>Ga0114129_10009526_pt1 | contig 13854 bp, 11 predicted proteins | sample RhiMetdeltSRZDD1_FD_80071 | JGI IMG/M metagenome (GOLD analysis project Ga0114129, IMG submission 80071) | Populus rhizosphere microbial communities from Tennessee, USA - Rhizosphere MetaG P. deltoides SRZDD1 (version 2) (version 2) | ecosystem: Host-associated > Plants > Roots > Rhizosphere >...
AGTTCCAGAGACCTGGTCCGGATGATGGCCGAACGCGGCGTGGTCCTGGCTCATACAACGATTCTGCGATGGGTGCAACGCTACGTTCCGGAATTCGAAAAGTGCTGGAGCCTGTGGGTGGCGAATTCCAATTTAGCCGAATAGTTCTGACCAGTTAGCATTCGGGATGCGCGATCTCATCGTCCTTCTCATTCATAGCGTGACCATCCTTGTTCGGCTCGCACGACGCGGCGGCGTCCGGTCCGTTCTGGCCGAATCCGTTCTCCTCAAACATCAGTTACTGATTCTGAATCGTTCGCGCCGCCGAGCGCCAAATCTTCGCGTATCCGACCGGTTGGTCGCCGGCTTGTGCGCGTTGCTAATTGTGCCGCGCCGGCTTGTCCGCACCGCAATCACGGTGAAACCATCGACACTATTGGCTTTCCATCGTGCCTTGGTCCGCCGAAAATATCGGCTGTTGTTCTCACCAAAATGTCGAACGAAGCCAGGGCCGAAGGGCCCAAGTCGGGATCTGATTTGTGCTGTTGTTGAAATGAAACAGCGCAATCCTCGCTGGGGTTGTCCACGCATTGCTCAGCAGTGAGATAGGCGCGCTTGCAGGAGGGAAAACGCCGCGGCCGACAATTTGGCCGGCATCATTAATCCCGAATGCGACCGTACTGAGCGCACCTGGCACATCGAATGCGGCAAAAGTAAACTCGCTCGTCTGGGCCCATGCTTTCACATGAAAAAGCATTAAAAAAATGACAAGCGTTCGTGACATTCGTAATGTCGCGCTTCCGCTTTTGGATTCCATCCAACGGTTCCCCCCTCTCTGACAGCAGCCGGCCGAGTCTCCCATTAGCCAGACTTCTATCTCAAACGTCAAAGCTATTAAATTCTCCACGCCCGAGCAATTCAGAACGCGATCGACGCTTCAGAGAAGGAAAGAATGAATCGCACCAACTCTTGCGTGGGGAACTCATCTATCAAAATGGTGATCTCATCAGCGTATGATCCAATTAGAAGAGCACAGGGCCATATATGTGCCGAGTCCGTCGCATCGATTTTGCGAGGTGCGGCTTGGAGACAATCGTAAGTACAATACTGCATGTGCCGACAATTTTTCTTTCACGGCTGGCCGCTCGCGGTGCCGTCGAAATGCCAGAACAATTGACGCGGATGACGCAGACATGAAGCTGAAGAGCATCCAAACAGCCTCCTATCATGAAGCGGGACATGCAATAGCAGCATTCGAGATGGGACTTCGGCTGGGAGTTGTCCGCGTTGGGAATAATGGTGGACATGTTCTTCATCGCAGCCCGTTTTACAGAACTGTGCCTCACAACATGAAATACGATCAGCGACCCTCTATCCGGCGGCGTTTAATTGAGCGCATCGAGCATAGCGTGATTGTCGGCCTCGCCGGCCGGGAGGCCCAGCGTCGATTTAATCCCCGAAGCTGGCGGCGCTACCATTCTGAAGATGATGTGCAGGCGGCAATTGCTATGCTATCGCATATCTCGGAGGGTGATGAACTTAAGGCTTATTTCAAACTCCTTTCAGTTCGAACGAGAAACCTGATCGCTCTTCGTTGGCCTTGCGTAATCGCACTCGCCGAAGCCCTCACTGCTCGTGCGCAGGCCTTTCCACCCAGAACATATGGCTGGACAATGACTGGGGATGAAGCCGAGCAGATCATCCGCACTGCCTTAATGCCTCAGCAAACGAAGGCTCGGCCGCTACAAACCAATGGGCATCTTCCTTAAAAAGTCCTTCAAGATTGGGCCATTGCGTCTGACTTGTCCATGACGAATTCGCAATCATGCGGCTTTGGGGTTTGATACAGTCCTCCACAATGCCACTGCCATGCCCGACGCCACGATATCTCGGCAGCTGCCGGTAACTATGTGACCGAAAGCCAACACCAAGTCATCGAATAATGCAGTGGCTAGTCCCTGATGACTGTTGCTACTGATCAGGCTCCACAAATATACCCTTATATCCTTGTTCAGGATTCACGTTGGCGAAGACAATAAACAGTCCCGCCTCGAGGGCATTCGTGATCCAAAGCTTCCTGCCATTTAAGACGAAGTGATCGCCCTCGTCTTCTGCGCGGCATGCTAACGCGAAAGCATCACAGCGCTGCAGCGGCCAGAATCCGATTCATAACGGTATCCCCCTCCGAGTGAAACGCGAAGCTGTATTGTCCGGCGGGACCAACTAACCGCTGCCATGTTGTGCGGGGCTTTCATCGTTCGACAGACCCAGCACGCGGAAGCGGACGCACTATCCAGGCCGTCAATGTTGTGCTTAAGCGGTCGCATCATACGCGCGAAAGCGGCGGCGGTCAAACAGAAAAGGAACCAGAACCGTCCGCAAACAGCCGCGTCGGATTTGCTTCTCGGGCGTGAAATGCTTTGATAAGACCTTTTGAGAATCCGAACGGTTGCGCAATGAGAGAACCTCATCCATTTGAGATTAATGGGACGTTCACTGCTGTCCGCCATCAACAACACTATCGTGAACACCGACGTAAGCCGGTGTTTCATGCGTTGCGATCCTTCTTGTCAACGCGAGGGAGGTGTTGCAAAGCACACTGATTCCGACCTTTCGATGCCGGTTTTCTAGCAGTGTTAGTGGCCATTTTGGGCCGACAATCTCGCCGTACCTGTTCTTTTGGCAAGCGAGCCAAGAAGTAGAAGAAGACATCGCCGCAGGTAAAAAGACCGTCGCTGCACGGAAAGGTGCGAGCAATGACGAACTACGTAATGCGGCGTGGGATGTGAACCTTGGCATGTTTTTCTCAAACCTATTCATCATCGCAACGCGTTCACTTTGTTCAGAGCCGGAAAAACGGATACTCAATCGGCAACAGAGGCGGCTCAGGCACTCGCGTCAGTTGCGGGTCGGTCCGCGACGACTTTGCCCGATGCCGGTATGTTGGCCGTGCCAGTGCTAACAGGTTCTAGCGCATACGCGCAGGCTGAGACCTTTGGGTGGAAGTATGGCCTGGACGAGAAGCCGCACCGAGCGCCGCGGTTTTATCTCACCATCGCGGTAGCGACACTCGTCGGCATGTTACTCAACTTCAGCAACGTCAGCGCTTTTTTGGACGGCAGTGTTGAGCGGACTGCTTGCGCCTCCATTGCTCGTATTAATGATGTTGGTTTCGACCAATCGGAAGGTCATGAAGGATCGAGTGAACGCACCTGTAGCCACCCTGCTAGGCTGGATCAGTCTGTTACGCAAAGCTGTTCAAATACTTTTGCAGCATTACGGGATGCCCGTGAATGGATAGTGACGTTTTGGACGCTGCCACCGTTTGTTTCGATTGACGAAGCGCTATGGTTGTCATTCGCACAATCCATTCGTTCAATCATCAGCAGTACGATGCGGTTCCTATCCGGTCGATAGATTCCGAAATCCGTAACCTCAAACAGTACTGGAACACCGATGCGTTATCGTAGCTCTCTACCCCGTCTAGAAGACCGCAAGTGTGAATCAGATCAGGAGTAATGCAACGAAGGCTGTGCCAACTCGACTTAAGGAGAAAGGTTCGTTTCTAGATCCGAAGGAGTTTGAATCGTTCGTTCACTGGCGTTGCGCACGATTCGCTTTGGAATGGGAAAGAAGACACAAAACTAGGGTGCGTCCTGGGTGCGGAGATGCGTTAAAACCGTGCAAGATTGCACTGTTTTGCAGTGCGTAAATGGTTAAATCCTTTAGAATTAAGGGCCATCCGCGAAATATAACGGTTTGTGGTACAACAGAGCTTTATGAATCCATTTGCCACGATAGCAATAGAAGAACGATATCTCGAATTCCACAAACGCTATCCGGCGCTCAATCTAATCGGAAATACGCGCATGGTCGAGATCCTGTGCTTTAAGGAAGAGTTTCCGGAAGTCCAGGTCTACTCCAAGGCAGAGTACACCAATCCTGGCGGAAGCCTGAAGGATCGGCCGGTACGGCGCATGCTGCTCGAGGCGCTCATCGAGGGAAAAATCGGACGCGGGCAGGTAGTGTTGGATTCCAGTTCCGGCAATGCAGGCATTGCATACGCCATGCTCGGCGCGATGATGAATCTGCCGATCACTATTGTGGTTCCCGGCAACGCCAGCAGGGAACGGAAGATGAGAATTCAAGCCCATGGTGCGAAACTCATTCAGACTGACCCATTAGAGGGATATGACGAGGCATTGCGTGAGGGACATCGCATCGCGGAGCGCGAGCCTGGTAAGTACTTCCATTGCGACCAATACGCCAACGACAACAATTGGCTTTCCCACTTCGAAACGACCGCTCCGGAGATTCTTGCTCAAACCGGTGGCAAGCTGACTCATTTCGTTGCGGGCATCGGAACGGGTGGCACCATCACGGGTGCCGGCCGGCGGCTGAAAAAGGAAGTCCCGGGAGTTGAGATCGTCCAAATCGTGCCTGAGGATTTTCCCGGCATCGAAGGTCTCAAGCCGCTGGAGAATCCGGACGATATCATCCCGAAGATCCTTGATAAAACCGTGGTCGATCACCGAGTACATGTCTCCAGTTCCGAAGCCGCACGCATGTGCGCGATCCTGGCTCGTTATGGCATCTTTGCAGGGCAATCCTCAGGCGCCTACCTGCATGGCGTATACGAAACTGCGAAGCGGATCGGCAAGGGTGTGATCGTGACGCTCCTTAACGATATCGGGGAACGCTACATGAGTACCGGGTTGTGGGAAGGAATTCCTGCACGACGACCTTGATGCTGGCTGCGACCGGGACGGAAATCAGAAGGCCAAGAGCGCCCAAGACCTCACCGCCGATGACCAAGACCAGTGCCACAGTTAGCGGATGGAGATCGACGTTGTGGGACAACACCGCTGGAGCGATTAGTACATTATCAATGATGTGTGCTCCGGCTGCCGCTGCAAGCAGTCCATACATGGACGACACCGGCAAACCGATCGCGAGATAAAGAGCAGCGCCAAACAACGTCCCTAAAACCGGGCCGAGGTAGGGGATCATGCTTGTGATTCCGCAGACGGCGGCAATGAGCAGAATATATTGCTGGTGGACAAACAAAGCACCGATTCCCATAAAAACTGCCTGGATGCCGCCGACCAAAACACATTCCACGAGGCGCCCACGGAAATATCCACCAATCTGCTGATCGACCCGATTGAGCATCACCAACGAAACTTCAAAATACCGGTTCGGCACCAATTCGACGAGCCGCCGCTTCAGCGTCTTTCCGTCGCGGACAATGAAATAAGCAATGAACGGAACCAACACCAAATTCACCACAAATGTTGTGATCCATTCCGGCAGCTGTTCGAAAAAACGAGTTGCGATAGCAGCAGCTTTGGCATTGATCTCGGCAACGATTCTGACGGATCCGAACATAGGAAACTTCGCGTTTGCCCACCGCTCCAGACTGTCCAACTGACTTATAAACCGCTCAGTGAACGTTTCACTGGAACCGCTGAGCGATTCGAACGGTAATCCGGGCATGACGGTCAGAATGACGCCCGCGGCGATCAGGCTGAAAGCGAGCAACACAAGAAAACCGACGCTGGGCGGGATGCCGTGCCGCTGCAAAAAGAGAATGGCAGGATCAAAGAGATAGACGACAAACAGGGCAGCGACGAAGGGTACCAGCAGGACTCGAAGAGCGACAACAATAAGAATAAGAGCAAGGAGCAGAGCGGAAAAGGCGAGAACTCGGACAGTTGTCTCGCCGAACAAATTCTTCATAATCTGGCTGGCTGCGTCGTCTCTTGAGGCTGCGCGCTGTCGCGCTTGAGCTTCGCGTCTTGAGGCTGCGCGCTGTCGCGCTTGAGCTTCGCGTCTTGAGGCTGCGCGCTGTCGCGCTTGAGCTTCGCGTCGAACTCGCTTCGCTGATCGCTGTGAATCTCCCACATCGAGCGCAGTTGTGCATTCGTGTAACGGAGCCGCTCGGCTAGTGTCTTGGCGAGTCCAAGGCTGATTTTGGCGCCCATCGAAGGATGGACATTGAGGATTTCGATCAGGTCGGGATGAAAGAATCCGATAAGTTCCGAGCGTTCGCGAACCACAGCCGTTGCCGATCTCGACGTGTAGCCGAGCAGTGCCATCTCGCCGAAGAAGTCGCCGGGCTCCAGCTCCGCAAGCGTCAAGGGATGCTCCGTTTGGTCGTTAAGCACAATGTCCACGCGACCGGACCGGATAACGTAGATACCCGCCCCGGGCTCAGTTTCGAGGAACACCGACTGTCGCGCCTCGAATGTTCGGATGTGCACGACACGCTCCAGAATTCTCAATTCTTTCGGTGTGAGACTCTGAAACAGTGGGATGTTTCGCAACATTTCCGACAACGATTCCTCACGTGTGACGAACCGGAAGATGTTTGCCCAAACGCCGTCAGCCTTCATAGCCTGCGGATCGTAGCATGAGGACGCCACGTTGCAATGCGAGGCCGTGGATCAGCGAAGCGCGCTCAGATTCCCCGTCACGACGAAGCCGGACCAGTAATAAGGATGAGATCGTTCGGGGAATGCCTTCAGAAACGTGAGTTGGGCTTCGCGCAGGGCTTTTGCTATGGGCATTCGGGATTTTGCGAACGCTCGATGGAAACGGATCATCAGGTCAGCGGTCCCCGAGACTTCGACCGGCCATAGCGAGCCGACAACGGATCCTGCGCCGCCTATCAAGAATGCCGAGGTCAAACCCCGGACGCCGACTCCATCGCGGGAATTGCCGACCGAGGAATCGCATGACGAGAGAATCACGACGGCGTTATCGGGCAGCCGCTGCTGCGAAATGTCGACCGCCGTCACGCTGTTTGGCCCGGACCGGTTTCCATCGAGCAAAATCGAAGAGCGCAGAGGATCGATGGCATCGGTCGCCGAGTGACCAGCGTAATGAAACACAGCGGCCGTTTTGAGGCCTTCAAGAAAACTGGACTTGTCCACTTGCTGTCCGAGGAATGTTGTCGCCTTCGGGTAGATATCGGCGAGCGCGGCGAGTTCTCTAAACTCCGACGAGCCGCCGTTCTTCGATCCAAACCCGACAATTGCTTCACGCGATGGCTGCGCAGCATCGCTGGTTAGAAAGTGCGTGAGACTGGGACTGATGACGATTGGGAAGTCCTGGATAAGGTATTGTGACTTGCCTGGATATTTGAGGGCGCCGAAGGGAAGACCATGCAGGGCCCTGTCCGGAATGATCGCTATCGTCCGGTTCGGATCGAGGAGACTACTGACAGGACCGATCAATAACTCCCCGAGATCTGTGAGAAGCGAACCAACGTCCTCGCCTGTCCGCAACTTTTCGAGAACCGCTTGGATTTTAGCTTCCAAATCGTTTCGGCTCACCGGGACGGATCGCACGATGAAAAGCTTGTCGGTGACAAGCCAAATCAGAAGCTGTTTTTTCAGCAGCGCGTATTCGACGACTTGGGTGTCTTTCGGAATCCGCTGCTGAATTCCTGCACGATCCAGCCGCGCCCGAATTGGCGCAATGTTCGGATTGAACGCGGCAAGGAATTCCAGAAAGAGCTTTGCCCGGTATTTTTGCAGGTACGTCCAGGCAGCATCGACCGAGCCGTTTCTGAATTCGAAATCAATAGCGGCGTCGTATAGATCGCGCCGCGCATCGTCGAACTTCACGCGAAGAACTTCCGATTTCAGATATTCATCATCGTTTTCGACTACTTGAATAGCGTCGTTGAATTTTTGAGCAGCTTCTTTGACTCGTCCCGTGGCGGAATAAACCTGGCCGGCTAACATAAGTGACTGCGAGAGTAGCGCCGTGGCCGGAAATGGTTGCTGCGAATAGAGAGCCAAATTCTTTTGAAGCAGCGCTTCGGCCTCACCGTACTTGCCACGGTTGATGTTGGCCTTAGCTTGAACCGTACCCAGCATGAGTTCGTATCTGATACGGTCCAGACCTTCAGGCACCCTGAGAAAGGCGTCTCCAGCAAGCTTGAGATATTCGTCTGCAAGTCGGTGTTCAGACAGCGATTCGTACAGCTCAGCCAATGTCATCGAGGCCTGCAATTCGACTCCGCTGGCGTATGGTCCTTTGTGGCTTTGTTCAACTGACTCCTTCGCGAAAAGCAGGGACTTTTCAGGCATCCCGCGTCGGTAAAGAATCGAACCGATGAGCCAGTCCATCGTAGAAATGCGGGTAGCGTCGCCGTCGTTGACCAAACGGAGACATTCGAGAGCCAGCTTCAGAGCTTCGTCGGGATCACCGCCAAAATAGCGATATGCTGCCAAATAATAAAGAACGCGTATCCGATCATGCGGGGCGTCCAGACGTATCAACTCTTGATCTGCCTCCGAAAGTAAATCGAGCATTTCCGTGTAGCGGGATGTAAGCCGCAAACTTGATCCATAGATCGAGAGGGCTTTTGCCTTCAACCAGAGAAGTTGCTGTTGGCTCGCGATGTTAACCATGCGCGGCAGCGTTTCGCTCACCACTTCGAATTTTCCGAGCCGAATCTGGGTATCAACTTTGTTTAGATCGATCCATAATCGATCAAACACCGAGCCCGTCTGTCGGACGAGGTCGGTTGCTTCAGCGTATGCCGCCAGGCTTTCCGGATACTTCCCAGCCAGGTACAAATCTGCCCCGCGGTTGACCAAGTGACGAACGGCCATCGTATTGTCCCGTTGTTCAGTGAGCAAAGGGGCAAGCATCGCTGAAATCGTCTTGTCTCCGTATCGCCGCTCCATTTGATTGGCTATGAAATTCAACAGGGGACCCGCAGTCGGTTCTTCAGATAAGCCGTACTGCATCGCGACACGTCGACATAGTTCGGCATTGTTTTGAAAGAGCCGCTCCGCTTCAATAAGGTTGTTGGATTCGAGAGCCCGTTCCAGTCGATCTAGCAGTAATGCTTCGTCTCTTTGACGACCATCCGCAAGCTCGCTCCGCCATGGAGATGCTGTGTCCAGTGCGGAATACCTGCGAAAAGTTTCCTCTGCCAGCCTCGGAAAACGCAGCTTTCGATAAGTAACTACCAGATTGAAAAGAGGCTCCGGTGCCTTCGGATTGAGCTGAGAGGCCCGTTCGAACGCATCAAGTGCTCTGAGCAGAAGAGTGGGGTCACTCTCCGACAATGCGAGAAAACTTGCGCCAAGATTGTTCAGTACCTCTGATCCGGCTACAGCCTGATCTGATGATTCGTTGGCTAGTTCAACAAATTTCCGCCACTCGCCCGCAGCCAGATAAGTGAGTCCCTGCAGGCGCACACGTTTTGCCGAATTGGCCTGACCTAGAAGAAGCATCTGGGCTCTACCGAGCTCAAGCGGGCTGGGAGATAGCTCATCGACGGGAGTGTACGCGGCGGCAGACAGGCGTCCGCCGCCTGGCCGCTGGTGGTTGTACGAGCGTTCTATCAGTCGACGAATCTCGCGTTCGGCATTTGGATCGCGTGCAAAGAGGAAAAGGCCAACCGTACTGAAGGAGATGAGAATCAGAATGACGACGATTCCGATCGTCCACCATCGATTGGCCAATCCATACGCTCCTTTGACTTCGACTATGGAACCGCCGCCAAACTGCATATAACCACGTTATCCAGCATCATGAACTGATGTCCGACGTGCGGAGTGGGTGAACTCGCAGCACCAACTTTCCTGGGCACAACATCAAAATCGAGGGCCGCCGGACGCTCAATGTAAGGGAAGTAGTGATGAAAATGATCCGAGAACGGATCGGTCGAAGACATTTTTTCCGGAGTGTATTCCACGCGCAGCTCGCGAGCCGTATCGAGTGGGATATTCACTTTCCCGCTATCCAGTTTTAAGGTGCCGGCCGATGATAGATCAATCCTTATGGCATCTGCAAGCTGCCGAGGCCGGAAGCTTGCTACTTCCTCACCTGTGTCGGTGCGCACGAACGTGTATCGCGACGCTGTCAGTTCGGTGGCTGTGACGCTGCGGATCGTATTACGAGGGATCGAGATCGTTCCCGGGCATTTGTCGACGTGGGCTTTCACGTCGTTCCCGTAAATTTCCTTCATCCGAATCAATTCCGGAACCATGATCTTGGTATCGGCCGACGCGATCGGTTTAGCCTCGATTGCGCCGTGACCCTTAATCGCAAGGACCTGTCTTGTTCCGTTCCGGGGTACGACGGACAAAGTTGCTTTGTGTCCGGGCGCCTTCGGTAGGCCAAGGCGGATTAAATCGGGATTTCCGAGATCTACCATAACGAGTCCCTTCACATAGAGGGAAGTGACACCCGGGGCCGTTGTGTCTGCCGTGGAAGTCAATGCAAATGCTGGCATTGCCATGGAAACGGCGGTAGCACTGCCGAGACCAGTAAGGAATTGACGTCGATTCATTCGATTCATTGTGGGCTCCTTCTTTAGGTTGTTTTTGGCTTGTTACAGGAATTGGACCTTGTGGCTCAGCCCTCTGGCTGAAAGGCCCTTTTATCTTAAGAAGACGTCATCTGAAGTCACCACCATTCAAAAAATTTTTTTTAATCTGAAAATTTTTTGAATGGTGGCGACTTCAGATGACGTCTTCTTTTATTAGGAGGCAAAAAGTGAATAGGGATTATGGCGAGTGCCTGACGGATGAAACGTTGACAGAATACCTCGAAGGCGGCTTAGACCCCGCCGTCAAGGCCGCCAGCGAAGTCCATTTGGTAGCGTGTGAAGACTGCCGCAGTCAGCTGGCTTTCTTCATGCACGTCCTTCGGGCGGAAGTGACTCCTGAAGAGGCCAACGAGCTCGAACGTATTGGCGCTAAGTGGGATAACAAGACAGCGAACAAACGAATTCCCGAGCGCCGCAGCTTTCCGCGCTTTGTTGTAGCACTCACTGCAATAGCCGCTGTCCTGGTAATCGGGTTGTTGTCCGCCTGGATTATCCGTACGCGTTCGGCTGAGCCGAAATCGGCTCGTGAAGTGGTCCAGCTGCTGTTGATGCAGACTCGCCCGTTTGAATCCCGCATGGCGGAGCAACCTTACAGACCCATTGTTCGGACGCGGGGCTCAGGCGATCCGGGCGTTTCCTTTCCTTTGCTGGCGGGCGAAATGACTCGGTTCTCCGCAAATAGTCATGAGATGGGTAGGTTTTACCTGCTTCAAAAGGAGTTCGAACGCGCCATCTCCTATCTGGAAATTGCTGAACGGGAGACGGGCGCAGGCGCCGCGGTTCATAACGATTTAGGGGTCGCATACCTTGAGACGGGAGATCGATTAGCGTTGGACAAGGCCGGAGAAGAATTCTTACACGCCTTGCAGCAGGATAAGTCATTTGCTGCAGCCGCGTTCAATCTCGCGTTGTTTTACGAACATACAAATGCGACCTCACAAGCGCAAGTGCAGTGGAAACGGTATTTGGAATTGGATTCCAAATCAGATTGGGCGATGGAAGCTCGTGGAAGGCTACAAGGATTGAGTCATTAGATATGTCCGACAACGTCCGGAGGTTTCGCTGGAAGAAGTCCGGAGTTATTTCTGCGCCTGATTTAGTACGCGAGTGTGGGGCAAGGCTCACGGACCGCGAGTTGTGGCGGCAGTTTCAAGAACGGTTTCAAGGGCTGATCTTCACATACGTGATGCGCTCGCTTCGGCTTCGTCGTGTTCAAGATGATGTCGCCGACATTGTCCCGGACTTGGCGCAGGAGGTCTATCTGAGGCTGGTACAAAACGAGGGGCGAGCACTTCGATTGTTCAAAGGTACAACAGAGTTTTCAGTGAGGGCTTTCTTGGCAAGGATCTCAGCGTCTGTCGTACACGACTATCAGAGGCACGCTGCGCGCAACAAACGCGGCGGGCAAGTCATTCCGATCGATTCCGTGGGGGCCGCAGAGTTGAGTCGGAAATCGGCGGATGTGCCGGAATTCGATTCGAGCCAGCTCAGCGCCATCCTTGCATGGATCGATATGGAGCGCATCGTCGAAGGCGATCCGGATCGGAAGAACGCTCGACGCAATGCGCTCATATTTCAATTGCACTACATCGGTGGTTTTGAATCTGGTGAGATCGCCCGTTTCCCGGGTTTCGAGCTGACCGAGGCAGGAGTTCAAACCATCCTCGCCAGATTACGAAAGAGAATTCAGGAATGACGCGAAGCGCAAGCGCGATAGCGCGCAGTCTCAAGAAAAGGACTTTCAAAATGATCGAACAGAACCCAACAGCCCAAACGGATGGCGCGCCATACCACGAGATTGCAATTTACGTTCGCGACCTTCTTCGATCTGACTACGCGGTGGTCGCCTTGGTCGAAGACGGTTCCATCCGCATCCGAGGGTTTGTCGGCCCGGAAGGCGACGGTTACGCAAGCCTGGCGCCGGATCTCACCTCGCGCTTACGGAATTGGGGGCCGGTTATCGTCGACGACGCGAGTGTCATTGCAGGTCCTGTTTCGTACGGGGGCAATGTCATGGGTTTCTTAATCGGCTATTCATCCAAACCCGGAACATTTACCACCGAAGATCTCGAGAAGCTCATGCGTTATGCACCCGTAGCGGCAATCATCATCGCTAATGCCGCGGTTGAAGAAAAAGCTGTGATGAAAGCAAACGTAACGACCGATGACCTGTGCCACTTTTTCCGCCTCATCACAATGGGCGAATTCTCCGCGTGTTTTGCGCATGAGGTCCGAAACCCACTGATGCACATCCGCGGGAATCTCCAGCTCATGAAAGAGAATATCCCGCCAGGGCATCCCCTCCGTTCCAGGTTCGAAGCTATCGACCGTGCTTCACGTCGCATCGAAGACATGGCGAAGCGGATGCTTGATTTCAGTAGGAAGAGAACTCGCCGCTTCGAGCCTTGCAATGTCGAGGAACTTATTTCCGATGCATTGCGTTTCGTCCGTCCTTACGTCCGCAGCAAGTTCATCGACGTACAAGTTCATCTCGGTCCCGAACTACCTGCCATCGCTGCCGATCGCTGGCAGATCGTGCAGGCATTCGTAAACGTATTACAAAACGCTGTCGACGCAATGGCGGAAGCGCCGCGCCGCGTTCTTTCCATTGCTGCAAGCATCGAGCAAAACCGAATGAAAATCGGTTTTTCCGACACTGGGGCCGGAATCGAGACCGCCAACATGTCGAGGATTTTCGAAGCATTCTTTACCACGAAGGGGGACCAGGGAACTGGACTCGGATTGTATGTAACCCGACAAATCGTTGAAGACCACGGTGGGACTGTGAGTGTCGAAACCGGCGGTCGTGGGACGACCTTCAACATCAGTCTCCCTCTTTAGGCTGTTCAAGCCGGCGGGGAGCAACTTTCATGATGAAAGCCCCGCTCTCTTTTTTCCTCCCGATTTGAATGTAACGTTTCGTACGCACGATTTTCTCCCTGCAGCCGCCACAATTGATGAATTACAATCCCGGCGCATGAGCGAAGCGAATGCAAGCCCGGTAGGGCGCAGCCATCAACAGATGTCCGAAGGTGAAGCATTAGGCACAATGCCCCGCAGGGGGCTGAATTCAAGATCTGTCCTTTATGTCATCTTTTTTCTTTCGGGAGTGACCGGTCTCGTATACGAAGTGATTTGGGTACGCTTGACCGGTCTCGTGTTCGGCAACACGTCGCACGCGATCTCAATTGTACTCGGCGCTTTCATGGCTGGACTGGCTCTGGGAAGTTGGAAGTTAGGACAGAGAGCCGACCGTACCACAAACCCACTCAGACTATATGGTCTGCTCGAGGTGGGCATCGGGCTTTCCGCAGCGCTGGTCCCGCTAATGTTTCGTGGGCTCGATTCGTTCTATTGGACAATCGCTCCGACGGTCGCTTCCATTCCCGGCGGTGCCGGTTTCATTCGATTCGTCACAAGCTTCGTCGTTCTCATTACGCCGACATTCTTGATGGGCGGAACGCTGCCAGTGCTAACGCGCTTCTTCACGGACCGGATCGAAGAAGTGGAGCGCAAGG
>Ga0114129_10009527_pt1 | contig 13854 bp, 14 predicted proteins | sample RhiMetdeltSRZDD1_FD_80071 | JGI IMG/M metagenome (GOLD analysis project Ga0114129, IMG submission 80071) | Populus rhizosphere microbial communities from Tennessee, USA - Rhizosphere MetaG P. deltoides SRZDD1 (version 2) (version 2) | ecosystem: Host-associated > Plants > Roots > Rhizosphere >...
CATCGTTCAAACGCTTCGTGAGATTGTCGGAGGTAACCGCCGCTTCGACCATTTTTGGTCCGCCCAGGGAACCGTTCGACAGGTCCAGGGCAAATTCGGGTTCATGAGGGATGAGCTCCGCGAGTGCGGCTTCCATGTCATTCAATGTGCGTTCCTGCCCGGCCACTTTTCGGGTGTTCTTGTCGAAAAAGCCCGGAATGTCGTTCACGCTCTTGACCGGGTAATGCTCGAGAACCTGACGAATCGCCCACGCATGGTACGCGTTCACGAGCAGGGCCGCCTTCGGCTCCTTACCCATGACCCGGGTGAGGTCATAGGCGGCGAGGCTGTCGAGGAACGCGTCGAGGTCTTTGGTTCCCGCCGCTTTCCAGCGCGAATAGTCGACTTTCCCGTCGGCAACATACTTCTTGAGCAGGTTGTCGAAGGGCTGCGGATTCAGTTCTCCCGGCTCCAGAGCCTGGGCAAAACGGGGGCTCAGGAGGCAGAGGAGGAAGGACAGGGCAACCAGGGTGGTCCGGGGGGGCGCAAACGGCATGGGTGGGGTTCCTTTGTCCGCGGACGATGTGAGATTGACAGGGTCGGGCTCGCTTCTATAATACCCGGCTTGTTTTGGGCTATGCCATACGGGTCTTCCGCCCGATAGGGTTTTCATCGAACGGCAATGATCACGGTTCAAAATCTCGTCAAACGGTACGGTGACACGGTGGCCGTGGACGGGGTGACCTTCACCGTGGAACGCGGCGAGGTGCTCGGATTCCTCGGCCCCAACGGGGCGGGGAAAACGACCACCATGCGCATTCTCACCACCTTTATCTCCCCCGATGAAGGCACGGCCACGCTGGCCGGATTCGACGTAGGCCGCCAACCCCTCGATGTGTGCCGCCGGGTCGGCTATCTCCCCGAGAACGCGCCATTGTATCTGGACATGGGCACGGTCGATTACCTCCTCTACGTGGCCGAAATGCGCGCCATCCCCCGCGCCGAGATGCGACGCCGGGTGAGCAAGGTGGTGGAGGTGTGCGGATTGGGGCCGGCCTTGGCCAAGAACATCGGCCAGCTTTCCAAGGGATTTCGCCAGCGGGTGGGGCTCGCTCAAGCGATGATTCACGAGCCCGACATTTTGATTCTCGACGAGCCCACGAGTGGTCTCGATCCCAACCAGATCGTCGAGATCCGCAGCCTCATCAAGGAAATCGGCCGCGAGAAAACCGTCATTCTTTCCACGCACATTCTTCCCGAGGTGAGCGCCACTTGTGGGCGAGTCATCATCATCTCGAACGGAAAACTGGTGGGTTCGGGAACGCCGGAATCGCTGGCCTCGCAAGCGGTGGGAGGGGTTGGCGTCAGCGTGGTCCTGCGCGGCAACGGGGAGGACATCGAGGGCGGGTTGCAATCCCTGGAGGTGGCCGACCGCATCCAGTTCATGGGCTCCGAATCCGACGCGGTGCGCTATCGCGTGCATGCGCGGGATGGCGTGGATCCGGGCCGCCTCGGTGAAGCGGTGTCGGGGCTGGCCGCCACTCGCGGGTGGCGGCTACGGGAATTGCGCCCGGAGGGAGCGAGCCTCGAGGACGTGTTCCGCGAGCTCACCACGCGGGAGGATGGAGCGTAAATGCACGGGGTGATTGGTGTCTACAAGCGCGAGCTCAAGGGGTACTTCAATTCACCCATCGCTTACATCTTCTTGGTCGTGTTTTTGCTCACCGCATCCTGGCTCTTCTTCCGCGGCTATTTCTTGTACGGGCAAGCGGACCTTCGTCCCTTCTTTTCGCTCTTGCCCTGGATGTTCCTCTTCTTCGTGCCCGCGGTCTCGATGCGGCTCTGGGCCGAGGAACGCAAACAAGGCACGGCCGAGCTCCTTCTCACGTTGCCGGTCAAAGACGAAGAGATCATTCTCGGTAAATACCTGGCCGGGCTCACGCTGGTCACGCTGGCGGTGTTTTTGGAGTTCCCCCTCGTGATCCTGACCGCGCGGCTCGGGGATCTGGATCCGGGACCGGTGATCGGCGGCTTCTTGGGCAGCATCTTCCTGGGCGGAGCGTATCTCGCCATCGGCCTCTTTCTCTCCTCGATTACTTCGAACCAAATCGTGGCCTTCATTCTGGGCGTGGTCGTCTCGTTTGCGCTCTTTATCGTGGGCGAAAGCCTCGTCCTGGCTACCGCGCCGCCCGCCGTTGCGCCCTTGCTTCGCGATCTGGGCCTGGGAGCGCATTTCGACAGCATCGGCCGCGGCGTGATCGACACGCGTGACGTGATCTACTACCTGAGCGTGATCGCGTTCTTTCTGTATCTCAACCGGTTGACCTTGAGGGAGCGGCGATGGGCGTGAGTCGATGGGGGAAGGGCGTATCTCCGCTGGTCAGCGCGCTCATCCTGCTCGTCATCTTGTTTTCGGTCGGGCTACTCGCGTCGCGCGTCTTCACGCGCATCGATCTCACCGAGAAAAAAGAGTACACGTTGAGCAAGGCGACCAAGAACGTGCTCGATCGCCTCAACGACGTGGTCAACATCCACGTGTACTTCTCCCGCGAGCTGCCGCCCTACTTCGCGACCCTGGATCGCCAGGTGAAGGATTTCCTGGACGAGTACCACGCCCACGCGGGGGACAAGGTGCGGATCGATTACATCGACCCGGCCAAGGACCCGGCCCTGGAAGCCTCCATGCAGCGGATGGGGATTCCGAAGCTCCAACTCAGCCGCATGCAGCAGGAGCGGGCCGAGGTCATGACCGCATACTTGGGCATCGCGGTGCAGTTCCAGGACAAGACCGAGGTCATCCCCGTCGTGCAGAATGTGGACAAACTGGAGTACGACCTCACCGCGGCCTTGGTGAAGGTCAGCACCGTACGGCAAACGGTGGGGATCGTGTCGTCCTCGCAGTCCGGCATCCCGGATGAGCTCAAGGACGTCGAGAAGTTGTTGCGCGATCAGTACGCGCCGCAACCGGTGAACGTATGGACGGGCCCCGTTCCGGAAGGTGTGCGTACGCTCATTGTCAAAGACGATGACTCGTTTACCGAGGCGGCGCTCTATCACATCGACCAGTACCTCATGTCGGGCGGGCACCTCTTGTGTTTGACCCCGGGCGTGGACGTGAACTTGGGCTCGCTCATGGCGCAGAATCGCGAGGTCAAGCTGGGGCCGCAGCTCCGTACCTATGGGGTCGACGTAAAATCAGCCCTCGTGGTCGACGCGCAAGCCCCGATGGTGGGCTTCGACGTGGGATCCTACTTTCCGCTCGCGGTGCGCTATCCGTGGTTCCCGCAGGTGGTGAAGGATGGGCTGAGCAAGAAAAATCCCGTCACGAGCGATTTGCAGAGCATCGTTCTCCCCTGGACGAGCCCGTTGGTTCCTGAGCCTCCTGATTCGTCGAGCGGTGCGCACGTGACGGCAGAGGTGCTGGCAAAATCTTCCGCACGTTCGTTCGGGGCATCGGCGCCCTATGACTTGAGTCCGCAGGCACACTTGGCGCTTCCCGCCGCAGGGGTCGAACCGCAGAACCTGGTCGTGGCACTGACCGGAAAGTTCCGCTCGCATTGGGCGGGGAAGCCGGCGCCGGGAGACAGCCTGGGCACCGGAAAGCCCGGCCTGGCCCTAAGCCCCGAAACGCAGATTCTGGTCGTGGGCGACGCGCACTTTTTGGAAAGCCGCTTTCTCCAGCAGTTTCCCTCGAACGGGATCTTCTTCTCCAACGCCGTGGATTGGATGACGCTGGGGAGCGATCTCATTGCCATTCGCTCCCGTGGGCAGGAAACCCGTCCGCTCAAGGAAATTGGGGACAACAATAAGAGCATGGTCAAGCTGGCCGCCATTCTTCCGGTGCCGATCCTTCTCATCGTGTTCGGCCTGGCCCGCGGTCAGATAGCCAAGGCGCAGAGACGGCGGTACGCGATTGAGTTCGGAGGGCGCGCGTGAACCGTCGCATGTTGCTCATCGCCGCGGTGCTAATCGTTCTCGTGGTCGTGTTTGCGAATCCGTTCAAGGATCAATTGAAGCGCGAAAAACGCGACTTGGTGGCCGTGTTCGACAAGCAAAAGATCGAGACCGCGGATCACATCGAGGTGGCGACGGCGGCGGACAGCTCGGTGGTGGTCCGTCAGGATGGGAAGTGGGTGGTGGCCAGCCAGAACGCGTTTCCTGCGGATACCGCGGCGGTGGGGAACTTGTTGCGCGCGCTCGAAAACGCGCGCTCGGCGGGCGTGGTGTCGAACAATCCCGAGAATCGTTCGCGCTTCCAGGTGGACGCGACGGGGGTTCGGGTGAAGGTGCTCGCCCAGAATGCGGTGGTGGCCCAGTTCACGCTGGGGAAGATGGGCGCGGATTTCACGACGAGCTACGTGCTACCGGCCGGCTCCAACGAAGTTCAAGTGGTGCGGGGGCTCAACCGGAATTTGTTCTGGCGGCCTCAGGGGATGCGGGACCGCACGCTCTTCAAGTTCGACCAGGCGAACCTGAAGCAGGTCACCGCCGAGACGCCCGAAGGTGGTTGGGAGCTCATCCGCACCGATTCGACCTGGTCCGTACGCAAGCGCGGTGAAGAAGGCATTCATCCGGCGGAAAAGACACTGGCCAGCACCATGGTGCAAAGCCTGTCCGATTTTGCGGCGGACGCGTTTCTCGACAACCCTTCGGACACCGTGCATACCGGCCTCGATCACCCCGCGTATCGCTACACCCTTCGCTTCATGGACGGTACCGAAGCGTCCGTGGCCGTGGGGGGAAGGAACGATCGCAACCAGCTCTATGCTCAGCGACCCGATCGTCCGGCCGTGTATCTCCTCTCCGAGTGGCGGCTCACCAACGTGAAGAAGACGGTCGAGGAGTTGGAAGGGATGGCGCCGCCCGTGCCCCCGGCCAGCGCGAAAACGACGGCAAAACCCGCCTCCGCCAAACACGGGGCTCCACCCGCCAAGAAGATTCGCCCCGGACGCTAGGGCAGGGGGCCGCTCCCGGAGGCCCTCTACGAATTAAACCTGCAGCGACTTGAACGAGCTCAGCGCGTCCGCTTCGTTGGGATACGCGTCGAAAACTTCGAGGAGCTTGGTCACCGTCATCACCCGCGACACTTTTTCGTTCGCGTTCGAAATCTTCATTTTTCCGCCCGACGTGGAAATGGCGTGGAACACGTGGGCGATGATCCCGATACCGGTCGAATTGATGAAATCCACTTGATCCAAGTTGATGAGGAACTTGCGGTTCCCCTCCTGGATCTTGGCTCGCACCGCGTCCTTGAGCTGATAGGCGTCGTGGGCGCCCTCGAGCGCGCCTTTGAGATCGAAGACGACGACATCGTCCGCATTGCGAACGCTCCACTTCACGAGGCGAGCTCCTTCCCGGAATGCGGCCCGTCCTGCCGATGGTAGGTCAGAGTAGGCAAACGTCTAGATGAACGCAAGAGTGGCGTCGCGCTTGACCCTTATAGGAGTGGATGATAGGCTAGATCGCCCCTTGGTGATGGCCCCCTCGGGGGCCTTTTTGTTTCGGAACGGGGCTGGGTTCCTAAAGGGTCCCAGAGGGCCGGCATCCTCGCCGGACCACCCTGTGAAGAGGGGCCCGTCGCTCTCTCTGTCCGGAGTGGGCGTCGGGCGGGACCGAAACCATCCCAAACACCGCGAACGTGCCATTCCGCCATACCATGACATGGTGGCGCTCGGGAGGACGACGTGAAGGAGTATCCCACCGACAAGATTCGTAACATTGCGCTTATTGGGCACGGCACGACGGGAAAGACCACGCTCGCGGACGCCATTCTCTTCAACATGAAATCCGTTCCGCGCTTGGGTCAAGTGGGCGCCGGCACCGCATCCATGGATTACACCGACATCGAAAAACGCCGGAAGATCTCGATCCATCTTTCCATCGGTCATGGCGAATGGCGCGAGACCAAGATCAACCTCCTCGATACACCGGGCTACGACGATTTTTGCGGCGAAGTGCATTCAGCCCTCCGGGCGGCCGATAGCGCTCTGTTGGTCCTGAACGCGGTGGCCGGGGTGGAACCGGGCGCGGAGCGGAACTTCGATCTCGCCCGCGAACGCAACATTCCGACCATGTTCTGCGTGAACATGATGGACAAGGAACACGCGGACTTCGACCGCGTGATCGAGCAGGCCCAAGATCGCCTGCATCCGCGGGTGGTCCCGCTGCAGCTTCCCATCGGCGCCGGTCCCGACTTCAAGGGCCTCGTCGATCTCTTCAAGATGAAGGCGTTCATGTACGGAAGCCCGAGCGCGCCTCCGACCGAGAGCGATATTCCCGCGGACATGAAGGCGAAGGCCGATAAGGCCCGTGAAAATTTGATCGAGGCGGTGGCGGATTTCGATGACGCGGTCGCCGAAAAATATCTGGACGGGAAACCGCTCTCCCAGGAGGAAATCCTGTCCGCGCTCAAGCTGGCCGTGATCAAGGGCGGGGCGTTTCCGGTGGTGGTGGCCAGCGCGGAAAAGAACTTCGGCGTGCGGCGCATGCTGGACACGTTCGTGGTCTGCTTTCCCTCGCCGGCCAATCGCGCGCCCGAGCCGGCCGTGCTGGGAGACGAAACCGTCGCCCTCTCGCCAGACCCAGCCGGGCCGCCCGCCGCACTGGTCTTCAAGACCATCATCGAGCCGCATCTGGGTGAGCTATCCCTCTTGCGCATCTACTCGGGAACCTTCGAGTCTGCCTCCGAGGTGTACAACTCGCGCCGGTTGTCGACCGAGAAGCTCGGCCAGCTGTATGTGCTTCAAGGCAACTCCCGGGCCGAGATCACCCGCGCCCCCGCCGGGGACATCGTGGCCGCGGTGAAGCTCAAGGACACCCATACCGGCGATACCCTGGCCAGCAAGGCCAAGCCCTTCGTGATCGCGCCGACCGTGTATCCGTCCACGCTCTCCGCCGAGTCGATCGCCCCCAAGAAAAAAGGGGACGAAGACAAGATGGCCCTCGCCCTGCACAAGATCATGGAAGAGGACCCAACCGTTCATCTGCACGTGGACGGCGAACTCCATCAGCACGTGCTGCAAGCGATGGGTGAGCTCCACATGGATGTGGTGATTGAAAAGCTGCGGGAGCGGCACGTGGAGGTGGAGCTCAAACGGCCGCGCATCCACTTCCGGGAGACCATCACCCGGACCGCGGAAGGACAGGGCAAGTACAAGAAGCAGACCGGCGGCCGGGGGCAGTACGGCGACGTCTGGCTCAAGCTCAAACCCCTCGGGCACGGCTCGGGATTCCAATTCAACGATGAAGTGGTGGGCGGCGTCGTACCGGGGAAGTTCATTCCCGCGGTCGAGAAGGGCGTGGTCGAGGCGATGAAAGAAGGGGTGGTGGCGGGCTATCCGGTGGTGGACATCGATGTCACGATCTTCGACGGTTCGCACCATTCGGTGGATTCGAGCGAGCAGGCATTCAAAGTCGCCGGCTCGATGGCCTTCAAGAAGCTCATGCAGGAGGCGCACCCCGTTCTGCTCGAACCGATCATGGAAGTCGAAGTCACCGTCCCCGAGGAGTACACGGGGGACATCATGGGCGATTTGAGCTCGCGGCGAGGCAAGATCTTGGGCATCGAGCCGCGCGGCCGCGTGCAAGCCGTGCGTGCGCTGGTGCCCGAAGCGGAAATGTACCGTTACGGCGCGCAGCTTCGCTCGCTCACGCAGGGTCGCGCCAGATTCACCATGAAATTTCACGCCCGAGAAGAGGTGCCGCGGGATCAGGCGGAACGGGTTACTCAGACCGCCAAGGCGGCCCGCGAGCAGAGCGAAGGGAGCTGATCCATGTCGGGTCATTCAAAATGGGCGACCATCAAGCGCAAGAAGGGCGCCAAGGATGCCGCGCGGGGAAAGATATTCACCCGCTTCATTCGTGAGATCACGATCGCGGCCCGCATGGGAGGCGGCGATCCCAACGGCAATCCAAGGCTCCGGACCGCGATCGCGGCGGCCAAAGCCGCCAACATGCCCAACGACAACATCGATCGCGCGATCAAGAAGGGAACGGGGGAGCTCGAAGGTACGACCATCGAGGAAATCATCTACGAAGGCTACGGTCCGATGGGGGTGGCCGTGCTGGTGGAGGTCGCGACCGACAACCGCAACCGCACCGCGAGCGAGATCCGCCATTTGTTCACGAAGTTCGGCGGCAATCTGGGGGCCCTTGGCTCGGTGGTTTGGATGTTCGATGAAAAAGGCGTGATCGGAGTGGACCGTAAGGGCTTGACCGAGGAGCAAGTGCTCGAAGCGGCCCTGGAGGCAGGGGCGGAGGACGTGGACACCGAGCCCGAAGATCGTTTTCGCGTGATCACCGCACCCGATGACCTCCATTCCGTATCGACCGCGCTCGAAGGGCAAAAGCTCCAGATCCTGGAAGCCAACCACGATCGCATTCCCAAGACGACCAAAGTGCTCTCGGAGAACGAAGCCGAGAGGTTTCTCAAGTTCTACGAGGCCATCGAAGAGCAGGACGACGTGCAGCGGGTGTTCGCGAACTTCGAGATCCCCGACGCAGTAATGGAAAAGCTCGGAAGCTAGAATTTAGTGACCGCATCCTCTCGGATGCCGTTCATGCGCCGGCTGGTGTACTTCCTGCGGGCGGTCTGGGCGGGCATCGAGCGCGACGATGTCGGGTTCTACGCGGCCGCCATCGCCTACCACGGCCTCTTCAGCATCTTTGCCGTCTTCCTGTTGCTCACCTTGCTCTTGAGCTTGGTCGGCATCGATCCGGGCACGCTGCGCGCGCTCATCCATTTCACCACCGGTCTCGTGCCCGAACGCGCGGAAGATCTGGTCAACACCGCGCTCCAGATCATGACCGCCCCCGCGCCGGGACCCCTTCTCGTTCTATCCATCGCCTTCACGCTATGGACGGCGAGCAACGTCATCCAGGCCATCATTCATGCCTTGAATCGCATCTATCATTTACGCGAAGAAGAGGAACGGCCGGCCTGGCAATCTCGGCTCATTGCGCTGGGTGTGGTGGGCACGAGCGCGGTGCTCATGACGTTCGGCTTTCTGCTCCTGGTGTTCGGCGAGGATTTTGCCGCGCGTTCGGTCCGTTTCGGCCACCTGTGGCCCTCCATAGCCACGCTCATCCGAAGCGGCCGCCAGGAGATCTCCCTGCTGGCGGTTTTTATAGGATCCTTCCTCGTCTATTGGCTTGCCCCCAGCTTCGGGCACGAGCATCGCATCTCCTGGCCGGGGGCCGTGGTGTTCACCGCGCTGTGGACCTTGGCCACCGCGGGCTTCAACTTGTACCTGCGCGAGTTCGCGGTCTACGACAAAGCCTACGGTCCGTTTGCCACCGTGATCGTGGTTCTGGTGTGGGTGTATCTCTCCGCATATGTGTGCTTGTTGGGCGGCGAAGTGAATGCGGCGCTTGGACAAATGCGTTCGCGACGTGCATGAGGAATTCACCGAAGCGCGTGTCGGGGGGCCTCCGTGCTTGAGCCGGCCGCGCCCACTCTGCTATTCTAGGCCACTCGCCCGAACCCCCGGACGAGGAGGTCCCATGGCCCGCCCAAAGACACTCGGTCCAAAATTGTTCACGCTCGAGGAAGCGGAAGCGCTCCTCCCGGTGATCACGGACCGGCTGGCGCGGGGTCAGGATCTCCTCCAGCGTTTCGAGTCGGTACGCAAAGATCTGGCCGTGCTGCGGCTCGTCTCCGCCTCCGGCGGGACTCCCAAGAACCCCGACCAGAACACGCTCTCCCAGAAGGAGAGCGAGGAAGCCGCGCTGGTGGCCGATATCCGGCGCATCGAGACCGATCTCTTGGATTGTGGTTGCGTACCCAAGTCGGTCGCCGAAGGTCTGGTGGATTTCTTTGCCCTCAAAGATGGACGTCTGGTGTTTCTCTGCTGGAAACAAGGCGAGGAACACGTTGAAGCCTGGCACACCCTGGAGAGCGGGTATGCCGGGCGCATGCCCATTGCGAGTTTCTTGAGGGGCAAAGCAGGAGAATAGAGAGCCTCTCCTAGAGGACGTCTCGAGCGGGTGAAAATCGATAATCAGTTTTCCTGGTCGATGAGCCGTCACCGGGTATTCTCCGAATGCCCGCGCCAGTATTTCTACCGCCATTACGGATCCTGGGGCGGTTGGGACGAGGCCTCCGATCCCCGCACCCGGCAGATCTACGTGTTGAAGCAGCTCGGCAACCGCTTCACCCTCGCCGGCCAAGTCGTGCACGAGGTCGTGGCCGACGTGCTCAACAAGCACCGCTACGGCTTCGAGGTGTCTCTCGAGAAGGCGCAGGAATCCGCCCTCGAGCGCCTTCGCGAAGCCTTCAAGCAATCGCGTTCGCTGGCTTATCGGGAATCCCCGCGGGAAGCGAAGGGGCTCTTCGAGCACGAATACGCCGAACCGGTGCCGGACAGCGAATGGCGGCGGATGAAGGACCGGGTCATGAAGTGCCTCGAGCATTTCTACGCGTCCCGGATCCGGGAAATCATCCTGCAAGTGGGGATCGAGAATTGGCTCCCCATCGACGCCATGGACTCCTTCGTATTCGAAGGCGTGACCGTCTACGTGGCCCCCGATTTTGCGATCAGGAACATGCAGGGAAACGCACTCCTCATCGACTGGAAGACGGGGCGCTCGGAGGGGCACGACGATCGCATGCAGATCGTGTGCTACGGGCTCTTCGCTCGGGCGAAGTGGGGGATCGACCCCGCGCGGGCGGTGGGGGAGCTGCACTATCTCCTCACCCGCCAGAACGCAATCGTCACCCTGGACGAGATGAGCCTGGCCGAAGGCGTGGAGCTCATGCGGGCTTCGATTCACGGCATGCGCGCCTTGCTTTCGGATCCGGGGCAGAATGTCGCGGACGAGGATGCGTTTCCGCGCATCGACAATGCCGAAGTTTGCGAACGTTGCAATTTCCGCAAGATTTGTTGGCCGGAGTGGCCGGAACGCTTCGTCCCCACCGCCCGGCCGGCGTTAGAGGTTGTTCCCCCACAAGTGGCGTGCTAGTTTTCTGTGATCGCGTAGGTTTCCCGAGATGTGGAGGGCGGCGTCTCGATGAGAATTCTGGGGATCGATCCGGGTAGCCAGGTGCTTGGCTACGGAATCCTGGAAGCGCTCCCCGGCGGCCCCCAATCCTGCGTTTCGGGAACGGTACGCCCACCTTCCGCCTCCGATCTTTGCGAACGGTTGCATTACATCCATTGCGAGATCGAGCGCCTCTTGGCGCAGCATCGCCCCGAGATCGTGGCCGTGGAGACCGCGTTTTATCACAAGAATGCGCGATCCACGCTCATTCTGGGCCACGTGCGCGGGGTCGTTCTCCTGGCCGCGCGGCAGGCAAACGTGACCGTGGCCGAATACGCGCCCCGCGAGGTCAAGATGGCCGTGACCGGGCACGGGGATGCGGCCAAGGAGCAGGTGGCGTTCATGGTGCGGCGGCTTCTTGCGCTGAGCGAAACCCCGGTTTCCGACGCCGCCGACGCGCTCGCGGTCGCGCTGTGCCACTGGCACCGCTCGCGCCTGCGGGTGCTCGTGTAGATTCTCGTCCTCTCAGGTTTCGCGTGCTAAAATCGCGCGCCACTCCCCTCGCGTCGCCAGGAGTTCCTTATGTTCCCCGCTCGTTTATTCGTGATCCTTAACTTCAATCCTGCCCTTCCGGACACGATGCTCGCCTGGATGGATTCCGTGCGGAAATGATCGCGCATCTTCGCGGCAAGCTTCTCGAGAAACAGCCCACGCGCCTGGTCGTGGAAGTCGGGGGAGTGGGTCTCGAGGTGCTTGCGTCGGTTCCCACCGTGCAAGCGGTGGGGAAAGTCGGGGACACGGTGTCGTTACACACCGTGCTCGTCGTTCGGGAAGATGCACTGACATTGTACGGATTTTCTGAGGCTCCCGAGCGCGCGTTGTTCTTGAAGCTGCTCAGCGTGTCCGGCATCGGCCCCAAGCTCGCTCTAGGTGCGTTGTCCGGGCCCTCCGTGGCGGAACTGGTCACGGCCATTCGGGAGGGGAACTTGGGCGTCCTGACGCGCCTTCCCGGTATCGGAAAGAAGACCGCGGAGCGCATGTCGGTCGAGCTTCGCGATGGATTGCTGGAGTTCGAGGCGGCGCAAGTGACCGGAGCGCCCTCTGCGGCCAGGAATGATGCGGTGGGGGCGTTGGTTTCCCTGGGGTACAACCGCGCCGCCGCGGCGGCGGTGGTGGACGAGATCCTTCGAGGAGCAAAGGCGGAATCGGCGGAAGAGCTGGTGCGCCGCGCTCTGGCGCGATTGTCGCAACGATGAACAAATATGCGAAAACCCCCTGCTGGCGGCCCGCCTATAGCGATAACCCCTGTAAACAATTTCCAAAGAATCAGCGACTCCATGGGTAGACACGACTCATGGAGGATACTTTCATATGACCCCGCTAGTTATGTATGGAGCGGTTATTTCCACCCTGGTTGTAGGCGGTCTCGGCCTGAACGCGGCGTCGGTAGCGCCCAAGAGCCACGCAGCGGATTCTAAGTGTTCCCCGGCCGTGCAGAGGGGATTGGCGTGGCTCGTTTCCGCCCAGCATGAGGATGGCGGTTGGGGAGCCGGTTTCCACTCGCAGCAAGAGATAACCGATCCTCACGCTGTGCCTACGGATCCCGCCACGACCGCGTTCGCGGCACTCGCGTTCCTTCGCGTAGGGAGTACACCCAGTCAGGGGGAGTATGCAGCTCCGCTGCGACGCAGCACCGAATACCTCCTCAAGGTGGTAGAGGCTGCGCCTCCCGAGGGCCCTCGGATTACCGAGATGACCGGGACCCAGCCTCAAGTGAAATTGGGCAACAACATCGATGCGTCACTGACCCTTCTCTATTTCGCACGCTTGCTCCCGCGGCTCGATGAACGGGATCCGCTCAGGAATCGCGTCGATGCGGCGCTCGAGAAGTGTTTGAGGAAGGTTCAAGGGTCACAGTCGGCCACGGGAGCCTGGGATGAAGGCGGCTGGGCCGGAGTGCTTCAATCCTCGTTGGGTTGCTCGGCGCTCGAGTTTGCCCGAGCGGCGGGCAAGCCGGTGAACAAACAGTTGCTGACCGCCGCGCGGGATTACCACAAGCGCAACCTGAACGTAGCCACGGGAAAGGTAACTGCCATCGATGGCGCCGGCGTTGAACTTTACGCCTGGTCGGGCTCCGCGCGGGCCACGGCTGCCGAAGCCTATGCCGCCAAGGACCTGCTGGATGCCGCGGTCCGGGAAGGTAAGGTAAAGCCCAATTCCCGGGTTTCGGCAACGCATCTGCAGGAAGCCGGAGTGCCCAGCGGTCAAGCAAAAAACCTCGCCGGAGCCTACGATCGGATCCAAGCACAAGTCGAACGGATGGATGATTCCTCGCTGCTACAAGGGTTCGGCGTGAATGGCGGTGAGGAGTACGTGAGCTACATGCTCACGAGCGAAACGCTGGTGCTAGTGGGTGGCAAGTCCTGGACCAAGTGGAACGACATGATGCAAGAGCGATTGGCGGGGATCCAGCGCGAGAACGGCAGCTGGGGAGGTCAACACTGCATCACCGGAGGCGCCTTTTGTACCTCGGCGGTGATTCAGTGTCTGACCGCCGATCGTGATGCGGATCTCTTACGTGCCATCAGCGCGGGGGACATGACCTTCGAGAAACGTTGAGGCTATCACCGGCACCGGAACTTGAGGCAGCGACCTCAGGGAGGATTCGAAGGTTACGAACGAAGCGCGAATGTCTGCCTTCGGGGCCGGTGCCGGCCAGACTTTCAATATTCTGGATCCCTTGTGACTCAACACCTGTGACCGAAAGAACGCCTCATGTTCCCACTCGACCTCCGCCATGGTGAGTAGACAATCGACATGCTCCGGATGACCGGCCTCTGCGGCGTATCGGGCCGCCGCCTCGTACTCGCGAATATTACGACTCTCGAGTTTTCCTGC
>Ga0114129_10009529_pt1 | contig 13853 bp, 14 predicted proteins | sample RhiMetdeltSRZDD1_FD_80071 | JGI IMG/M metagenome (GOLD analysis project Ga0114129, IMG submission 80071) | Populus rhizosphere microbial communities from Tennessee, USA - Rhizosphere MetaG P. deltoides SRZDD1 (version 2) (version 2) | ecosystem: Host-associated > Plants > Roots > Rhizosphere >...
CAGGTAGCCGATGCATGTTGCGGTGCAACTGGAGTTCAAGGTCAATCGTAAGGAGCCGCTTGGCGATCTGGTGCGTCGAATCGCCTCGCTGTTCGAGGGGGTCGGCCTTCAACCGGAGATCCAGGCGAGCTTCGCCGATGGTCCTGACATCCTCCGGAAGACGTCAGCCGTCGAACGCGCGATCAAGAAGCACCCGCACCTCGCCGCGCTCGAGCGCAACGATGCGCCGCGACTTTCGCCCAACCTCCCACCGATTCGCCGATTGACGAACCTCGACTCGTCGACGCCGTTCCCGCTGACCGATGTCGTCGCGTTGGCCGACGGCGTTCCGCGGTCGCTGCCGTTCCATGTCGTCAACCTGAACTTTGGACATCCGGATTTCGGACCGATCGTCTTCCCAGCAACTCAGGCCCCAGTTCCTGGCATTGCTGCGCACGACGGGTGGTGGGTGAACGGACGCAATCGAAGTCTGACCGGGTTCTATGTCGTCGAAGGCGAGGCAACCGCGAAGAAGCTGCCCGCTCCGCCACCGGCCGTTGCCACGATCCTCGAAGGGCTTGGCAAGCCAAAAAGCAGGGGGCAGTTCGTTGCGCCCGGCGCTGCTGTCTCTCCGACCTCGGTGCCTCGAGAAATTGCGGCCATCAATCCTATCCTTATCACCTACCACAAGGGACTGAAGGCACTCGTCGAGCGCATCGCGCTGCCGCACGACCTGCCGCCGGCCCGCGAAGCGATGCAGGCAGCTCTTGGCGCGAGTGGTCCGTTGAAACCGGCACTCGTCGAGGCATTCGCGCCCCGCGGTTACGACTGCCGCGGCGGAAGCGGCATGTTCACGCTGCGCCGCCGCACGTCGACCAATCACATCGTCGATGTGGAACTCGACGTCGGGACGTGGAGCCGTTCGGTCACATTCATGTTCTCTGTGCGCGGGCCCAACTTCAACGCGACGCTCATGCCGCCGGTCACCGCCCGCGACGTCTCGCGTCAGTATCCGATTGGCGACACGGCGAACTGGCAGCAGATAGTCGCGAACATTGCCGCCATCGTTGACGAATTGGATCGAACATTCGTCGCCGACATCCTGGCGGCGGTGGATCCGGCACCTGCCTGGTTCGAGGCCGGGCGGGAGTAGCGCAACAATATTTGTTGCGCAACAGATTATGTTGCGCTAGAGTGGGTGTATGCCGGTGGCTCTGGCTCACAAGGTCGAAGCGCTGCGAGCGGACTTCCGCTCGGCCGCGCAGCTCGCCGAGCTGCTCGGCGTCGATCGCTCGCAGGTGATGCGCTGGTTGCGCGGTGCGGGCATCGATCCACTCAACGCCGAAAAGGTCGACCTGCTCGAGCTGGTCTGGTCGAATCTGCTGCGGTTGTACGACCGCGACGCCGCGCTGTCGTGGTTGTTCGGCGTGAATCCTTCCCTGGGCGACCGGCGGCCGGTCGATCTCATTCGCATGGGGCGCGCCGAAGAATTGATGCGTGCCATCCGGGCGGAACGATCCGATTCGTTCGCGTAGTCTTCCTGCGGCGCCGTGATCCTCCATCGATGTTTCGCGTGGGACGCACGTGCTCGCGAGACGGACCCGGATGGCCCACTCTGGTTTCCTCGTGTGTACCAAGGCGAAGGGCGTCACGACAATCCCGATGTCTACGGTTGCCTCTATCTCTCGGATCATGCTCTCTCGACACTCGTCGAGCAGCTCGCGCGGTTTCGCGGTCAGCGGCTTCTGCCCTCGCTGCTTCGACGGCGTGTTCTGCCACTTGCGCTGGCGCACCTCGAGCTCGACGATCGCGCCACACTCATCGATCTGGACGACCCGGTCGTCCTCCGGCGCGAGCGGCTCAGACCGTCGCGCGTCGCAACCCGCCAGCGAGCGACGACCCAGGCGCAGGCACGCCTGCTTTACGCCCGACATCCTGACGCCGCCGGGCTGACGTGGTGGTCGACGTACGAATCACTCTGGATGAACGTGACGGTGTTCGACCGCGCGGCGCCGCGATTGCGCCTCGTCTCGGTTCGGCCGTTAACCGTCGATGATCCAGCGGTCGCAGAAGCCGCCGATTTCTTTGGTCTTCGAACGGTGGCGTGAAACGAACTGGTTTCCACTCTCCGATATAATCCGGCCCACATCAATGTCTCTCCAGGCAGGCTCACGTGTCGGCCCCTATGAAGTTGTGGCTCCGCTTGGCGCTGGCGGAATGGGCGAAGTGTATCGGGCTCGTGACTCGCGGCTCCGTCGCGAGGTGGCGCTGAAGATCCTCCCGGCAAACGTCGCCAGTGACTTGGACCGCCGCGCGCGGTTCGAGCAAGAAGCACACGCTGCCGCAGCGTTGAATCATCCCAACATTCTCGCGATCTACGACGTCGGCGGTGCCAATGACGTGTCCTATATCGCGTCCGAACTCGTGAATGGTGCAACGCTCGCAACCGTAATCGAGCGCGGCGCAATGCCGGTGCGCGCTCTGCTCGACATTGCCGTTCAGATCGCCGACGGACTGGCATCGGCGCACGCCGCGCGCATCGTGCATCGCGATCTCAAGCCGGCCAACGTCATGATGACGAGCGACGGCCGCATCAAGATTCTCGATTTCGGACTTGCAAAACAGGCCGTGATCGCGTCAGGCATCGACGAGACAATCGCGACAAATCACACCGTCGCGGGAATGATCGTCGGGACCGTCAGCTACATGAGCCCGGAACAGGCCTGCGGCAAGCCTGTCGATCATCGTTCGGATCAGTTCTCGTTGGGCCTCATGCTCTACGAGATGGCTGCCGGCAAGAAGGCGTTCGACGAGCCCGAATCGGTGCAGACCCTTGCGGCGATCGTGAGCAACGAACCGCCGCCGCTCGACGCCCGCGTCCCTGCCCCGCTGCGCTGGATCATCGATCGCTGTCTCGCCAAGAATCCCGAACACCGCTACGAATCGACACGCGACCTGTATCACGAGCTGCGGAGCGTTCGCGATCATCTTTCGGAGATCTCGGCCGACATCCTCCAGCCGATCGCTGCGCCGTCGGTTGCGAGACGGAGCGGCGGATGGCGCCTGCCGGCTGCATTCCTGCTCGGCCTTGCCCTGCCGGTGGCATTCGCTCTCGTCTGGGTTGGTCGGTCCCTCCCGGACCCGTCCACTTACCGCTTTACACCATTCGCGTTCGATCCCGGAGGCCAGAGCTGGCCCGTGTTCTCGCCGGATGGGAAAGCCGTCGCTTACGGCTCGCGCCAAACAGTGCTGGCGGCGTACGACGTGTATGTCCGCTACCTTGATGCGCCGGCTGCGATGCAGCTCACTCAGCAAAAAACGTCGGCGCAGCCGATTGGGTGGAGTCCGGACAGCAAGCGTGTGTTCTTCACAACAATGGGCGACTCGCCGACCCTGTGGTCCGTTGCGATCGTTGGCGGCGAACCACAACTCGTCGCGTCGCTGCCAAAATTTGCGACATTAGCCGGACCGTTGGCGATCACGCTCTCGGGAGATAACAAGGTCGTGGCGTTCCTGGGGCAGTCTGAGGACGGTACGTATGGTGTTTCGACTATCGCACTCCCCGCCGGCTCGCCGGGCCGATATTCGATCGCGCCGTACGCCACCAAGACGATCTATAACGCTCCAGTTCTGCGATTCTCGCCGGACGGAAAGCAACTGCTGCTCATTCTCAATCGCGGAAGCGGCGAGGAAGCATGGTTGCTCAAGTTTCCAGAGCAGGGCAGCGCAGGTGTGCACCGGATCGAGCCGCCGCTGCGTACTTTCTCTGGAACGCCCACAGCAGCGTGGATGCCTGACAACCGCCGGGTCGTCATGTCGCTGCAGGACGCGCCGTACGGGGCTGAGCAGCTCTGGACGGTCGACACGCGGTCCGGCGAGCGCCACGCGCTGACAAGCGGCACGCGAAATACGTCAGGGCCGGCGGTCGCACCCGACGGCGGCAGGCTGGTCTTTCGCGAGACGAGTGGCAACTACGACATCGTCTCGGTCGACCTTTCAACTGGCGTGGCGAGCTCGTTGATTGCGACCGATCGAAACGAAGAGATGCCGGCGTGGGCTGCTGGCGAAAATACGCTGGTCTACGTCACCAATCGAAATGGTCCCGAGGAAATCTGGCTCCGGCAGAACAGCGTTTCGGATCGACCGATCGTGTCGACGCGCGACTTTCCTCCCGACACCACGCTCGGATTCATGGCCCCGGCACTGTCTCCGCGTGGAGATCGCGTGATCTACACGCGAATCGAGCGAGGTGGACTTGCACGCCTCTGGATCTCCGCAGTCGCCGGCGGCACGCCGATTCGAGCGACTCGTGACGATGACCGTCTCGGTGAGTTCGCCGGCACGTGGTCGCCCGACGGCGCGTGGTTCGTGTACTACGGCGTCAGGGGCGACAAGCAAGAGCTGGTCAAGGTGCAGACGACCGGCGAAGGCATGCCTGTGGAGCTCAAAGCGGCGGTCGCCGAAACCCGGGATGTGCCCGACTGGTCGCCAACCGGCGAATGGATTCAGTTCGCCAACTCGTTGATCTCTCCCGACGGAAAGACCGAACGCTCGCTTCCGCAACGGGCGCCGGCCTATTACGCCTTCTCGAAAGACGGCAAGCTTCTGTACGGATTACGTGCGGAGAACGAAAAGCAGGTGCTCTTCTCGATCGACATTGCGAGCGGCGTGGAACGCGCGATCGGATCGGCTAACACGTTCGAGCCTCGCAGCCCGTTTTCACCATCCATCCGCCTCAGCGTCGCCACCGATGGCAAGAGCTTGACTTACGGCACCGGCGTCATCCGAAACAGCCTTTGGATCCTCGAAGGATTTAACGCACCCGATGGCCTTGCCGCGCGGCTCGGCCTGCGGCGCTGAGCGGCGACGGTTACTCACCGCTGTTCGTCGCGTTTGTCGGTTCGGAAAATCGACGCCGGAAGTGCCCATTCGTTGACCAGATTGCCGTCCGGATTGTAGTCCCACGCGTACCGCACCGACCGCGGTTCGGTCACCTCCGGACTGGACACGAGCACTGTTGCCCCGTCGATCCGCGCGGTTGCGGCGACATACTTGCCGTCGGTTCCCGCGATCTGAAACCCGGTCACCGTGCCGCTGCCTCGCACCTTTAGTGCCTGGCCCGCATTGTCGAACCAGATGCGGATCGTGTCGCCTTCCCGTGTGAACTGACGATACAGCGGGCTCGCACTTTTATTCTGCGCAAGCATCGCAAGGCGGCGGCCGACGTCCTGTTTGTTCGTGGGATGAATATTCGTCGGATTACCAATGTCGTTGATGATCGCGATTCCGGTGTGGCGCAGGGCCGTGGCCTCGACCTGTCCCTCCTGAACCCGCATCCAGTGACCGTTCTTCGCCGCATTGCCGTAATTGGCGAGTTGGACCCAGTAGAACGGAAAGTCGCCTTGCCCAAACGCGCGTCGCCAATCGCGCACGAGCGTCATGAGCGCTTCCCCATAGATGTCTCCCTGCGCGCGGCCTGCTTCTGTTTCTCCCTGATACCAGAGCGCGCCTTTGATCGTGTACTTCGTCAGCGGCGCGATCATCGCGTTATAGAGTGTCGTCGGCTCATGCGCGTGGCCGGGTCCGAGAGGTGCCGCGGGGCGAGGCCCCTGCGACGCATTCGCCTCCCATTTCTTCACGGCAAGCTCGTATCGGCTTTGATTCGTCGGGTATTGAAGAATCGCGTTCTGCCAGTAGGTCATGAATGGTTCGAGCTTCGGATTGCCTGCCAGCGAAGGACCACTGAGCCAGGAGGCGATGGGAGTCCCGCCCCAGGATGAGTGAATCAATCCCATCGGCGTTTTCAGATCCTGGTGCATCTGGCGGCCGAAATAGTAAAGCACCGCCGAGAAGTCCCGGACCGTTTCCGGCGAGCAAACCATCCACCTGGCCTCGACGTCTTCCACGGGAGTCGACGATGTTTTCCGCGGAACATAGAAGAGACGAATCTGCGGAAATTTCGCGGCGGCGATCTCGGCGTCGGCGTTGTCTGATTGCGACACCGCCCATTGCATGTTCGACTGACCAGAGCCCATCCACACATCGCCAACCAGCACGTCCGCAATGGTGATGGTGTTGGTTCCCGACACGGTCATCGTCCCGGGTGGACCGCCTGCGACCGGCTTGAGCCAGGCTTCCCACCGTCCTGTGGCGTCGGTTACCGTTCGCACGGTCTGCCCGCGGAACGCGACGGTGACCGCTTCACCGGGAGAAGCTTTACCAAAAATGCGCACGGGCCTATCACGCTGCAGCAGCATGTGATCGCTGATAATGCCCGGCAGCTGGACATCCGCGAACGCGTGACTGGCCAGCGTCACGATCAGGGTGAACAGCGTCGCCGCAATACGGGTCTGCATGGGCGCCATTGTAATGGCTAGAGACAGGAAAGGAGAAAAGATAGGATGGTTGCCATGTTTGCCTCCTTTCTCGTCGCTCTCGCCGTCATCGCACAGACCGCGACTCTCACTTTCACGAAACCATCAGCGTGGACCGATCGAGCGGCGGCCAGTTCGATGCGCGTCGCGGAATTCGCCGTGCCGCGAGCGTCGGGCGATGCAGAGGACGGCGAGCTCATCGTGTATTACTTCGGCGGCGGTGGCGGCAGCGTCGAAGCGAACCTGCAGCGGTGGACCTCGCAGTTCGAGTCGATCAGAGATCCGGCGCGGACGATGATGACAGTGAATGGTTTAAAGTTGACGAGCCTCGACGTCAGCGGCACTTACGTCGCGGAGATGCGTCCTGGCTCGAGCGAGCGTTACAACAAACCAGGCTTCCGGATGCGCGCCACAGTCGTGGAGACGCCGAAGGGTCCGTACTTCATCAAACTGACAGGACCAGCCAAAACGATCGAGGGTGCCAGCGCCGCATTCGACCAGTTCCTCCACAGCCTGGCGTTCAAGTGATGTGCATGTTGCACGTGGCGATCGAATTCTGACAGCCGATCGGGATCGAGGTACTGATGTCCAGCATCAGCCGGCGCCGCTTTTGCCAGTCGCTTGGTGCGACGAGCCTCCTGTCGCAAGTGTCCCTCACCGCATCCGACGGCTTACGCACGGCAGGGCTCCCGCAAGGTACGACCGCCGCACCGGGCAGTCCGCATATCGGCAACCTGTATCCGTTCGTGCAAAAGCAAGCCGATCGTTCGCCACTGGAACTCTCGTTCCTGCGATCTCAATTTCGGGATCTCAAGTCGTGGCAGGAAGTCGCTCGCGCCCGAGTCCTGGATCGATTGTGCTATTCGCCTGCAGCCGCGCCACCAGCGGCAGAGGTGATCCGCCGCACCGACCGCGGGGACTATATAGAGGAGTACTTGACGTTTCAGACCACACCAGATCTGCGAGTCCCCGCCTACGTGCTGATTCCCAAAAAGGCACCGCTCCCTGCACCGGGACTCGTAGTCCTTCATTGCCACGGCGGCGCGTACGTCTGGGGCAAAGAAAAAGTCCTCGCGATCGACAACGAACATCCGGTGTTGTCGGAGTTCAAGAAGGGACTCTACGAAGGGACAAGCATTGCGAATGCGTTAGTGGGCCGCGGTTATGTCGTGATCACGATTGACATGTTTTATTGGGGCGAGCGCCGGATGCTGCTCGATGACGATCCGCCGTCATATCGCGAGCCGCAGAAGATGACATCAGAAGAGGTCCAGGCGTTCAACCGTCGCTCGAGCCAGAACGAACAACTCGTCGCCCGCACGTTGATGACGGCCGGGATCACGTGGCCCGGTGTCGTATTGTGGGACGATCTCCGGACCGTTGACTACCTGGCGAGCCGACCGGAAGTCGATCGTCGGCGACTCGGCTGCGTCGGCCTCTCGGTTGGCGGCTACCGCAGTTTCCTGCTCGCCGCGCTGGACCAGCGGATCAAAGCTGCTGTGGACGTCGGCTGGATGACGTCGTATGCATCGAACATTCGTCGTCACGTCGTCAATAGCGTCGGTTTCACCTTTCACATTCCTGGTTTGTATCGCTATCTCGATCTGCCGGACCTCGCCGCGCTCATCGCGCCGCGTTCGATATTCGTCATCAACGGATCAAAAGATGCGTTGTTCCCGGCAGATGGTGTTGAGAAGGCGTTTCAAAAAATCGAGGCGTGCTTCCGAAAGGCAGGTGTGGCCGAGCGACAGCGCTGTCGATTGTACGATGCGCCACACCAGTTCAATCGCGAGATGCAGGCCGAAGCCTGGGAATGGCTCGGCGCGAACATCCGATAGCGCCGGATATCGACTTGCGATGGACGAACATGAACCCGTGGCAACGATTCGCACCGCAACCATCGATGACTTGCCGGCGATCGTCGCGATCTACAACGAAGCCGTCGAGCAACGTTTTGCCACCGCCGACCTCGAACCCATCCCCATCAACCAACGATCGGCGTGGTTCCACGATCATGATCCGGCCAACTGGCCCATCTACGTCGCCGAGCGCGAGGGCACCGTCGCCGCCTGGTGCTCGCTCAGTGCTTATCGGCCGGGTCGCGCGGCGCTCCGACGAACCGCCGAAATCTCCTACTACGTGCGATCGGCCGACCGCGGTCGCGGTGTCGGGACTGCGCTCGTCCAGCACGCCATCGATCACGCGCCACGATTGGGGAAGCATGTGTTGTTCGGCATTCTCCTCGAGCGAAACCGCGCGAGCATCCGCCTGCTGGAAAAGTGCGGTTTCGAGCTCTGGGGCCGCTTACCGGATGTCGCGTCGATCGAGGGGGAACTGGTCAGCCACGTCTATTACGGCCGAAGCGTCTGATCGCATTGGGTCAATCCGCTGGCTGTAGGCGAACGCACAGGGGCGAAGCCCCTCGGAGTCATGACTATGAAAGCGACTCAGCTCAATCTGCCGCTGGACAACGAGATCGGTACGCTTGCGCGATTGTGCCGAGATCTCGCCGAAGGAGGCGTCAACCTCCTGGCCCTCTCCGCGCCCGAGACCGGGCGTGAGACCGGCACCGTCCGCCTGCTCGTGCCGAACGGCGACCTGGCGTCACGCGCGCTCACCAAGGCGGGCTACGTCTTCTCGTCCGAAGAGGTGCTGTTCATCGAATTGAAGAACCGGCCTGGTGCGCTCGCGAAGGCAGTGGAGAAACTGGCACGGGCGAAGATCAGTATCCGGTATGCCTATGCGACCGCGTCGTCGCGTACGAAGACGACGGCCGCGGTCGTCGCGGTTGCAGAGGACGATCTTAACCGCGCGATGAAGATGTTTCCGTAGGGTGTCGGGTCATCTTCTTCACGAACGGCCGCTGGGCAGCGGCACGTGAACGGGATACGCCTTCTCGCCCGCAAGGATCTTGACCGGCAATCGATTTTCACGAAGCGGAATCGGGCAGGTCGTGTTCGGGTTGAAGGCGCACGGCGGGTTGTAGGCCTCGTTGAAATCGAGCACCGTTGTGCCGTCGTCACGCAGGTCGGAGTACAGAAACCGCTCGGTTTCGTAGGTGTCCTGTCCACTCGACGCGTCGCGAAAGACGAAGTAGAAGCGCTTTGGTCTCGTTGTAAACGGCCGCAGCCGCACGGTCTGACCCTCGATCGTGAATTCGACGACACCTTCCGATTTGTACTCGTCGACGTCGCCGTAGGTGTTGACGACCTTGAGCAGCTGCGGCTGCGGGTCGCGGATCAAGCGACCAGTGACGCGGTACTTCGCGTCGATCGGAAACCACGAGAAGCCGACGAATCCGCGCGCGAGCGGTCCGTTCGGATCGCGCACACGCACCGACCGCCGTTCACCGCTCACATGGATCACCAGGCGAACGTCTCCGATAACGAGCTCATCCTCCTTCGGTTCGCGATCGTCGCGCAGATCGACAGGCGCCGTCACGAGCGTGCCACCGAGAGTAACGTGGACACTCGGCGCAGGCTCGAAGCGGACCTGCTCTCCGGTCATCACGAAGCGGCCGATCGTCGCCGGCACCGGTGACGGGAGCACGATCCCGTTCGTCTTCGCGCTGCCGGCGGTGTTGACGCCCTGCTTGAGCTCGTAGAGTCCTGCGATGCTGACCCAATCGTGGCGGTAGTCCGCCTCGTGCTTCGCCTGCCACTTGGCGGCGGCTTCATTGGCCGCACGCTCGTCTGCTTCCGTCGATGTCGACTCCGGAGGTCTATTGCAACCTGCCAGCGTAAGCACGGCGGCTATCAGGATTCGGGTCGGATGAGAGGACACGCGCATCAATGTGCCGTCGGTCCCCTCCATTGTTGACGATCTATGGGTGAATGCTGAAATTGCTGATTTCTGATTGCTGAATGCTGATCTATCGCAATCAATCAGCAATCAGAATTCAGCAATCAGCAATTTAGAACTCACCTCTCTGCGGCGACGATGACCGTCTTCATCGCCTGTGCGGCTCCATCGGCACGCCGCTCGGCTGCAGCCCTCTCCGCCTTCGTCAGCGGCAGATCAAGGCGCGATGTGCCATCCCACCGGATTTCCCGCAGGAAGTACTGATCCCCATAGCGGTGGAACACGAGTGACGGAGGGGCGTCGTCGCGCGATATACGCATTTCGAACGCGCGCACGAACGCACCGTTTCGCTCGCTGCGCAGCAGCAGCATCTCCGGGTGTCCGTTCACGCGCGAGAGGCGATACGTGTCACGGGGGAGGTTTGCGTCTCCAACCGCGAATTCGAACGGTACGCGCGCAACCACACGAACGTCCTGCTGCGCCTGTACCGTCGCGACGGTCGCCAACGCCGCGACCGCGGCGAACGCTGTGACGAGTCGGTTGTACATCCTCATATGAACTCCTTTCTTAAGTTCATACGGAGGTTGTGTGAACAAGGTTGGCTATAAGTGTGAAATAGATGTGACGAAGGTACTGATGATGCGCCTGCTTCGAGACGCGAACGTCGCCAAGGGACCAAGCGAGTGCCGGGCAGCACGTTGAGGGACGAACGGAAGTCCCGACCCAGCACTCGCAGATCGCGCGTCCACTCGCGAGTCGGTCGATCAGTTCGGATATCCGGGATGCGTTTTCACTTCGTCCATCTGAGCCACGTGCCGCTCAGTGTGACTCGCCAACAACAACAGCCACTGATATCCATCCAGATCGCCGAGCGCTCCGAGTGGCGCGAAGTGATGATGCAGACGATCCTCTGCCTCGCGCACGTACTGGAGCGTCGCGGCACGCCTGGTCACGAAGGTGCCGGCAAACGCTGACGGCGTCGGCGCGATGGTACGCGGCTCGAGAAAGTCGAACGTCTTCATCCGATTCGACCGATCGCGCATGGCCGCGACGACCACGCCATCGCGACCGCATGCGGCTGCAGCGGCATTGGGATTGGTCGGCGATTGGAGGATCTGGCCACGAACAAGACCGAGCAACGCATGCTCCGACAACGCCAGATGCTCGGCGCACTCGGCGATCGACCAGCGGTCCGGACCCGGGTCGAATGTCCATTGCGCCGCAGTGAGCCCCTCGGTCGCGGCAATGAGACGTTTCTGCGTAGACATCAGGAGATCGATCAGGAGATCGCGTTCCTGTGCCGTCATCGCACCCGGTGAAGATTGAGTGATGTTGTTGACAACCGTCATGATGACCTCGCTTTCGAGGCCAATCATGCGGTCCCGCAGTCCGCCGGAAAAGTAATCGCAGGGTTATCTGGACGTTACGAGTAGGACACCATGGCAGGGCCGAGCTTCATGTTCAGCAGAATCGCCTGGACCCGCCCTGACCCACGCACTGGCGCATAGACGGGATCGACGGCAAGCTGATAGAGCGGGATCGCGCGCTCGGCGTAGGCACGCTCGAGCAGCGCGACCGCGTCGTCGTTCTGTCCCAGACCCAGATGGGCGATGGCGAGATTGAGGGCAGGAACACGTCCGGCCGCAGCTTCCCTCTGCAACTGATTGAAGTGTTCGAGCGCTTCGGCTCGTCGATCCATGAGGCCGAGCGTGTGCACGAGCGAAGCGAGTACGCGTGTGTTTGCTCCTGGCTCATTCCATCGAGCCTTGAACGTCTCGAGCGCTTCTTCCAGCCGGCCCATTTCTGCGAGCGTGCGGCCGAGCCAGAACAACGAACCGCGGAAACCCGGATCGAGCCGGCCGGCCTCGCCGAGGGCGCGCTCCGCTTCCGCAAACTCACCGTGCAGGTAGTGCACGATGCCCAGGTCTCGATACATCACCGGGGACACCGGATCCAGGTCGATCGCACGATCCATCGAGATCAGCGCCTCGTCCCACTGCGCGCGCGGCGCGAGATTGACGATCGCATGGAGATAGTGAGCCAGTGAGTAGCCGGGATTGTTCTCGATGGCTCGCCGGAACAACCGGTCTGCTCTCGCCCAGTCCCATTCGAGAATCGATGCGACGACGGCCGCCGACACGAGCGCCTCGGCAAGATTGGGAGCGAGTTCGGTCGCGCGACGCGCATGCGCCCGCGCTTGCACCAGGGCGTCCGCCGCGCCGATCTGCTCGTTCAAGGCCTGGACGAACAGCGTATCCGCGATTCCGCAGTGCGCGAGTGCGTATTTCGGATCGACAGCGAGTGCGCGACGGTAATGATCGAGACTCTGTGCGAGCGACGCGGCGGTGCGCTGATTCCAGAAGTGGCGCCCTCTTATGTACTCGATGTGGGCCGCTGGTTCAGGCGAGGGGGTTTGTTTCGGCGTCACCAAATCGACAAGCTGGATGTCGAGTGCAACAGCAATGCTGCGACAGATCTCGTCCTGGACCGCGAACACGTCACTTAACTGGCGTTCGTAACGGTCCGACCAGCGAACGCGGCAGTCGCTGACATCGGTGAGCTGCACGGTGACGCGGATCTGATCTCCGGCCGATCGGACGGAGCCTTCAACGACGTACCCCACACCGAGGTTTGCGGCAATACGTTTCACATCGCCACCCTTCCCTCGGTATTGGAAAGCCGAGGTCCGGGCGATGACTCTCAGCCCTGGATTGCAACTGAGTTGATGGATTAACTCCTCTGTCAGCCCGTCGGCGAACGATTCATCGTCCTGCTGCGTACCAAGATTGACGAAGGGCAGCACGACGAGAGCCGCACCGGATGGGCGAGGAGCGGTCGGTTCGATCGCTGTGATCGTCGGCACGTAAGTGCCCTTGAGCATCTGAATGCGAATGGGATCGTCGCGTCCCTCGAGGGCGTAATACGCGTCCAGCCGGGCGCGCAGCCGATTCGCGTCGACGCGAACGATCGGATCGATCTTTGGATCGAACGAAGAATCTCGGCCGCACACGTCCAACGCGATCGAGTACTCCTTGATCGCATCCTGCTCACCGCTCAGCGTCTTCTCGACGACAAACCGCAAAAACGCGCGGAGTCGTTCGGCCTTTGCAAACGATTGACTATGCGCGATGCGATCGAGATGGTCGCGCACGACGGCTGACGGTGGAGCGTTCAAGGGTTGGGTCACGTCTGTGCAAGCCATCTTGCAGTCTGTGCAGTGACCCGTCAAGGAAGCGGCATTGTGCCTGGATTGCGGTGAGGGCGCGCGTCGCCATGGCACTTCGATTCCTCGATCCGAGAGATGGAGCTGACCGGAGCGGGACTCGTTCTCGGACTGATCGGGGCCGCGTTGTTTACCCGGGTGATGGCCGGCCTCCTGTTCGGCGTCAGTGCAACGGATGCGGCAACGTTCACGGTTGTGCCGCTGGTTCTGCTCGCAATCGGTCTCTTCGCCAGTTATCTCCCGGCGCGACGCGCGACGCTGGTGGATCCCGTAGTTGCGCTACGAGAAGAGTGATGAATCGCTCGATCTATCTATCGGTTTTGAAACCAGTTTGCGAGGCGAACGAGCGCGCGAGTGAGCCCACGCGAGCGGGAGTGGGGCGTGCGGGGCCCCGCGAGCGAGCGTGTCGGGGAGTCCGAGGGGCGAAGCCCCTCGGAGTGATTAGTGATTAATTCGTTCGCACGCTGCGCAACAGC
>Ga0114129_10009532_pt1 | contig 13852 bp, 14 predicted proteins | sample RhiMetdeltSRZDD1_FD_80071 | JGI IMG/M metagenome (GOLD analysis project Ga0114129, IMG submission 80071) | Populus rhizosphere microbial communities from Tennessee, USA - Rhizosphere MetaG P. deltoides SRZDD1 (version 2) (version 2) | ecosystem: Host-associated > Plants > Roots > Rhizosphere >...
AAGCTTCGCGCCCGCGGGGTGCGCGCCCTGGACATGGTGGTGCTTACGCACGGGCAGCGTGATCACGAGGGCGGCATCGAGGCCGTGGTCCGCTCGCTCCCGGTCCGCCTGCTTCTGGACGGGGCCGCGGGGACGCGCGATCCGACTCACGCGCGCGTCGCGGCCGCCGCCCGCGCACGAGGCACGCGCGTCGTGCAGGCCGCGGCGGGACAGGCGATCGACCTCGCCGAGCTGCGCGTGCGCGTCCTCAGTCCGCCGCGCGATGCCGCGCCCGACCCCGGCGAGGATCCGAATCAACGGGCGATCGTGCTCATCCTGTCCTACCGGGCGGTGGACTTCTTCATGCCGGCGGACGCCGAGAGCGACGTGACGTCGGCGCTCTCGCTGCCGCCGGTCGAGGTATTGAAAGTGGCCCACCACGGCAGTGCCGACGAGGGGCTGCGCGGCCTGCTCGATCGCCTGCGCCCCCGCGCGGCCGTGATCGAGGTCGGCGCCGGCAACCCCTACGGACATCCGGCGCCGTCGACCGTCACCGCGCTCCGCTCCTCGGTGCCGGCGGTCTTCCGCACCGACCGCGACGGCGAGGTGGCGATCACTCTCGGGCCGGATGGCCTGTCGGCTCGAGCACGATCACGGGGATCTGGCGGGCCGTGAACGCGCGCGTGGTCTCGGCGCCGGCGTTCTGCGCGGCGAAGCGCGCGAACAGCCGCTCCGCCTCCTCGCCTTCGGCCCGGTGCGCGACGACGCTCGTGCGACTCCCGCCGACCTCGACCTCCGCGCGTGGATCCGCCTGGAGGTTCAGCCACCACGCCGGTGGCTGGTCGAGGCCGGCGTTGGCGGCGCTGATCACGAGACGCTCGCCGTCCCGGAAGTAGGCCACAGGCGTAGACCGCAGCCGCCCCGTCCGCCGCCCGCGGGTCGTGAGCACGAGCACGGGCTGACCTCCGGCCAGGAACAGGGAACGTCGCAATCGCCCCCGGCTGAGCCTCAAGAGCCGCGCGTGCAGGCGCGTGACGAGCGTGGCGATCCGCCGCGGCCGCGCCGCGATGTTCCCGAGCCGCGCCAGCAGGACCTGGATCGGGCGCATGCGGCCCAGTATCTACACTCGCGGCGATGGCCGATCTCAAGCCCGCATACCTCGTGCACGGCGACGACGAGGCGAAGCTCGACTCGTGGCGTCGGCGTCTGCGTTCGCGAGCGCTCGAGGAGGGCCCGTCCACGGGCCTCGAGGTCCTGGCTGGGGAAGCGCTCACGGCGGACGCGTTCTCGGCGGCGACGGGCGCCCTGACGCTCGCGACGGGGCGCCGGTACGTGCTCGCGGACGGTGTCGAGCGGTGGAAGGAGAAGGACGTCAAGCAGGCGGTCGAAGCGCTGAAGTCACTCCCGCCCGACACCGTCGTGCTGATGCTGGCGTCCGGGAAGGTCGTGCGACGCAGGGGAGACGCCCCGAAGGGGCCGGCTCCGGAGGCGCTTGCGAAGGCGGTCACCGCGATCGGCGGCGAGGTACAGGTCTGCGATGCGCCGACCCCCTCGAAGTACCCGGCATGGACAGTGCAACAAGGCGAGGAGCTCGGCCTGACGATCACTCCCGACGCTGCCCAGGCGCTCGTCGAGCGAGTCGGCACAGACGAGAACCGAAACGTTCGCCAGCGACGCCTGATGCGCGAGCTCGAAAAGCTCGCGATATACGCGCCCGAGGAGGGTCGCGTCGAGCGCGAGACGGTGGAGGGGGTCACGATGTCCGACATCGAGGCGCGCGCATATGAGCTCGCCGACGCCGTCATCGACGGCGACCGGGAGCGTGCGCTGCTCTTGGGGGAGGACCTCAGGGACCGGGGCGCGGAGATGATGCACATCGTGTTCGCGATGCTGCGGCAGCTGCGTCAGGCACGGCGCGCCGCCGCGATGCTCGAGGCCGGCGCCTCCAAGCAGGAGATCGCCTCGGCGCTGCGCGTGCCTCCTTTCATCGCCAATCAGATCGCCGCGCGCGCGGGCCGTGCCGACGCGCAGCGCCTCGAGCGCACGATGGAGGAGCTGGCCGAGCTGGACTACGCCGTGCGCGGCGGCGAGAACGTGGACGCCCCCACCAGGCTGACGCTGATATTGGCTGGGGCGGCCTAGCTGCCGGAGCGGATCCGGGCGGCGCGCGCCTTCTTGCGGGCGGCGTTGTTGCGGTGAAGGGCGCCGTGCTCGGCGGCCTTGTCGATCACCGACACGAGCGCGCGGTGCTCGCGGTCGATCGTCTCGCCCTCTCCGGCCTGGACAGCTGCCTGCAGGCGGCGGAAGTGTGTTTTCACGGTCGAGGTGCGCCTGCGGTTCTCGAGGCGCTCGCGCTCTGACCGGTAGATGCGCTTTTCTTGCGAGGGGATGTTCGCCATACGGAATACGCCGCGATCCCTGGGCCCATGGGAGGGCCCGACCACGGCGGCCGCCTAGTATAGACCGTCACTTCCTCATGGCCGACGACGTCCGCAGCCGTGAGCGTTCGACCGTGACCGAAGGAGGGCCGGGCGTGTTCGAGCCGCTCGAGCCGGGCTCAGAGGAGCCGGGCGACAGCATCGCCGCTCCCGCCGCCGGGCCACGCGAGCCGGGGCGGCTGGCGCTCTCGACGGCCTTCTTTGCGCTCGCGACCGGGCTGTCACGGATCGCCGGCCTCGTGCGCGAGATCGTGGCCGCGAGCTACTTCGGGATCAAGGGGCCGATGAGCGCGTTCACGATCGCGTTCCAGGTGCCCAACCTGGTGCGCAGCCTGTTCGCCGACGCCGCGCTGCAGGCGGCGTTCGTGCCGGTCTTCACCGAGCAGCTCGAGAAGAAGGGGCGCGCGGAGGCCTTCAGGGTCGCGTCCGCGCTCGTGTTCGTGATCGCGGTCGTGCTCGGCTCGCTGACCGCGTTGTTCATCCTCGTGGCGCCGGTGCTGATGCCGTTGTTCGCGCCGGGGTTCGACCAGAACCTGACCGATCTCACTGTGCGCCTGTCGCAGATCCTGTTCCCGATCGTGCTGCTGCTCGGCTTCTCGGGGCTCGTGGTAGGCGTCTTGAACAGCTTCGACGAGTTCGCGGTGCCCGCGCTCGCGCCGCTCGCGTGGAACCTCGCGATCATCCTGACGCTCGTCTTCCTGACTCCGGCCTTCCACGGGCAGGACCGCATCTACGCGTACGCGATCGGCGTGCTGATCGGCACCGTCGTCCAGTTGCTCCTGCCGCTGCCGTGGCTGCGCCGGACGGGCTTCCGGATCGTGCGGTCGTTCGACTGGCGCGACCCGCGCGTGATGCGGGTGATGAAGCTGATGCTGCCCGTGACGCTCGGGCTCGGCCTGATCAACTTCAACTTGTCGGTGGACAGCATCTTCGGGACCCTGATCTCCGATCAGGCGCCCGCCGCGATCGACAAGGCGTTCCGGATCTACATGCTGCCGCAGGGCGTGTTCGCGGTCGCGCTCGCGACGGTGATCTTCCCGACGCTCTCGCGCCTCGTCGCGCGCGGTGACCGCGAAGGGCTGCGATCGACGCTCTCCCACGGCATGCGCCAGATGCTCTTCCTGCTCGTGCCCACCACGGCGGCGCTCCTGGTGCTGAGCGACCCCATCACCCAGGTCGTCTATCAGCGCGGCGAGTTCGACGCGGCGCAGGCCGACCTGGTCTCGCAGGCGCTCTTCTACTTCGCGTTCTCGCTCCCGTTCGCGGGCATCAACCTGCTGCTGATCAGGACGTTCTTCAGCCTCCAGCGACCGTGGACGCCGACGCTGATCGCGCTCGCGAACCTGGGCGTGAACGCGGGCCTGGACGCACTGCTCTACAAGCCGATCGGGATCGGCGGCATCCCGCTTTCGACCGCGATCGTCTCGCTCGTCACCACACTCGCCCTCGTCGCGGTGCTGCGCCGGCTGATCGGCGGGATGGACGCCCGCCGCACGCTCACCGTGGGGGCGCGGATCGTGGTCGCTGCGAGCATGCTGGCGCTGGCGGCACTCGGCGTGCGCGAGCTGCTCGACAGCGCGCTCTCGGACTCGAACGGCGCCCAGCTGCTCGTGATCATCGGGGCCGGCGCGGCCGGGACCGCGGCCTACGCGCTCGCCGCCTCGGCGCTCCGGATCGACGAGGCGCGTGAGGTCTCAGCCCTCGTGCGGGGTCAGCTCAAACGCCTGCGATAGTTGAATAGAAATTTCCGGCTTCGCCGGTACCTACAGTCTCGAGAGTCGGCGAAGCCGCCTCAGGAATACCTTGGAAGAGATCCGCAACTTCTCGATCATCGCGCACATCGACCACGGCAAGTCGACGCTCGCCGACCGCATCCTCGAGCTCACGCACACGGTCGATCCGTCCAAGATGCGCAGCCAGGTGCTCGACACGATGGAGCTCGAGCGCGAGCGCGGGATCACGATCAAGGCGCAGGCCGTTCGGGTCCTCTACACCGCCCGTGACGGGCGCGAGTACAAGCTTCACCTGATCGACACGCCCGGGCACGTCGACTTCACGTACGAGGTGTCGCGCTCCCTGGCCGCGTGTGAGGGGGCGCTGCTCGTGGTGGACGCGGCGCAGGGCGTCGAGGCGCAGACGCTCGCCAACACCTATCTCGCGATCGACGCGGGGCTCGAGCTGATCCCCGTGATGAACAAGATCGACCTGCCGAGCGCGGAGCCCGAGCGCGTCGCGCACGAGATCGAGGAGCTGCTCGGAAAGGACGAGATCATGAGGATCTCGGCCAAGACCGGCGAGGGGATCGAGGAGGTGCTGGAGGCGATCGTCAACCGGATCCCCCCTCCGGAGGGCGACCCGGACGGCCCGCCGCGCGCGCTGATCTTCGATTCCGTGTTCGACCAGTACCGGGGCGTGGTGGCTTTCGTGCGGGTGGTGGACGGCGTTTTCACGAAGGGCGAGGCAATCCGGGCGATGCAGGCCGGGACGCGCGCCGAGATCGACGACATCGGGTTCATGTCGCCCGACATGGTCAAATCCGACCGCCTCGCGGCGGGGGAGGTCGGGTTCATCATCACCGGGATCAAGAACGTCGCCAAGCTGCGGGTGGGCGACACGCTCACCTCTGAAAGCCGGCCAGCGGCAAGCCCGCTGCCCGGGTACCGCGAAGTGCGACCGGTGGTGTTCTGCGGGCTTTATCCGCTCGACACCGATCGCTACTCCGATCTGCGTGATGCGCTCGAGAAGCTCGCCCTGAACGATGCGGCGCTCTCGTACGAGCCGGAGACCTCGCAGGCACTCGGCTTCGGCTTCCGCTGCGGGTTCCTCGGCCTGCTGCACATGGACATCGTGCGCGAACGGCTGGAGCGCGAATACGACCTCGAGTTGCTCGCCACCACCCCGAACGTCGAATACCACGTGCGCATGCGCGGCGACGAGTGGATCGACGTCCACAGCCCGACCGAGATGCCGGATCCCAACTTCATCGAGGCCGTCGAGGAGCCCTATATCCGGGCCAGCATCATCTCGCCGCCGGAGTACCTGGGGCCGATCATGGAGCTGTGCCAGGACCGCCGCGGCACCCACGTCGACATGCATTACCTGTCGGAGCAGCGCGTGCAGCTGCGTTACGACCTGCCGCTCGCGGAGATCGTGCTCGACTTCTACGACCAGCTCAAGTCGCGCAGCCGCGGCTACGCGTCGCTCGACTACGAGATCCTGGGCTATCGCGAGTCGAACCTGGTGAAGCTCGACATCCTGCTGGCGGGCGACGCCGTCGACGCGCTCTCGCTCGTGGTCCACAAGGACAAGGCCTACGCGGCAGGCAAGACGCTGGTCGAGCGTCTCCAGAAGAAGATCCCACGCCAGCTCTACGAGGTCGCGATTCAGGCCTCGATCGGCTCGCGCATCATCGCGCGCGAGACGGTCAAGCCGGTGCGCAAGGACGTGATCGCGAAGTGCTACGGCGGCGACGTCACGCGGAAACGCAAGCTGCTCGAGAAGCAGAAGGCCGGGAAGAAGCGGATGAAGCAGGTCGGCTCGGTCGAGGTCCCGCAGGACGCGTTCCTGGCGGTGCTGGAACTCGACGGCAAGCAGTAGGCCCTGTTTAGAATCGCGCCTCGATGGAAGCCGCCGCCGGTAAGACATATCCCCCGTTCGAGTACGAGGTCGGGCGGGAGAAGATCCGGGAGTACTCGAACGCCGTGGGGGAGACCGATTCCGTTCACCACGACCCCGAGGCCGCGCGCGAGGCAGGGTTTCGCAACGTCGTCGCGCCGCCTATGTTCTGCGTCGTCTACTCCGCCGGCGCGATGGCGCCCGCGATCCTCGACCCGGACCTCGCCATCAACCTCATGCTGATGGTTCATGGTGGGCAGGAGTTCGAGTGGGGCGAGCCGGTGGTCGCGGGCGACACGATCACGACCGGCGTCACCGTCAAGGACATCTACGAGAAGAACGGCATGAAGTTCTACGTGTTCGAGTCGGAGTCCAAGAACCAGAACGGCGATACCACCGTGAAGGGGACCTGGACCAACATCGTCAGGGGAGGCTGAATGGCGGCGCCCAAGCTCGAGCCGGGGGCGGAAGTCCCGGCCCTCACAGTGACTCCCGACAAGTACGTCCCGCACCGCTACGCGGGCGCATCGGGCGACTTCAACCCGATCCACATCGACAAGGAGTTCGCGACCGCGGTGGGCCTGCCGCAGAACATCCTCCACGGCCTGTACTCGATGGCGCAGGTGGCGCGTGCCGCCACGCAGGCGGCGGGCGGCGACCCGCGCTCCCTCAAGCGGTTGTCGGTGCAGTTCCGCGGCATGGGGATTCCCGAGCGGGAGATTCGGGTGACGGGCACCGTTCGGGAGACCCGAAACGGCCGTGTGGTCCTGGACACGGTCGCGGAGCAGGACGGCAACCAGATCATCCGCAACGCCGAAGCCGAGCTGGAGATATAGGCCGGGCTCCTAAACTGAGCCCTATGGCAAGCCTCACCCAAAGGCAGCAGATGCTGCTCAAGATGGTCGTGGAGGGCCACGTCGAGCTGGCCCAGCCGGTCGGCTCGAAGTGGCTGTCGGAGAAGAACGCGATCAGCTGGAGCTCGTCGACGATCCGCCACGAGCTCGCGCAGCTCGAGGAGCTTGGGTTCCTCAACCATCCGCATACGTCCGCCGGCCGCGTGCCCACCGACGCGGGCTACCGGTTCTTCGCCGACTCCCTGCTGCGCGAGGGCGCGCCGCTCGCCCGCCGCAGCCGATTCGAGCAGGAGCTGTCCACCATGCGGCGCGAGGTGGACGCCGCGATGCGCGCCACCACGGAGACCCTGTCCCAGGTCACGGACCTGCTCGCGGCCGTCTCCGCACCGCCGCTGCACACCGCCACGATCAAGCACATCGAGGTCCTTCTCCTGCAGGAGCAGGTCGCGCTCGTGGTGATCATCACGTCGACCGGCGCCGTGTCGAAGCGTGCCTTCACATTCGACGAGCCGATCGACGCCGGCCTCGCGGACTGGGCGGCGAGCTACCTGAACGAGCGGCTCGCCGGTACGGACCTCGGCGCGCTGACGCTCAGGAGCAAGCTCGACAGCCCTGAGCTGTCGGGCACCGAGCGTTCGTTCCTGGAATCGATCGCGCCCGCGTTCTCGGACCTCGCGGAGACCGTCGAGCAGACCGTGTACGTCGAGGGCACCGCACGGCTGCTCTCGAGCCGCGGCTTCGAGGAGGTCGGCGACATCAACAACCTGCTGCGAATGCTCGAGCGACGCGTAACGCTGCTCACCGTGCTGCGCTCCGCGCTCGATCAGCCGAGCGTGTACCTCAGCATCGGAAAGGAGAACGAGGCGCCTGAGCTGCGCTCCGCGAGCGTGGTCGCGGCCAGCTACGGCCTCGGCCACCGCACGCTTGGCACGGTCAGCGTGATCGGGCCGGTGCGGATGGATTACCGGCACGCGATCGCGTCCGTGCGCTCCGCCGCCCACGCGCTGAGCGGGTTCGTCGAGGAGGTCTACGAGTGATGTCCTCCACGCCCGCACGCTGACGATGCCGTCCGACTACTACCAGCTGCTCGGGGTGAGCCGCGAGGCGAGCGACGCCGACGTCAAGAAGGCGTTCCGCAAGCTTGCGCGCGAGCTCCATCCCGACATCAACCGCCACGACCCGGCCGCCGAGGAGAAATTCAAGGAGGTAGCCGAGGCGTACGAGGTGCTGAGCGACTCGGAGCGCCGCGCGATCTACGACCGCTACGGCCACGAGGGGCTGCGGTCGGGTGGCTGGGAGCCGAGCTTCTCGAGCTTCGGCAGCATCGGCGACATTTTCGAGGCGTTCTTCGGCGGCGGTGCGTTCGGCTCGGTGTTCGGCGGTGGCGGCCCGGGGCGCGGCGGCGACGTGGGCGTCGAGGTCTCCCTCACGCTGGACGAGGTCGCGACCGGTGTCAGCAGGGAGATCAACGTCGACCTCACCGCGATCTGCTCCAACTGTCATGGGAACGGCGCCGAGCCCGGCACCCCGATCGAGACGTGCCCACGGTGCGGCGGCACCGGCCAGCTCCAGGCCACGTCGCGGAGCGTGTTCGGCCAGCTCGTGCGGATGCAGGTGTGCGACCGCTGCGGCGGGGAAGGCAAGGTCCCGCAGACGCCCTGCCACGTCTGCCGCGGCAGCGGCCACGAGATCAGGTCGGAGTCGATCGAGGTGCAGATCCCGGCCGGCATCGACGACGGCCAGCGCGTGCGGGTCTCGGGACGGGGCCATGCAGGCAGCCGCGGCGGTCCGCCCGGCGACCTGTACCTGCTCGTGAGCGTGACACCCGACCCTCGCTTCGAGCGCCATGGCGAGGACCTCGTCACGCGCGTGGATGTGCCGTTCACCGACGCGGCGCTGGGCACGACGCTCACCATCTCGACGCTCGCAGGCGACGAGCACGTCGAGCTGAAGGCCGGCACCCAGCCCGCCGCGGTGCTGCGCCTCCGCGGTCGCGGGCTCCCGCGCCTGCGCGATCGCGGAACGGGCGACCTCCACGTGGTCGTCAACGTGCTCGTGCCCGACAAGCTGAACGACGAGCAGCGCGATCTCCTGCTCCGGTTCCGCGAGTCCGCGAACGGCGACACCTATCCCGCGCCGAAGGGTCACGAGGGCATCTTCGACCGGCTCAGGCACGCGTTTCGGGCGTGATCCGGCTCGCCCTGCGCTGTCGCGCGGAGCAGGCCGAGACCGTGCTGGCGGAGCTGCTCGAGCTTGCTCCGAGCGGCGTCGAGGAAGTGGACGCGCCCGATGGCCACGAGGGCGTCGTCGAATACGCCGTGTACGGGGCGCCGGGAGAACTGCCGGAGCTGGGCGCCTTTCGGGCCCACGCCGGCGACGCGCTCGTGGAGGTCTTGACGGAGGACGTTCCCGACGACTGGAACGAGCGGTGGAAGCGCTTCTACTTTCCGGTGCTGGTCGCGGGCCGCATCTACGTCCGGCCACCGTGGGAGCAGCCCGCGCAGCGCGGCGGGGTGGACGAGGTGGTGATCGACCCGGGAGGCGCCTTCGGCACCGGCACGCACGCGACCACGCGCATGTGCCTGGAGCTGATGCTCGAAGCACAAGCTTCACGCGGCCGTTCGTTCGTCGATCTGGGCTGCGGCTCCGGGGTGCTGGCGATCGCAGCGGCCAAGCTCGGCTTCGAGCCGGTGCTCGGGATCGACGCCGATCGCGCCGCGATCGACGAGGCGGATCGCAACGCCCGTGCCAACTACGTCCAGGTCGAGCTGCGGCACATGAACCTCCGTGGGGACCCTGGGCCGCTCGCAGACGTCGCTGCCGCCAACCTCACCGCGCGGTTGCTCGAGGTCGTGGCGGCGGACTGGGCCGCTCGCGGCGAGCGACCGGGCGCGCTGATCGCATCCGGGATGCTGCGCGAGGAGGCGGACAGCGTGGCGGCCGCATTCGCGAAGGCCGGCATGAGCGAGCGGCGGCGACTCGTAGCCGGAGACTGGGCTGCGTTTCTGGCAACCTGATGCGATGACCAGCTTCGCCGTCAAGTTCCTGGGCTGCAAGGTCTCGCAGGCGGACGCAATGCTTGCGCGGTCGCACCTGCTGGTCGCCGGCCACGAGGAGGCGCCCGAGGACGACGCCGAGCTGCACGTCATCAACACGTGCTGCATCACGCGTGAGGCGGAGGCCAAGTCCCGGCAGTCCGTGCGCCGCTCGGCGCGCGACGGACACCGCGTGGTCGTGACGGGTTGCGCGGCGAACCTGAACGCCACCCAGTTCGACGAGATTGCCGAGTCCGTCACGGCCCTCGTGGGCACCGCGGATGACGTCGCTGAACAGGTGGCGGGCACCGCCGGCCCGGCGTGCATCGACACGAATCTCGATCCGCTCCACGGACTTGCGGGGGCCCGGACGCGCGGCTTCGTCAAGGTGCAGGACGGCTGCGACTGCCACTGCGCGTACTGCATCATTCCGTCGGTACGTGGCGGCGCCCGCTCGCGGCCGGCGACCGCAGTGCTCCGCGAGGCGCGCCGGCGTGCCGAGCAGGGGCAGCCCGAGATGGTCATGACCGGCATCTCGGTGGGTGACTACCGCGATCCTGAACGCGGGATCGAGCTCGGTGAGCTGATGCGCGAGGTCGCCGGCCTCGAGGGCGTGGAGCGCGTGCGGCTCTCATCGGTGGAGGTGATCCACGTGAGGGATGCCCTCCTCGACGCGCTGGCGGATGACGAGCGGATCTGCCCGCACCTGCACGTCCCGCTCCAGTCAGGCGACGACAGCGTGCTCGCCGCGATGGGGCGACACTACGACTCCACGGGCTACCTGGGGGCGATCGAGCGCCTGCGCGAGCGGGTGCCGCACGTGAACGTCACGACCGATGTGATCGTCGGCTACCCGTCCGAGGACGAGCGGGCCTTCGAGCACACGCTTCGGGTGGTGCGCGACGCGGGCATCACCAAGGTGCACACGTTCAGCTTCTCGCCTCGTCCCGGCACCCGGGCCGATGCGCTCGGGGATCCCGTGCCGCCCGACGAGAAGAAGCGCCGCAGCCGCGAGATGCGCGGGCTGTCCGAGGCGCTCGGCCGCCGGCACCGGGCCGGCAAGCTCGGGAGCGTGGAGGAGGTGCTGGTCGACAAGCGCGCGGAGGCACAGGCATCCGGGTACAGCCGCGACTACACGCGCTACTACCTCCCGCCCGACGCCGGCGCACCCGGGTCCGTCGTCGCGGTGCGCGCCGAGGAGCTGCACGCCGATGGTGTAGTCGGTGCCATGACCGGACGCTAGGCTTATCTCATTGAGTATCACGGAGCGCATCCAGGCGGACGCCACGGCTGCCGCCAAGGCACGGGACAGGGAGCGTCTCGCCGCGCTTCGGCTCTTGCTCGACGCGCTCAACAAGGAGGCCAAGGAGGCGCGAGGCACGCTCGACGAGCAGCGTGAGGTCGCGGTTCTGAAGCGGGAGCGCAAGCGGCGCGCCGAGGCAGCCGAGGCCTACCGCAAGGGCGGCCGCGAGGAAACCGCCGCGTCCGAGGAGGCCGAGGTGAGGATCATCGAGGAGTACCTGCCCGCCGAGATCTCGGACGACGAGCTCGAGGCGCTGGTCGCGGACGCGCTCAGCGAGACCGGTGCCGCTTCCCAGAAGGAGATGGGGAAGGTGATGTCCGCGGTGATGGCGAAGGCGGCGGGCCGTGCCGACGGCCGGCGGGTCAGCGAGTTGGTTCGTTCCAAGTTGTCGTAGGCGGTTGCGAGCTCAGATCACACTCGAGCCTTCCGTCGCGACCGAGCTGGCCGGATCCGAGGATGCAGTGCTGCGCGCCCTCGAGGGCCACCTCGACTGCTCCGTGTTTCTGCGCGGCAACGTGCTGACGCTCGACGGCTCGGAGAGCGACGTGAAGGTCGGCCGTGAGGTCGTGGAGGAGGTCTCGGACCTGATCGCCCAGGGACACGAGATCTCGCCGGGGACGATCGGCGCCGTGACTTCGGCGCTCGACCAGCACGAGAGCCCGGCGTCGATTCTCGGTGACGTCGTCTGGACCCACCGCTCGACGCGCGTCGCCCCGAAAACGGTCAACCAGAAGCGCTACGTGGACTCGATCCGCGATCGCACGATCACGTTCGGGATCGGGCCGGCCGGCACCGGCAAGACATACCTCGCGATGGCGATGGCGACCGCCGCGCTCTCGCGTCGCGCGGTGAACCGGATCATCCTGACCCGCCCCGCGGTCGAGGCCGGAGAGCGGCTTGGCTTCCTCCCCGGCACCATGATGGAGAAGGTCGACCCGTACCTCCGCCCGCTCTTCGACGCGCTGTACGACATGCTCGACGCCGAGCGCGTGAACGCCTATCTCGAGCGCGGCGTGATCGAGGTGGCACCGCTGGCCTTCATGCGTGGCCGGACGCTGAATGACTCCTTCATCATCCTCGATGAGGCCCAGAACACGACGCCCGAGCAGATGAAGATGTTCCTCACGAGGCTCGGCTTCAACTCGAAGATGGTGGTCACCGGCGACATCACCCAGATCGACCTGCCCGGCGACCAGCGCTCCGGCCTGGTCGTCGTGCGCGAGATCCTGAGCGGTGTCCGCGACATCGACTTCGTGCACTTCACCGGCGAGGACGTGGTGCGGCACAAGCTGGTCCAGCGCATCGTGAACGCGTACTCTCGTCACGCGCAGCGGCAGACCACCGATCTCCGGCCGGCCTCCACGCGCTCTTCCAGCGACGCCACTTGATCGAGCTCGACTGCCCGGCGGCGCTCCGGCCCGCGGCCCTGGCTGCGCTCGAGGCCTGCGGGCTGGAGCAGGGCCACATGGCGGTCGAGCTCGTGAAGCCCGAGCGCATCCGGGAGCTCAACCGCGTGCATCGCGGTGTCGACGCCGTCACCGACGTGCTCGCTTTCCCGCTCGACGGTGCCGCCGACACGCCCGGCCCGCGCGAGATCGGCGACGTCGTCATCTGCCCCGAGCACACGCGCGACCTGCGGGAGGCGACCGTCCACGGAATCCTGCACCTGGCCGGTCACGACCACGAGGTGGACCGCGGCGAGATGCTCGCGCTCCAAGCGCGGATCCTCGCCCAGCTGCCGTGAGGTCCGGGTTCGTGGCCGTCGCCGGCCGCCCGAACGTCGGCAAGTCGACGCTCGTGAACGGGCTCGTCGGGGCGAAGGTGGCGGTCGTCTCCGACAAGTCGCAGACCACCCGCCGGGCGATTCGCGGCATCGTCAACGGCGAGCAGGACGGTGAGCCGTTCCAGCTCGTGCTCGTCGACCTGCCGGGCTTCCAGCAGCCGCGCGACGCGCTCACCGAGCGCATGCAGCGGCGCGTCGACCGCGAGCTGGGGGACTCCGATGCGGCGCTGTTCGTGCTGAACGGGGCAGAGCGAAGCGCGGGCGGCGACCGGTACATCGCGGACGCGCTGAAGCGATCCGGCGTGCCGGTGGTGCTGGCCGTCAACAAGACGGACCTGCTCGACCGCGCCCAGACCGCCAAGGCGCTTGCCGACGCGGCAGCGCGGGAGCAGGAGGGGCTCGACCTGCGGGCCGTCGTTCCGGTGTCCGCGCTCCACGGCGCCGGGATCGACCCGCTCAAGCGGGAGCTGGCCGCGCTTCTGCCCGAGGGTCCCGCCTACTTCCCGGCCGAAGAGGTCAGCGACCAGCCGCGGGAAATCGAGTTCGCCGAGCTGATTCGCGAGCAGGCGCTGCGGCGCACCCGCGAGGAGGTTCCCCATTCGATCGAGGTGCGGATCGAGGAGATTGCGGAGCGCGCCGGCCTCACGATCGTGCGCGCGGTCCTGTGGGTCGAGACCGAATCGCAGAAGGGCATCCTGATCGGCGCCGGGGGCGCGATGATCCGCGCGATCGGCACGGCCGCGCGCCGGGAGCTCCAGCGCCGGCGGGACGGCCGCGTGCACCTGGACCTGACCGTCCAGGTACGGCGCGCCTGGCGTCGCGACGACTCGCTGCTCGACAGGCTC
>Ga0114129_10009535_pt1 | contig 13850 bp, 22 predicted proteins | sample RhiMetdeltSRZDD1_FD_80071 | JGI IMG/M metagenome (GOLD analysis project Ga0114129, IMG submission 80071) | Populus rhizosphere microbial communities from Tennessee, USA - Rhizosphere MetaG P. deltoides SRZDD1 (version 2) (version 2) | ecosystem: Host-associated > Plants > Roots > Rhizosphere >...
AGGTCCTGGATCTTCCGAGGGGCAGCCTCTAGAGCTGTCTCAAAGTCCTGCGGCACGCTCGGCTCCGGCCAGTCTTTGGTTGACTCAATTTCGAGCGTCGCTGTGTCAGCCTCGCTTATTCCGGCCGTTTGTTGCAGTTTTTCATCAACCCTCATCCAGTGGCCCGAACAGCCGTCGGGTTCCAGAACTGTCCGGAACTCATGGCCATTGATCGTCCCTTGTACTGCCACCTGCCCGCGCGATGGAAGCTTCTCGCTCGCTTTCTCAGGCAACCGCAAGATAGTCAAGGTGTCGATCGTATGCAGCGTGGCCTCAAAACGAATTGTCGGCACCCCCGTGCGCCCAGTCGTCGGAGTCATGTATTCACTGTAGCGAAGACAATGGGGGCCCAGCGAACGAGGCTACGAGGGCCGGAAGGCTCTTGCTCCTCACGGCGAGTTGCCGCCACACAATTGCGCCTGACCTGTGCCGCCACAGGTCCCGCAGGCGGCCACTTCCTCATGCAAGCAGGGTCACGGCGGCGTAACGTGGCGAGAAGGTGGGCGCTGATCGCCGAGATGGGAGGGGCGCTGGGAGAGCGCGACGGCAACCGTGACAGCAACGGCGTCGCACACCAGGCCGACGCGGCCCTCGGCATTTCGTCGCCCAACATGCCGGTCCGGACGCTCGACCGCGCGGCGACGAGCGCCTGATCACCGGCCGAAACCCGGTGTGGCGTTGAGTGGGTCGTGTCGTAGCCTCGCCGAGTGACAAACTCTGCGATCGTCGATGATCTCGCACGCGCATCCGCAGTTATCGGCGATCTGATCGACCGCATAGCTGCCGACCAGTGGATGGCGCCGACCCCGTGTACGGAGTGGAACGTGCGAGATCTGGTCAATCATCTCGTCGGAATGAACCTCGTGTTCGTGGCGCTGTTCGAGGGGAGCCCGATGCCCGAGCGTGGGGCCGACCGCCTCAGCGCCGATCCGGCCGGGGCCTACCATCGATCCGCCGCGGCGTTGCAGGCTGCCGCCACCCTGCCAGGGGTTCTAGAGCGAAGCCAGGCGACGCCGATCGGCACTGCCACCGGCGCTGAGCGGCTGCAGTGGCGTGTCGCGGATCTGCTCACGCATGGGTGGGACCTTGTCCAGGCCACCGGCGTTGTGGCTGAACTGCCCGATGATCTCGTCGAGCAGGCGCTCACGTTCGTTCGAGGCCAGCTGCCCAGCCAACCGCGCGCCGGACGATTCGCCGATCCGCAGCCGATCCGAGACAACGCACCCGCCATCGACCAGCTGGCGGCATTCACCGGTCGGCCAGTTCCGTGGACGCCGTGAACGCCTTGTCGCCTGGGCCTTGATCGTTTCCGGGCGCTGGCGATCCGGCACTTTCAGAGGGCTACCGGCTTGCGCAATGTCAGGTCGAGGAAGAACGGCCCTGACACCCACTCATAGCCGCCACCCTTCGCGGCACGAAGATCACTTACCAGGTCGTCGATCTGCTGCCCAGACGCGATGCCCGAGGCGACGGCGCGCTCCCTCGCCGCCAGCACTGTGGCCGCGTGCAGGTCGAAGCCCAGCTCCGGATCCATGGTCGCGAAGCTGCCATCGACCGCAACGACTTCCAGGCCCGCCGCCCGCGCAGACCCCGCGAGGCCATCGATGGCGCCGCGCGGCACACCTCCGGCCCGTTCCAGCAGCTCATACAGCAGATCCCAGTAGGCGCCAAGAACATCGAGGTGGGGGTGGGACCCCGCTGGCTCTCGCTCGCGTCTTGTTGATCTCTGCGAGGATTAGCAAACTCAGTCGGCGCGGGAGAGCCGGATGACGGGGATGGCACGGTCGGTTTTCCGCTCATATCCGGCGTAGCGCGGCTGGAGTTGGGTGATCCGCTGCCATGCTTGCGCGCGTGCGTCTCCGTCGAGCTGGGTGGGGGTCACTCGTAGCTGACGGCCTCCGAATTCGACCCAGACCTGGTCCGGATGTGCGGCGATGTTGTGGTACCAGGCAGGATGACGAGCTGACCCACCGGCGGAGGCTACCACCAGCCAGGCATCCTCCCCGTCCGGGAACCGGGCGACGGCCGTTTGCCGCTTCTGGTCGGTCTTCGCCCCGACCGTGGTCAGGTACAGCAGATCCTGACCCTGGAACCTGTCCCCGGACCGCCGGTGCCAGCTCATCGCGACCCGGTTGAGGGCGCGGGTCACGGCATTCGACGGTGGGACACGGGCGCCACGGGTTCCGCCCGGAGTTTTCTGGAAGCTCATCGGTCCGTCCTTCTGCTGACCAGGCTGGCATCGCAATGCTAGCGACATGCCCCAGCCATATTGCTTAGACAACGCATGACAGCTTGTGCCACGGCATGCCGGCGTCAAAAAGGGAAGCCCTGCCAACCAGGCCCAGCGTCTCCAGAACCATCTGGCCACGGCCATTGGCGGGCCATTAAGCCTGTTATGACGGGTCTATGACGGTCCCTGGTTATGCATCGAGTCCCCAGGTCAGGGCGGTCAGAGGCTCGATCGTTCGGATTCCCAAGCCCGGTGACTCGCGGCTTCGCGATGACTATGCGGCCCGCGTATCGTCATACCCCGCATGACGTACGCACCGGTGAACGGCCTGCAGCTCTACTACGAGATCCGCGGCAGCGGGAGGCCACTCGTCCTGCTCCATGGTGGCCTGATGACCATCGATCTCAATTTCGGGCCGTTGCTCGAACCCCTTGCGGCGAGCAGGCAGGTGATCGCGGTGGAGCTCCAGGGCCACGGGCACACCGCCGACACCGACCGCGCGATGACAATCGAGGCGCTGGCCGGTGACGTCATCGCGCTGCTCGACCATCTGGTGATCGCCGATGCCGATCTCTTCGGTTTCAGCCTCGGCGGTCTCGTCGCGTACGCCGTCGCGCTCGGCGCGCCCACCCGGGTCGGCAAGCTGATCGCCGCTTCGGCGGACGCCCACCGCCCGCCCGGCCGGGAGAGCGCGCCACTCGACGACGACCGCATGCCGACGCCGGCCGACTTCCAGGCGATGCGTGACGCCTACGACGCGGTCGCTCCCGACCCAGCGCACTTCGACGAGTTCGCGGCCAGGACGTCGACAATGGTGCACGAGTTCCCTGGGTGGACCGACGAGCTGCGATCACTGCAGGCGCCGACCCTGCTGATCTTCGGCGACCGCGACTTCTCACCCTTGCCTGACGTGGTGGAGATGTTCGAACTCCTGCCGAACGCGCAACTCGCAGTGCTCCCCGGTACCACGCACGTCGGCGTGACACGGCGGCCTGGCGAAGTGTTCGCGTTGATCACGCCGTTCCTCGACGCAAGTACTGCTAGTACGCGCGGCCGAAGATGAGCCGCTTGCCGTAGTCGGACGGCTGACCGCACCGGATGCACGTCCCCTGCTCCGGCTCGCCGTCCGCCGGGATGACGCGCGGCGTGGCGGACGTGGCGGCCTTGATGTCGTCCTCGCACTCGGCCTGGCCGCAGTGGAACGCCCGGGCCCAGCCGGTCGCGACGGCCGCGACGAATTCCTCCCAGGTGTCGACCGTGACGGTCCGCTGGTCGCGGAACTCGGTGGCCCGCCGCAGCAGCAGGTCCTGGAATGCGGTCAGCTCGAAATTCAGCCGCGCCGGGGCCGAGTCCAGCGAGACCGGCGTCTTCTCGTCGCCCAGCCGGGCGGCCATCAGCGCCGCGCCCGCGGCCAGGTCCCGCGGCCCGAGTTCCAGCCGGATCGGGACGCCGCGCATCTCCCAGTCGTTGAACTTGAAGCCAGGGGAAAGCTGGGGCCGGTCGTCCACGTGCGTTCGGATGCCGGCCAGGCGCAGCCTGCTGGCCAGCTCCCGGGCGGGCTGCAGCACCTGCTCGGCCTGCTCGCCGCGGCCGATCGGAACGATCACCACCTGGTAGGGGGCGAGCAGCGGCGGCAGGATGAGGCCCTTGTCGTCCCCGTGCGTCATGATCACTCCGCCGATCATGCGCGCGCTCATGCCCCACGACGTGGTGTGGCACAGCTCCAGCTCGCCGCTTTCCGCCGCGTACTGGATGTCGAAGGCCTTGGCGAAGTTCGTGCCCATGTAGTGCGAGGTGCCGGCCTGGAGTGCCCGCCCGTCGCGCATCATGCCCTCGACCGTGTAGGTCCGCCGGGCGCCGGGGAACCGCTCGCCTGGCGTCTTCTCGCCTGTGACCACCGGCATGGCCGCCACGTTCCTGGCCACCTGGTCGTAGAGGTCGAGCGCGAGCAGGGTCTCGCTCATGGCGTCCGCCTCGTCGGCGTGCGCGGTGTGACCCTCCTGCCACAGGAATTCGGTGGTGCGCAGGAACATTCGCGGCCGCAACTCCCAGCGGACGACGTTCGCCCACTGGTTGAGCAGCAACGGCAGATCCCGGTGCGAGCTGACCCACTTGGCCATCATCTCGCCGATGATCGTCTCCGAAGTCGGCCGGACGATCAGCGGCTCTTCGAGCTCCTTGCCGCCCGCGTGGGTGACGACCGCGAGCTCCGGCGCGAAACCCTCGACGTGCTCGGCCTCGCGCTGCAGGTAGCTCTCCGGGATCAACAGCGGGAAGTAGGCGTTGACGTGACCGGTCTCCTTGATCCGCCGGTCGATATCGGCCTGCAGCAGTTCCCACATCCGGTACCCGTAGGGGCGGATCACCATCGTGCCCCGGACCGGGCCGCGGTCCACCAACTCAGCCTTGAAGACGACCTCGTTGTACCAGGCGGAGAAGTCCTCGCTCTGCGGGGTTACTCCGCGTTCATCGTGCGCCACATCCAGAGGATAGGGGATCACGCCTGCTGGCACGGCTCGTGGCCGGGTAAGGGTCGGTGATCAAGGACTGATGGCATAGTGGCGAAGCACAGCCACGTACCCGGACTGGAGCACGTACCCGGAGTTGAGCACATGACCGACGCTGTGAGTTTTTCCCGGGACATTCGTCCTCTGTTCACCGCCATGGACATCGAGCACATGAGGCAGACGGGCGTAGCGCTCGGCGACATCGCCTACATGTCCGACCCCAACCACGCCGAGAGGGTGTACCAGAAGCTCTCCAGCAAACAGATGCCCCCGCCTTACAGCGGCGAGAGCGCGTGGCCGGATGCCAACATTCAGCTCTTCCGCGACTGGATAGACGGCGGATTCCAACCATAAGAGCGGCTCGGCTGGGAACGGCGGGGCGGTGTCAGTGGGTGTCCTGCCCGGGCGCCGGGCGGGCGAGCTGACCCCTCTTCGGGAATCAAGGATTTTGCGGTGTGTCCACCAGGTCGGCAAGCAATTGCCGAACGCGCCGGGCGATGTCATCACGGATGGGACGGACTGCTGCCAGGTCGAGATCCGCAGGGTCGGGGAGATCCCAGTCTTCGTAGCGCTTGCCGGGGTAGATGGGACAGGCGTCGCCGCAGCCCATGGTGATCACGACGTCCGCGGCGCGCACCTTGTCGGTGGTCAGCCGCTTGGGGAGCTCGCCGGAGAGGTCGAGGCCGATCTCGGCCATGGCCTGGACGACGGCGGGGTTGAGCTGGTCGGCGGGCTGTGATCCGGCCGAGGTCACCCGCACCCGCCCGGCCGACTGGTGGGCGAGCAGCGCGGCAGCCATCTGGGACCGTCCGGCGTTGTGGGTGCAGACGAACAGCACCTCAGGGATGTCGGCCATGCTGTTTGCCCTTCTGAGTCAGCCAGCGAGCTGCGCAGGTTCTTCGGCGCGGACCCGGCTGCGCCGAACCGGGTAGACCGCGATCGCCAGGAGCGTGCCGAGGGCGCCGCCGACGAGCTGCGCGGCGATGAACGCCGGAGCCGACGCGGGGGCGATCCCGGCGTAGGTGTTGGTCAGGGTCCGGCCGATAGTGACGGCGGGGTTGGCGAAGGAGGTGGAGGCGGTGAACCAGTACGCTGCGCCGATCCAGGCGCCCACCGCCCACGCCACGTGCTGGAGGCGGCTGGTCCGGGCCAGGGTGACGATGACGAACAGCAGCCCTGCGGTCGCGACGACTTCACTGAGCAGGATCGGCGCGCCGCCACGGTGATGTTGCGAAGGGCTGAGCACGGGCTCGGCGAACATGGCATCGGCCAGCGCGGCCCCGGCGATGGCCCCGGCGATCTGGCAGGCGATAACGGCGGCAGCCTGGCCGAGGCCGTAGCGGCGCGGGGTGCGGCGGCCCAGGAGCCAGTCGGCGGCGGTGACGACGGGGTTGAAGTGCGCTCCCCCGGCTTGGATGAATACCAGGATCAGGACGGCCAGGCCGAGCGCGGTCACCAGCGAGTTGACCAGCAGCCGCAGCGCTCCGTCGGTGGTGAGCCGCGTCGCGGCGATGCCGGACCCGACCACCACCGCCACCAGCAGGCCGGTGCCGGTGAACTCGGCGAGCAACCGCCGGCCGACCGCAGCGTTCACTGGCCGGGGATGGGGACGGCGACTCGCGCGAGTCCGGTTGGGGCCAGCCAGGTACCCACAATGTTGGCGGCGATGAGCGTTCGGGCGGGTGGGTCCCACAGCAGTATGGTGTCGGCCTTCGCCAGGGCCAGCAGCGCGGTCATCGAAGCGGGGCTGGGACTGACGATGTGCTGCTCGCCGTCAGCAGTCACGATCATGACCTCGAACTTGCCGTCAGCGCCGTCTGGCCCCGCGGCCCAGTTGACGTTGAGCACCTTGACCTGGCTTGTCTGCTCACTCGCTCCTGGCATGGCGATCACCGAACGGGCTTGACGGCGCGGATGATGGCAGAGTGCATGCCGGGGGCCGCCTCGGTGGTGAAGGTCACCGACGCGTCGGTGAACCCGGCCGCGGTGAGCCCGGCGACGTACTCGGTCCGTGACAGCGCCCCCGCGATGCAGCCGACATAGGAGCCAGCCGCGGCGCGATCGGCGGGCGTGAGGTGATCCTCCGCGACCACGTCCGTGATGCCGATCCGGCCACCCGGCACCAGGACGCGGAACATCTCGGTAAGCACCGCGGGCTTGTCGGTGGATAGGTTGATCACGCAGTTGGAGATCACCACGTTCATGGATGCATCGGGCAGCGGCAGCGCCTCGATCTCACCCTTGAGGAACTCCACGTTCCTGGCTCCGGCCCTGGCGGCGTTGGCGCGGGCCAGGGTGAGCATCTCGTCGGTCATGTCGACGCCGTAGGCGAACCCGGAGGGGCCGACCCGCCTGGCCGATAGCAGCACATCAATGCCGCCGCCCGAGCCCAGGTCCAGGACCCGCTCGCCCTCGTGCAGGTCGGCGACCGCGAGCGGGTTGCCGCAGCCCAGGCTGGCCAGGACCGCCTCCTCCGGCAGCCCGTCGGTCTCCCCGTCGCGGTAGAGCTTCTCGCTGAAGCCGCCGACCGCCTCCGCAGCCGTCGGCCCGTCGCTGCAGCACGAGTCCGTAGCTGAGTTGGCGCAGCACGAGGCGGTGACGCCAGCCTTGGGCTCGAGGACCACCCGGGCCGCCTCGGCGTAGCGGGACCGGACCTCCTCACGCAGGCCGGTGTTCGCCTGGTCGCTCATCCCGATCACCCCTAGGCATAGATAACTGTCGATGCCTACCCTGCCTTAGAGATAGACAGTTGTCAATGTCTGCCGCATACTGGTCAGGTGAGCACTCCCACCGCCAGCATTCAAGACAGGCCCGCACTCCCGGTGATCGACCAGGAGTGCTGTACGCCGCTGCTGCGTGAGCCGATCACTGTCAGCCAGGCCGCAGACCTGGCCCACAAGCTCAAGGCGCTGGCCGATCCGACCCGGCTGCGGCTGGTCTCGATGGTCGCCGCACACGAAGGCGGCGAGGCCTGCGTCTGCGAACTCACCGAACCGCTCGGCCTGACCCAGCCGACCATCTCCCACCACCTCAAGATCCTTGTAGATGCAGGGATCTTCAGCCGCGATAAGCGCGGCGTCTGGGCCTACTACGCCCTCGTCCCCTCAGCCATGGACGCGCTCTCCGCGGTACTGAGCACGGGCAGTCAGCCGGTCAGGGCGTGATGGACGTTCCGTAGGGCGAAGCCGGAGCGGCCCGCGCTGAGAACGACAGCAAGGGCGACAGGCCAGAGCAGAGCCGGGGCAATGACCAGGACGGTGCAAGCCATCGTCGTGTCCAAGAGTGCGGTGCCCACACAGGCCGCGGCCGCTGCCCGGCACACAAGCCGGTAATGACGGCCCAGCACGGCCGCCGCCAGCAAGCCGATGACCGTGATCAGCGCGACCGCGAACAGCGCCCGCGCCAGCACCGGGACTGGCCACGTCCACGCCCGGGCGGAGACGAGCACGCCGGCCCAGCACAAGCCAACTACGGGTCCGGCGGCCAGCAGCCTGCGGGCGGTCTTCCGGCCGCGGCTGGCAGCGGTGAAGGCGGCCACGATCACCCGTGGCTCGCCGAATTCGGCTACCGCCGCTCGCGCGGCCGCATCCGGGTCATGGCTCTGGCCGAGGTGGCGGTGGTAGGTCTCATCCAGCCCGTCGGCCAGCTCCTCGACAATCCGGCCGGGAAGATCAGCCGACAGGGCTGCGAGATAGTCGTCGATCAGGCGGGGTCCGGGCATGGCGCGCCCTCCAGCGCGGCGCTCATCATCGCGGCGAAGTCACGCCAGTCGGCCCGCTTCCCGGACAAGGCCCCCTCCCCGGCCGCGGTCAGCTGATACACGCGCCTGCGCCGCCCGGCCACGACCAACCATGATCCGGCGATCAGCCCCGCGGCTTCCAGCCGGTGCAGCGCCGGGTAGATCGTCCCGGTCGGCAGGTCCAGCCGACCGGCGGTGCTTTGGCGCAGCGCGTCCATCACCGCGTAACCATGCCGCGGGCCATCTTCCAGGGCGGCCAGCAGCAGCGTGTCCAGGTGGCCCTTCAGCTCCTCCGCCCTCATAAGTAGCAAGACTACGCTACGCCTTCCCACCAGGCAATCCGGGGCGTAAGCTAGCCGTATAGGTAGTGTTGCTATGTATAGACAACGGCAGGAGGCCGGTTGGCATGGTGACGGCCGCCCGCATCCTCGGCGACCAGGTGGGCTCGACCGCGCCCGTGTTCCTGGCGTTCCTCGCCGTGCACGTGCTCGCCGGGCTCACTGCCGTGGTCACCGGGGCGGTTGCCGCCCTGGTGCGCAAGGGCAGCCCCCGGCATATCCGGGCAGGTCGCTGGTACTACCTGGCAATCACGGTCGTCTTCGTCACTGCCACGGTCCTGGCCGCGCTGCGCTGGCGGCAGGATTACTACCTGTTCATCATCGGCGCCGTCGCGTTCACCGCCGCGACCATCGGCTACCAGCACCGCCGCCGCCACCGGCCGGGCGACACCGGCCACATCGCCGGCATGGGCGTCGCCTACGTCGCCATGCTCACCGCGTTCTACGTCGACAACGGCCCCCACCTGCCCCTCTGGGACCGACTCCCGGTGTTCATGTTCTGGCTGCTTCCCACTGCAATCGGCGCGCCGATCATCGCCCGCGCGATAATCCACGCCCGGGCCCGCCACGCCCCGCTGCAGGACGCGCCAGACAGGTGACCACCGGCTGACCAAGATCACCGTACAATTGGCGTGCCGTCGGCGAATGTCCGGCCGCTGGCGGGCTGGCACGATGCGCGGTCAGCGGCCGCTGTATTCGTCGTCGGTAACGTGCTCCCCCCAGTCCATTTCCGGTCGCTCGCCTGCCGGAGTGGCTTCGGTGATGGACAAATGGGTCATGAAGTGGCCGGGCGCGGCACCGTGCCAGTGCCACTCGTCCGCCGGCGTGTAGATGATGTCGCCGGGGCGGATCTCAGCGATGCCGCCGCCGCGGGACTGCACGAGCCCCCTGCCTTCGGTGACGTAGAGGGTCTGCCCGAGGGCGTGGGAGTGCCACGCGGTGCGGGCGGCGGGGGAGAAGCGGACCGCGCTGACCCGGACGCGCGAGGGTTCCTCGCTCCTGGCGATGCCGTCGATCCAGACGTCTCCGGTGAACCACTCGGCCGGCCCCTTTGCGGTCGGCTGCTTGGCCAGGAATTCCACGGGTGTCTCCTTGCTGATCGGATGACGCGCTGAACGCCTCGCCAGGTGGGCGGCCACGCTCGACCAGGCGCCCGCCAACCACAGCCGGGCGGCCGGGCACCACCAACCCTGACCGCGCGGGCCGGTAGCCGGCCGCCAGTCAGGTGCGGATCAAGAAGGCAGGTAGAGCCGCAGTCCCGCGGGCATGTGCTGGTCGTAGGTGATCTTGCCTGTGAACACACCGTTGATGTAGTTGGCGACGTTCGCCGGGTATGCGCCCCCCGGCGAGTTCGCGGCGGTCAGCCGCAGGATCGTCGATGACTGGGTCTGGTGCTGAGCGGCCAGTTCGGCCAGGCTCATCGTGCCACCTGTGGTGTGCTCAATCACGGTTGCCCCCGATGCACGCCGGGACGTTCCCGGTGCTCTTCCCTGTCATCATCATCCATGGCCCCGCCCACGTCCACCGGCGGCTGCCAGCGTGTGACCAAGAGCGCCGCAGGCTTCGCCGCACCACCTTGTCAGCGGGGCGCCGGCCCGCCGGCGGGCAGGTGTTCCTGCTAGCGCGGCACTAAGCGGCACTAAAATACGTGGATGCTGCGGACGCGTTTGTGCGACCTGCTCGGCATCTCGGTCCCGATCGTGCTTGCCCCCTTTGGGCCGTGGGACGAGGTCGACCTGGCCGCCGCCGTCTGCGAGTCCGGAGCTCTCGGCAGCGTCGGCACGGCGATCCGGTCTCCCGGCGAGCTGCGCGAGCAGTGGGCTCGGCTCAGGTCGATGACAGACCGGCCGTTCGCCATCAATCACACCGGGCGGCCGTTCAATGAGGAGGCCTTCGCGGCGACCCTCGAAGCTCAGCCTGCGGCCATCTCCTTCCACATGGGCGTTCCGGCGGACCTGATCGCCCGGGCGCATGACCGGGGGATCCTGTGGCTCCAGACAGTGGGGGACACGCGTGCCGCCGAGCTCGCGCTGGAGGCGGGTTCGGATGTCCTGGTCGCTCAGGGAACCGAGGCCGGTGGCAACTCCGGCTGGATCTCGACCATGGTCCTCGTGCCGGCCGTGGTGGACGTAGCGGGCGAGGTCCCGGTGGTGGCGGCGGGCGGAATCGCAGACGGCCGTGGGATCGCCGCGGCGCTGGTCCTGGGGGCCCAGGGCGCCAGTCTGGGCACCCGCTTTCTGGCGACGCCGGAAATGGGGATCAGGGAAGCCTGGAAGCGCCGCATCATCGAGGCGGATGCCATCGATGCCGTCAAGGTCCCTGACGCCGAACGCGTCATGCCGCCGTTCTCTATGCCGCAGGTGGGGCCGCCCTTCGCGCCGCGCGCCCTGCGCACACCACTGATCGAACAGCTGGAGTCCGAGCCGGAGACGGTCGATCCCTCCGTCGCGGGACCGGCGGCGGTGGCGGCGATCAGGGCCGGAGGCGGCGAGGACCTCCTGCCCTTCGCCGGGCAGTCGGTCGGGCTGATCCACGAGGTCCTGCCGGCCCGGGAGCTCGTCCGCCGCTTGCTGGCCCAGGCAGAGACCGCTCTCGAGCTCGGAGCGCAGCTGGCGCGGTGACCCGCCCGCCTTCGGCTGGGCAGATCGCCGGTGGCTACCGGGTTCCGGCGACGCCGATCAAGTTGCCCTCGGGATCTGTGAAATGGCCAACCACGAGGCCGGTCGGGGCGCGCGCGGGGCCCAGCCGGCGCGTGCCGCCAAGGCTCTCGGCCTTCTGGAGCGCGGCCTCGACATCGGGCACGCCGACATAGAAGATCACGTGGCTCTCATAGCCCGTACCCCCGCCGACGCCACCCGGGATCCCGGTCCCGTCGCTGGTCGTGTTGCGCTCCACGAACCCGTAGTTCATCGGTTCCGAGACCGCGTCCGAGACCGGGGAGCTCGTATCGAACTCCCATCCGAACATCTCGCCGTAGTAGCCCCGGAGCCCGGCGGGATCCTTCCCGATGACCTCGAAGTGCACAACTGGCTGTCCCATCGCTGCTCCTTTCCGCGCCCGGCAGCCCGGCGCCCACGAACGGAGACCTGCGTGTAGTGACCGGGACCTGGCATCAGACTCATCGATGGCCAGGGGCTCGGCGGGACGGGCTGTGGAGCGCACAGTAGCCACCGGCTCCGACAGCCGAGCAACGAATCCCGTTCCTGGCTACTGCCACCAGCTTGCTGCCGGCGGCTGCGCGCGGCGACTCGGTCAGGATGAAAGCGCGCGCGTTTCGCGTGCCACGCAGGTACCGCAGCGGCAATCGGTCTGGCGTCTTTCGGGCTGGGGGTCCGCCTTGCCGGCCCTCGCCACCAGGTGCACGGAGACGATCCCGCCAAGCACGAGCCACCAGGGGATCGCTATGCCCTGCAGCCAGGCCTCATACCCGGGCCGTGCCTGGGCGAGCGAGAACAGCAGTGGCCAGCCCGCGACGACGGGGAGGCCGATCAGCAGGCCAAGGCACAGGCGCCAACGGCGGCGGCGCAACCCGGCCCGGAGCGAATTCGCGAAGAACGGCCAAATCTGCACGCCGGCACGGATGAACCCCGCCAGCACCATCGCCCATGCCAGCGAGAACTCGATGAGCAAGTACCGCACGACCAGGCGCATGACTGCCTCCGCGGACGGCGGACCTTGTGCGTGACCGGCCAGGACGCCACCCGTGGCTTCCATAGAACACCTCGCGCGGCGCCAGCACAACGGCAGATCCCAAAGCCCGCCCGCTGCCGGGCACCTGCGGACGGCCCGCGAAAGTCACCAGGCACCGGCCCGCGCCGAGCGGGGGAGCGGCCAGGAGCCGTGGTGATCGCAGCCCCGCTATCGCCACCCGTCCTACGCGTTGCCCGGCGGGCCGGTCGCGTTGACGGTCACGTCCAGGGTGCCGGGGTGGACCACGAGGGTGAACCCGCTGCTGGTACCGATCCCGCCGCTGCCGCGCGGGACGGTCGCCCCGCCGTAGGGCGGATAGGAGATCACGACACCGGTGAGATCGCAGTCGGCGTGGCGAATGGTCACCGGGACCTTCCGGACCGTGACGTGGGCACCAGGGTGCCCGCAGGCTGCCCTGAATTCAGACAGGACCGCCGATCGGGTGCCCGGTGGCAAGCCGCCGCATCCCGCGATGGGCACTGCCATGATCGCCAGGACGACTATCCCCGCCCAGACCCGGCATACCATCCAGGGCGCTCGCCTCACCGTGGTCGGACGCGGCGGGTCTCCGTTCGGTTCCCCAGCGGCGCCACATGCGCGCCGCCCCGCGGAGCATCTTCCTACGTAGACGCACTCAATCTACCTAGATAGAATCCAGGCCATGGCGTACCGGTCGGGCTTCTCCGCACAGACGCTGGCCGTCCTGGCAGATCTGTGCGCAACGCCGTCCCGGTGGCGTCATGGCTACGGGATTGCCAGGGATACCGGACTGAAATCGGGCACGCTGTACCCGATCTTGATCCGGCTGGCCGACCGTGGCCTGGTGGAGGCGCGATGGGAGGATGAGCAGCCCGCTGGCCGGCCGCAGCGGCACCTGTACCGGCTGACTCCCCATGGTCTCGCGGCTGCCGCGGCGGCGCTGGCACAGGCGCCTTCCACTGACGGGACGCCGGCAAGCGACCGCGTCCAGGGCAGGCGCCGGGTCGCGGCGGGGTAGCGCCATGAGCTGGCTGACGGGGGTGATGGCGGCGCTGCTGCGGTGCTCGGCGGGGCTGTTGCCAGCTGACCGCCGGGTGTGGGCGGACGCGCTGCTGGCGGAGGCGGGCGCGGTTCCGGCGGGGCGGCACCGGCTGGCCTGGCTGGCCGGCGGCGTGCGGCTGACCGTGCGGGAGGCCGCGCTGGCCCGCAGGCTCACGTACGCGCTGGCATTCGCCGCCGCAGCCGCGGGCACGGCCTGGAGCGCATGGTCCGGCCCGGCCGGTGACCCGGCCATCGTGCCCAACAGGGTCGGGGTGATCGCACTCGCG
>Ga0114129_10009537_pt1 | contig 13849 bp, 10 predicted proteins | sample RhiMetdeltSRZDD1_FD_80071 | JGI IMG/M metagenome (GOLD analysis project Ga0114129, IMG submission 80071) | Populus rhizosphere microbial communities from Tennessee, USA - Rhizosphere MetaG P. deltoides SRZDD1 (version 2) (version 2) | ecosystem: Host-associated > Plants > Roots > Rhizosphere >...
CACCCCGATCTTTTTGATCTGTCCCCCGCCGGAAGGTCGTCCGCACGGGGCCGCGGCAAAGGCGCACGCACAAAGCCGACCGCGCGGGGATCAGGCGCGGAAGCCGGATATACCGCCAAGCATATTGAGGTCCTTGAGGGACTGGAGCCCGTTCGCCGGCGGCCCGGGATGTACATCGGCGGCACCGATGAAAAGGCGCTGCATCACCTGTTTGCCGAAGTCATCGACAATGCCATGGACGAGGCATTGGCCGGCCACGCCGACTGGATCGAAGTCGAAATGGAAGCAAACGGCTTCGTCAGCGTAACCGACAACGGGCGCGGCATCCCCGTCGATCCCCATCCAAAATTCAAGAACAAGTCTGCGCTGGAAGTTATCATGTGCATGCTCCACGCGGGCGGGAAGTTCGACTCGAAAGTCTATGAGACTTCCGGCGGCCTGCACGGGGTCGGCGTTTCTGTCGCCAACGCTCTCTCGGAGCGGATGGAGGTCGAGGTAGCGCGCGAGCAGCAGCTCTATCGCATGGCTTTCGAGCGGGGGAAGCCAAAAGGGAAACTGGAAAAAGCCGGACGCGCGCCCAACCGGCGCGGCACCCGCGTGCGCTTCAAGCCTGATCCGGAGATCTTTGGAGCGAAAGCGGCATTCAAGCCCGAGCGCGTATTCAAGATGGCGCGCTCGAAAGCCTACCTTTACGGCGGCGTTGAGATCCGTTGGCATTGCGACAAGGCGCTGCTCAAGGGCGTTGAAGACGTCCCTGAGAAAGCCACGTTCCATTTTGCCGATGGATTGAAAGATTACCTTGCCGCCAATCTGACCTCAGCGACGCTGGTGCATCCGGATATCTTCACGGGCTCAGCGGGCAAGACTGGTCGCCACGGCGCAGTGGAATGTGCCGTGGCCTGGACCGCTGATACAGATGGGTTCCTCAACTCTTACTGCAATACGATTCCGACGCCGGATGGCGGCACGCATGAGTCCGGTTTGCGCTCAGCGCTGCTGCGCGGACTGAAAGATCACGCCGAGCGCGTCGGCCAGGAAAAGCGTGCTGCCCCCGTCACCAGCGACGATGTCATGACCGGTGCCGGCTGCATGCTGTCCGTGTTCGTGCGTGAGCCGGAATTCCAGGGTCAGACCAAGGACCGGCTAGCTACCGCCGAGGCGCAGCGCATCGTCGAACAGGCGATCAAGGATCCATTCGACCACTGGCTTGCCGGGAACCCGATGCAGGCCAACAAGCTGCTCGATTTCGTCGTCGAACGCGCCGAAGAACGAATTCGCCGCCGGCAGGAGAAAGATATCGCGCGCAAGACGGCGGTGCGCAAATTGCGCCTGCCCGGAAAGCTCGCCGATTGCACGTCATCGGCATCGGAAGGTTCAGAAATCTTCATTGTGGAAGGCGACAGCGCCGGCGGCTCTGCCAAGCAGGCGCGCGACCGCCGCACGCAGGCTGTGCTGCCACTGCGCGGAAAGATCCTGAACGTCGCCTCGGCCGGCAAGGACAAGCTCGCACAGAATGCGCAGCTTGCCGATCTGATCCAGGCCCTCGGTTGTGGCACGGGCTCGCACTATCATGAGAAGGACCTGCGCTACGAGAAGGTCATCGTGATGACCGACGCCGATGTGGATGGCGCGCATATCGCTTCGCTGCTGATTACTTTCTTCTACCGTCAGATGCCAAAGCTGATCGAAGGCGGAAAGCTCTACCTTGCGGTGCCGCCGCTCTATCGGCTCACGCATGGCGGCAAGATCGTCTATGCCCGCGACGACAAGCACCGGGAAGCGCTGCTCAAGAAGGGATTCCATGCCAATGCCAAGGTGGAAGTCAGCCGCTTCAAGGGACTCGGCGAGATGATGGCAGCCCAGTTGAAGGAAACCACCATGGATCCGGCCAAGCGTACGCTCCTGCGCGTCATGCTGGCCGACAAAGAGGTAAAGCCGACCGCTCGAGCGGTTGAGCGCCTGATGGGCACAAAGGCCGAGGCACGCTTCGAATTTATTCAGGAAAAAGCGGAGTTCGCGAGCGCGGAGTTACTGGACGTGTGATCTCGTCCCGCGATGAGCAGTCGACAAAAGTATCGATGCTCTCAAACGAGTTCCTGAAAATTTATCCGCTGTTCTGAAAAATTTATCTGAGGCACATGACCATGCCGAAAGGCTATGGAACTGTTTTGAACACGTGTTTGTAAATAGTCGGCGGCTCACATCAATGATGTGATAAATTGGTTTTACTGGATAGGTACCCGGTTACGCTCCTGTGCAGTCGCTCAGATATCGTTCCCAGCCTGAGGCCGCTATGAAATTGGATCGGCCCGCGATCCTCATTGTCGATGACAATGAGGACAATCGGTACACGCTGCAAACCCTCCTCGAAGCGGACGGCTTTGAACGAATAGCAAGCGCATCCGGCGGCAACGAAGCGGTGAGGATGATCGAGAATGAAAAATTCAGCCTCGTTCTACTCGATATGATGATGCCGGATTTGAATGGCGATGAAGTGTTGCGATTGATCAGGAGCAAGGCGGATACAAGAGATATCCCTGTCGTGATGATCAGCGCCGATACAGATACGGAAAAAATATCGAAATGCATTGAGCTTGGCGCAGACGATTATCTGCCGAAACCGTTCAATCCGAACATCCTGCGCGCACGCATCGGGTCTGCACTTCGGCGGAATTCCTTGCGAGCTATGGAAGCCGATTATCTCTCGAGAGTCGAAAAGCAAAAAGGACATTCCGAAACACTGTTGCGAAATATTCTTCCTGCTGAGATTGCTTTCCGGCTTCGAAGCGGCGAGACCAATATTGCCGATCACTACGACGATGCCACCGTGCTCTTCGCCGATATCGTCGGATTCGGAAAAATTACGGCGCGGATGAAGGCCTACGAAATTATCGAGTGCCTGAATCAGCTGTTCAGCGAATTCGACCGCTTGGCTGACTCTTACGGGGTCGAGAAAATCAAAACGAGTGGCGATAACTATATGGCTGTTGCGGGGATTCCTCGACCCAGCAGCAATCATCCGCAGATGGCGGCTGAACTGGCTCTCGAAATGATCGATTCAGTACGACAGTTACCCTTGCGCCTGCCGGAACCGTTTTCAATCCGGGTCGGGCTGCATTCGGGCCCGGTCATGGCGGGCGTTATTGGTACTCGGAAGTTCACCTACGATGTCTGGGGAGACACCGTCAACATCGCGGCCCGGATGGAAGCGGCAAGCCAGCCCAACCACGTACTGAGTTCTGCTTCAACGGCGAAAGCTTTACGCGGCGACTTTATTCTCGACGGCCCGAAAACAATTCCAACAAAAGAAGAACGCGTGATGGAGGCATTTTTCGTCAAACGCCGCCCCTGATCTGTGGTGGCACGCCATCCGCGCTTGATCGTCACCAATCGATGTAGGAGGAACGATGATGCCTCTGTTGCGCTTCCGTTCGGTGACTGGAATTTTCGCGATTGCGCTGACTGCTTTTGCGTTTTGCAGTTATGGGCCGCAACCGCTGCACGGTCAGCCAAGCAACGACGACGTCGTGGTCGCTGAAAGCCTCTCCACCTTGCTGCAGGTGGCGCGAACGGTCGTGTCGCGACATCAAAATCAAATCAACAATCCGGATGTTGGAGAAAAGGGCTTCACCGGTGCGAAAGTGCTCGCCGAAGCCGCAGGCGCGTATAAGGAAAAGACCGGAGTCGATCTGTCCAGCATCGGCACATCCACCAAGCAGGGCCGTCTGTTGCGTGCGCAAATGGATTCGATCGTCGAGGTGGTGGATGCGAACCAGCAAACGATCAACAAGAAAGGCCTCGGTTTCAAGGCGTTTATTCCCGCGACGTTTGGACGGCTAGTGAATGAGGCTTTCAGCCGGCGCGCTGGTCAGGAGGCCGATGTGAAGGTCACTGCGCCCTCCGATCGCATCCGCAATCTCAAGGCACGGGCCGACCCGTGGGAACAGAAGGTCATCACGGAGAAGTTTTTGCAGACGAGTTGGCCCAAGGGCAAGGAATTCTCGGCCATCGCGGAAAGCAAGGGCCGGCAGGCCTTTCGCGTAGCTGTGCCGGAATATTATGCGGCCTCATGTCTGTCATGTCATGGCGGCCCCAAGGGCGACATCGACGTGACAGGCTATCCCAAAGAAGGTGGCAACGAGGGCGACCTCGGAGGAGTGATCAGCATAAGCCTCTATCGTTGAGCATCCGCGATGACAATGATGCTGCGACGGCTAAGCATCAAGACCCGGGTACTTGTCGTCAGTGCGATTCTGATTGCGATCCTGGCGGGGATGACGCTGTACACGACAGCACAGCTGGCCGCGAACTCACGCGCGGTCGCGGAGACTGCTCAACTTGCGGAACTTAGTCAGCTCGCCAATCAGACCCGCACCGCCTTCGGCGAATACCGCTACTGGCTGACCGATCTCGCGGTCAGCCTTTTGCGCCTGTCCGAACTGAACGCGAAGGCAGCCAAGGAGCGGCTGTTGGCCAAGCTCGATGAGCTGGCACGCGGCCGGCCCGAGGTCGCCGCCACGATCAAGCAGGAACTGGAGCAGTTCGAACACGACGCCACCCAGGCTGTCGCAGAGTACACAGCCGACCAGCGCGTGATCGGCAATACGTTTCTTGCCTCGGCGCGTCAGCACAGCATCGCGATCGATACACGGCTCACGAATTTCGTGACTGAACTTAACCGCGAGGCCGCGCAAGCGCGCGCCTTGTTACAGGCCGACGTCGCCCGAACGCGGCTGATCGCCGCCATTGCCGTGACCCTTGCCATTCTCTTGGGATTAGCAGCAACCCTCGTCGTGCTGCGCTCGATCTCGAGGCCTCTCGACGAAGTGGTCGCGGCGATGGCCGGAATTACGGCCGGTAATCTTGACACCTCTATTCCCAAGCCGGCGCCGGACGAAATCGGCGCGATGGCTCGTACCCTCGAGCTCTTTCGGGGGAGCATCATCGAACGGACAAAACTGTCGGCGCACAGGGACGAACAGCGCCGTATGATTCAAACCGCAATCGAAACGATCTCTGACGGCTTTGTGCTGTTCGATCCCGATGATCGTCTCGTCTTGTGCAACAGTCGGTTTCGCGAGCTCTATCCCAAACTCGCTGACGTGGCTCAGCCGGGAACGCCGTTCTCAAAAATTCTCGAGGTCGGTGTGGAGCGCGGCGTACTCGACATCGGAAGCCTTCCGCCGCAGGCATGGATTACTGAGCGATTGCGACGGCACAGCAAGCCTGAAGGTATTGTCGAGTATCACCATGGGGCGATCTGGGCGCGCGTGAGCGAGCAGCGCACCCCGGACGGAAGCACTGTCGTTGTCTACACCGATATTTCGGAGCTCAAGCAGCGCCAGGAAGAGCTCGAAGAAGCCATGCGACAAGCCGAAACCGCCAATCGCGCGAAATCGGCGTTTCTCGCTAACATGAGCCACGAGCTTCGCACGCCGCTCAACGCCATTATCGGCTTGACCGAGATGATGGTGAGCAATGCCGCACGCTTCGGTACCGAAAAGGCACTGGAGCCATTGCGACGCGTCCACCGCGCCGGCAAGCATCTTCTGGAGCTCATCAATCAGGTGCTCGACCTGTCGAAGATCGAGGCCGGCAAGCTTGAACTCAACCCAGAACTGGTGAACATTCCTCGCCTGCTCGACGAGGTCATAGGAACGACGCGCTCCCTTGCAGAGCAGAATAAAAACAATCTCGTCGTGCAGTGTCCAAGCGATGTTGACCCTCTTTACGTCGACGCACTGCGCCTGCGTCAAATTCTCCTCAACCTTCTGAGTAACGCGTGCAAATTCACCAAGAATGGCAACGTTACGCTGTCGGTAGCTCCCGTATCGGCGGATGGACGGGAATGGCTTGATTTTGTCGTGTCCGACACGGGGATCGGCATGACCCCGGGACAACTGGACAAGCTTTTCGAAGAGTTCATGCAGGGCGACCAATCGACTGCGCGCCGTTACGGCGGAACGGGTTTGGGTCTAGCGATCACGCGCAGGCTGTGTCGCACGATGGGCGGCGACGTTACCGTCACGAGCGAACCAGCTAGGGGCTCGACATTTGTCGTGCGACTGCCGGCAGACGCCATGACGAGCCTCGAGGCAACGCCGGCGCAGGCGGATATTGCGGAACAGCCTCAGCCAATCGGGGATTGCGTGTTGGTCATTGATGACGACGCGACGGCGCGCGAACTCATTGCCAATCACCTGCGTGAGGAGGGATTTTCGGTAGCAACCGCCAACAGCGGCCGCGATGGCCTGAAGCGTGCACAAGAGCTCCGGCCGATCGCAATCACACTTGATGTGCTCATGCCCGATCTCGACGGGTGGACTGTCCTGGCGGCGCTGCGCGGCAATCCAGAGCTTGCCGATATTCCGGTTGTCATGGCGACGATCACCGACCAGCAGCGAAAAGGCATGGCGCTCGGCGCCGCCGGTTATCTCACCAAGCCGATCGATCGAGACCACCTGGTTGCGCTGCTGCGGCCATTCCAGGCGCGCGCGCGGCGAACGCGCGTGCTCATGGTCGAGGACGACCCGGCTCAACGGATGTCAATTCGGTCTGTGCTCGAGCCTTAGCAATGGCGGGTGACCGAAGCGGACAACGGCAGGGTAGCGCTCGAGATCCTCGCAAAAGAGATTCCGGACATCATCTTGATCGATTTGATGATGCCCGAAATGGACGGGTTCCAGCTGATAACGGCATTGCGGGAGCGCGCTGACTGGCGGCGCATCCCGGTCATCGTAATAACGGCGCTTGACCTAACGGCCGCCGACCGAGCGCGGCTTAATTCCGGGGTCGAGGGCATTTTGCTGAAGAATTCGTTCGACCCCGCCCACCTGGTGCAAACGGTGCGCCAGGCAGTGACCAATGCGCGCCACAAGAATTTGTCGGAGGTTGTTTCGTGACCAAGGTTCTTTACGTTGAGGATAATGATGACAACGTCTACATGATGAAAATGCAATTCGAATTGCTTGGCGGATTCGAATTTCTGACGGCCGAGGATGGCGAAGCCGGATACGTCAAGGCCAGGGTAGAGCTGCCGGATCTGATCCTGATGGACCTGGATTTGCCGATTGTCGATGGCTGGGAATTAACCCGCCGGCTCAAAAGCGATTCGACGACCCGTCACATACCGGTGATTGCCCTGACCGCACACGCGCTGGCGGGTTCTCGCGAGCAGGCGCTTGCCGCCGGCTGCGACGAGTTCGATACAAAACCGATCAATTTCGAGCGGCTCATGCAAAAAGTGGATTTTCTCCTTGGGAGCAGCCGCGCCACCGGATAAAGGGCAGTCGCGTGTCAGTCGGCGTGCAAACCGGTGCTGACGTCTGCGTTCCGGCATTTATGCAACAGCGGCGTCTTGCTGCCGCGCGCCAAGGCGATCCCATCCCTGACGCGAACTGAGCCGCTATCGGTCTGATTGAACATGGTGCGGCGCGTCTTCTCGCGCACGGCAAAAACGAGCTTTTGTCGCTCTTCGGCCTCGGTGCCAGGTTGAAAGATCACACTGACCGACAGATTGGTGGGCGAAACTTTTTCCGCGGACAATACGCTGTAGCGGTTGACCGTATAGTTGGGGCCGAGATCGTGGTCCTCGAGGACCAGCCCCGCACTTGGCATTGTGATGCTGACGTGGGGATTAACGGGTGTCGGAGGGCTGTTGCAATTGGTCGCCCAGTTTCCAAACAGACTGAACTGATTGAATAGTTCTTCGACCGATTCCGCATTCGCACGACTGAGCATTGCGAAGGACGCACATAGGGCAAGGACTGCCGACAACCGCATCGCTTCGCCACTCCGCATGGAAGTAGAATAGCAGCCGTCGGATCGGCGGCAATTGATTTAGGTCAGAAGACTGAAAGATTTAGAACGCAGGTAACGTCGATACCTACCTGAAAGTCAGGTTGGCCGCTTTCACCACGTCGGCAAAACTTCTGATATCCTCGTCGATACGCTTTTTGAATGCATCTCCGGTCGGGCCTCCCGGCTTAACGGCCATCTTGCGAAGACCATCCTGAACCGCAGGATCGGCAAGCGCCTTGCCGAATTCCGCCGTCAGCTTGGCGACGATCGGAGCCGGCGTGCCGGCAGGAACGAAGAACCCGCTCCACAACTCGGTGTTGACGTCCGGAAATCCGGCTTCGGCCATGCTCGGCACATCGGGCAGCTCGGCGGAGCGCTCCGACCCGGTGACTGCCAGCGCACGAATCTTGCCCCCTTTGACCAGCGGGATGACGGGCGGACCATCCGAGATAGTGAAAAGGCTTTGTCCGGAAACCACGCTCACGTTCGACTCATTGCTGCTCTTGTAGGGAATTCCCACCGCAGGCATCCCGCTTTTGAGCTTGAGCAGCTCGCTTGCAATAGTGAAGGCGGGCGATGAGGTACCATAGTTTGACTTTTCCGGATTGGCCTTCGCCCAGGCGATAAGCTCCTTCAAGTCCTTCGCCGAGTGGTCCGCCGGTACGACGAGCACGAGCGGGAACGAGGCGATCATGTTTAATGGAATGAAACTGTTGCTTGCATGATAGCCCAGGTCGGGAAAAATAGCGGTGGCAATAGACATCTGTCCGGTTGCGCCCACGAGAACCGTGTATCCATCGGCCGGTTGTCGGGCGACGAATTCGGCGGCGATCCGGCCCCCGGCGCCCACGCGGTTTTCGATCACGGTTGTGGCGCCGGTACTTTCCTGAAATTTTTGCACCACCAGGCGAGCGAACAAGTCGTTGCCGCCACCGGCTGCGAAGCCGACAATGAAATGGATCGGTTTGTTCGGATAGTCAGATTGCGCACGCGCATCTCCCGCATATGCGAGAAATACTAACAATGCGCACAATATGCCGCTGCGAAACCTCGCCATGTTTTTTTATCCCCGTTTGCGCGCCTTCCCTCCCCGGCCGCGATGGCAAAAGCGTACACCCGCGACGCTGACGGGAAAACGCTTCCGCCATGATCTGCTACTGTTTGATGCACCCAGCCGTGACCTAAGAGCCGACCATGACGACAATACGCGGTTTACGTCGATACAACCATGGCGCGAGCGATGAAATTTTCGGTCATCCACGGGCACTTGCGTACCTGTTCGCAACCGAAATGTGGGAACGCTTCTCCTACTACGGCATGCGGGCACTGCTCGTTCTCTACATGGTCAAGTATCTGTTTGTCTCGCCGCGCGAAGGAGCGGTGATTGGCCTTGCGTCCTTTCAGAGTGCGCTGGAACTCGTGTTCGGTCCGCTCGCTCCCCAGCCTCTCGCCTCGCAAGTCTACGGTTTCTACACAGGCCTGGTCTATTTGACGCCAATCCTCGGTGGATTGCTGGCTGACCGGGTGCTGGGTCAGCGTCGGACGGTGGTCATCGGCGCCACGCTAATGGCTATTGGCCATTTCATGATGGCGTTCGAACGGCTCTTCCTGTTCGCGCTGGTATTTCTCATCTTGGGTAACGGTGCTTTCAAGCCGAACATATCGACCCAGGTTGGTTCCCTTTACCCGCCTGGCGATCGGCGCAGGGACCGGGCTTTTTCGATCTTTTACGTCGGTATCAATCTCGGCGCATTCCTTGCGCCATTGATCTGCGGCACTCTCGGCGAGGAGCTTGGCTGGCACTACGGGTTCACAGCCGCAGGGATCGGCATGACCCTCGCTCTCATGATTTACCTCATCGCGACACCTCATCTGCCTGACGACGCATTCGCCCGGCGCGCCTTGCCGGCCGGCGGCCTGGATGCGAATGCATGGCGGTCGATCATCGCGCTGCTTTTGCTGTTTGTTCCGGTCAGCCTGTTTTGGGCGACGTATGAGCAACAGGGCAACACGATCACACTTTGGGCCGATCAATTTACTGATCGTCGCGTCATCGGCGGCGAAATCCCGGTGACCTGGTTTCAAGCGTTCAATCCGTTCATGATTTTCGCGTTCACGCCACTCATCATCGCGTTCTGGCGCAGCCAGGGCGCAAGAGAGCCATCAACGATCACCAAACTGGCGATCGGATGTCTGCTCAATGCCCTCGCCTACCTTGTCATGGTGGTTGCGGCCCTGGTTGCCGGAGGCGGGAAGGCAAGCTGGCTGTGGTTATTCGTGTACTTCGTGACTATCACCGTGGGTGAGCTATACCTTTCGCCGACGAGCCTATCGCTGGTGACAAAGATCGCACCAAAGCCGCTGTTGTCTATGATGATGGGCGTATGGCTCGCAACCAGTTTCGTCGGAGGATTTCTCGCCGGGTATCTCGGCACGTTCTGGTCGACGATGGATAGGAGCAGTTTTTTCCTGATGCTTGCCCTGATATCGCTCGTTGCCGGCGTCGCGATCCTCCTCTTGCGCGCCCCGCTTCGTTCGGTGCTGCGAGACTAGTCGAGCGGCAATCCGACATATTGCTCGGCAAGCGAGGTCGAGGCCGCGCGCGAACTGGTGAGATAATCGAGATCGGAGAGCTGCCGACGACGGTCAAACGCCGACTCATTCGGAAAGCGGTGCATGATCTGGGTCATCCACCATGAGAACCGTTGCGCGTACCACACCCGTCGCAGGCACTTCGACGAATAATTCTCCAACCGGTCGCTTCGCTTGTTTTTGTAGAAATCGTCCAACGCTCGCGAGAGCATCACCACGTCGGCAAATGCCAGGTTCATGCCTTTCGCGCCGGTCGGCGGCACGATGTGGGCGCTGTCCCCCGCGAGGAACAGCCGCCCGTACTGCATCGGCTCGACAACAAAGCTGCGCATCGGCGTAATGCCCTTTTGCAGCATCTTGCCTTCCTGAAGCTTGCGCGCGCCGCCGAGCCGCTGGTGCAACTCGTCCCAGATGCGCTGGTCGGGCCAGTTTTCGATCTCTTCATCGTGATCGCATTGCAGATAGAGCCGCGCCAGCGTCGGCGAGCGCATGGTGTACAGCGCGAAACCGCGATCGGTGTAGGAATATATCAATTCGTGATCGGGCGGCGGCGATTCAGAAAGTATGCCGAGCCACCCGAACGGATAATCGCGCTCGAATACGCTGAGCACGCCGTCCGAAATGCTTGGGCGGCAAATTCCGTGAAATCCGTCGCACCCGGCAACGTAGTCGCAGTCGATCTCTTGCGGCCGACCTTCGTGCCTGAAGCGGATCTTCGGTTTTTGCGCCTTCAGGTCATGCACCGTGACGTCATCGACCTCGAACAGCAAAGACCCTCCGTCAGCCAGGCGGCGGGCGACCAAATCCTTCACGACCTCCTGCTGACCGTAGATGGTGACCCGTTTGTTTACGAAGGCCTTGAAATCGATGCGATGGAGGTCGCCATTGATGCCGATGTTGATCCCCCAATGCAGCATGCCCTCGCGCTTCAGGCGCTCGCCTACTCCTACATCAGCAAGCAGGTCGGCGGCCCAATGCTCGATCAATCCCGCGCGGATTCTATTTTCGATATAATCGCGGCTTCGATTTTCGATGATGATCGATTCAATGCCCTGCAGATGCAGCAGCCTTGCCAACATCAAACCGGCAGGCCCCGCTCCGATAATTCCAACCTGAGTGCGCATGACTGGCTTTCGGCGAATAGTTGGTTGTCGCTATAAACTCGAGGTTCATAGAGGCAAAGGGACGAAGACCGGAAACCCTTTTACAATGGGGCACGCGCAAAGCGCACTGGTGGCAAAAAAGGCTGCCGTCGCGAAGCCTGAACGCCAAAAGATTAAGAATTAATATGACTTATCGCGATGCAAAGCATTGACTTTGTCTCTTTGCACCCTATGTTCCTCCCAACCGGTCTGACATAAAGATTCGGCTGTCCTCCGCGCAAAGCAAACTGGTTTTCTCTGGTCCGGCGCGAACTGGGGCGGCTTCTGAGGTTCTATGCCTTTTTCCCATCTGGGCCTATCCCCCAAAATTCTCGCGGCCATCAAAGCGGCTGGCTACAAAACTCCCACTCCCATCCAAGATCAGGCTATTCCGCACGTGCTCGCGCGACGCGACGTGCTCGGCATTGCGCAAACCGGCACCGGCAAGACTGCCGCATTCGTGTGGCCGATGCTGACAATGCTGGAGAAAGGACGCGCGCGGGCGCGCATGCCGCGCACGCTCATCCTTGAGCCAACGCGAGAGCTTGCTGCGCAGGTCGCAGAGCATTTCGAGAGGTACGGCAAGAACCACAAGCTCAACGTCGCGCTGATCATTGGCGGCGTTTCTTTCGACGATCAGGATGCGAAGCTGCTGCGCGGTGTCGACGTGCTGATCGCGACGCCAGGACGTCTGCTGGATCATTTCGAGCGCGGACGGCTGCTTTTATCGGGTTGCGAGCTTCTCATCATCGATGAGGCCGACCGCATGCTCGACATGGGCTTCATTCCGGATATCGAGCGCATCGGCAAACTGGTGCCCTTCACGCGGCAAACGCTATTCTTCACCGCAACCATGCCGCCCGAAATCCAGCGCATCGCCGACAACTTTCTGCACAATCCCGTTCGTGTTGAGGTGACCAAGCCGGCCACTACCGCTGCGACCATCACGCAGTTGCTGGTTTCGACCGGTCGCGAGCCGCATCAGAAACGCGACACACTGCGCCGGCTGATCCGTTCCGCTACCGGCTTCAAGAACGCGATTATCTTTTGCAATCGCAAGCGCGAGGTCGCCAACCTGCATAACTCGCTGCTGCGGCACAAATTCAACGCCGTCGCTCTGCACGGCGATATGGATCAGGCAGCGCGCACGGCGGCGCTGGATCGTTTCCGTCGCGGCGAGGCCGAGTTGTTGATCGCATCAGACGTCGCCGCGCGCGGTCTTGATATTCCAGAAGTCAGCCACGTTTTGAATTTCGATGTACCACATCATCCTGACGACTACGTGCACCGAGTTGGCCGAACTGGTCGCGCCGGCCGCAGCGGCACCGCGATAACGATCGTCGCGCCCATTGACAGCAAGGCGGTCGGCGCGATTGAGCGCCTCACCGGCCAGAGCATCCCCTGGATGGAGCCCCCGCCCGCCGAGACGCGCGAAAGCCGGCCGGTGAACGGAGCCCGGCCGTCCCACGGCGAGCGTTCGCACGCGCCGAACCGGGGCCGAAAGCCCGGGCATCAGCCGAAAAAGGCCGGCCGCGCCCACCAGCCGGTCTTGCAACAGCCAGTTCGGGAGCTCGACGGCGGCCATTTGCCGGCCTTCTTGCTCAAGCCCGTCCCGCTCAAAGCCTGATCCGTGCACCGTTAAGGTGCGCAACCGTTGTCGATTGAACAACGGTTCCGAATTTACTTCCCGTTCACCTCCCTCGAATACCGTCCGCACAGAGGCGCCGCAGACCGTCCTCCGCAAGCGACAGCTTGCATCTGGGGGTCCAACGATGACCGGCCGTGTCGAAGACTACGAACGCGCGATGGCGTTCGCAGACATTGCTCTCGGCCAAATGAAGGCGCTGCGCCAGAACGCAACTCCGCGCAACTATGAGATCTGGTACGCCTACGCGCGGATATCATCCCGCGCTAAATCAGCAGATCAACGCGATCCTCAAGGCCAAGGGCAGCATTTCGGAAGCCGACCTGGTCCAGATCTACGAAAAGCACCTGTCGCCGTCGCAGCTGACCGAGCGGATCGATCAGGTTGGCGTTCAGGTGAAGGGCGAGATCGATCAGGTGATGGCAATGATCGAAGCGGCGCTTGGTTCGGCAACCAGCTATACCGAGAGCCTGGCAGGCGCGACCGAGAAGCTCGGCCAGTCAAAGGATCGCGACGGTGTGCGCACCATCATCGAAAGCCTGGTGCAAACGACCAGGACCATGGAGATTTCCAATCGCCAGTTGGAAGAGCGGCTCAGCGCCTCCAAGCAGGAAATTAATGAACTGCAGGAAAATCTCGAGGCGGTGCGCACCGAAAGCCTCACCGATCC
>Ga0114129_10009538_pt1 | contig 13848 bp, 16 predicted proteins | sample RhiMetdeltSRZDD1_FD_80071 | JGI IMG/M metagenome (GOLD analysis project Ga0114129, IMG submission 80071) | Populus rhizosphere microbial communities from Tennessee, USA - Rhizosphere MetaG P. deltoides SRZDD1 (version 2) (version 2) | ecosystem: Host-associated > Plants > Roots > Rhizosphere >...
CGAAGATTTTTAAGGATGAACCGGTACACGTTGTCTGCATACTCAGTCACACATTGATGATATTCTTTTTCGGTCATAAGCAGAACCTATCTGTTATTGCTATTGTGTTTTAAGTGATACGTACGGCTATTACAAATAGTTACAGCAATTCAATAAAAAATAAAAGATCCCGATTTGCGGGATCTTTTTATATGAAGATATTGATAATCATTTTGTTAGAATTGGGCGTTGGCCACAATGGCACGGCTCATCGACTCCCAAATAAGGAAATCGCCCTGGCTTTTATTACAGCATTCTTTGTGTGTTTTGATACACTCTTCACTTTCCGTCTTTTTACTGGCAGAGTGGGTAGTGGCGAAAACAAATAAACCAGCGAGTGCCACTAATATTGCGAGGGCTGTACGGATAAAGGTTTTCTTCCACATAATGAGTCGTTTTGTATTATAAGACGAAGTTATTGGGAAAATGTTACAGTTTTTTTAAGAAAATGTTAGAATTTAAAATTAGCAAATGTGAAAATCAGCAAATCAGCAAATAAAGTAATACAAATGACTGCTTTAGGTGCGTTAGTGTTTTAACATTGAAGGGTGTTCATTTTCAAATTTTCAAATTGGCGCATCTTCAAATTATTACATTTGTGGCATTCAAAAACTACATGCTCCATGAATGAAAAATTAGTACAACGCCTGGCTGTTGAGCTGGAAGATATCAAGGCTTCTGGTTTATACAAAACAGAACGTATTATTCAGAGCCCGCAGGGCGCTGAAATAACGGTAAATGGCAAAACGGCGCTGAACTTTTGCGCCAACAACTACCTCGGTTTATCATCTCATCCCAAAGTAATTGAAGCGGCTAAAAAATATGTCGATTACCGCGGGTATGGTATGAGCAGTGTTCGGTTCATTTGCGGTACACAGGATATTCATAAAGAACTGGAGGCTAAAATATCTGCTTTTCTGGGTACCGAAGACACTATATTATATGTGGCGGCTTTTGATGCAAATGGCGGTGTATTTGAACCGTTGTTTAATGAACAGGATGCCCTTATATCCGACGAGCTGAACCATGCATCGATCATCGATGGGGTTCGCTTATGTAAGGCGCAACGTTTCCGGTATAAGCACAATAATATGGCCGACCTGGAAGAGAAGCTGAAAGAATCGCAACAGGCCCGCAGTCGTATTATTGTTACCGATGGTTCGTTTAGTATGGATGGCACCATTGCACAGCTTGATGTAATTGTTGAACTGGCCGAAAAATACGATGCGGCCGTTATGATAGATGAAAGCCATTCGAGCGGCTTTTTGGGTAAAACCGGCAGAGGTACCCATGAATACCGCGGGGTGATGGGTAAAATTGATATCATTACAGGCACGCTGGGCAAAGCCCTGGGCGGCGCTTCGGGCGGATTTACCAGTGGGCGCAAAGAAGTGATAGATATGCTGCGTCAGCGTTCACGGCCTTATTTGTTTTCAAATACACTCGCACCAGGCATTGTAGGCGCTTCGATAGCCGTGCTCGACCTGTTAAGCGAAACAACTGCTTTACGCGATAAGCTTGAATACAATACAAAATATTTCAGGGATAAAATGACTGATGCCGGTTTTGATATCAGGCCCGGCGATCATCCTATTGTTCCCATTATGTTATATGATGCTGTGGTAGCTCAAAACTTTGCCGCCCGGTTACTGGAAGAAGGCATTTATGTAATTGGCTTCTTTTACCCGGTAGTTGCCAAAGGTCAGGCGCGTATACGCGTGCAGTTAAGTGCGGCGCATGAACAACATCATCTTGATAAAGCCATTGCTGCTTTTGCCAAAATTGGTAAAGAGTTAGGCGTATTGAAAGTAGCAGTTAATTAATTAAGTCCGGAAGTCGGAAAGTCAGAAAAGTCCGAAAGAAGCCTGCTTTAGAAGTAAGTGTCTTTCGGACTTTCGAACTTCCGGACTTTCGGACTATCGCGAAGCGATCATACTAATTTCAACATTCACATTTTTAGGCAACCCTTTAACGGCCACTGTTTCCCGGGCCGGGAAATTGCCGGTGAAGTACTTTCCGTACACTTCATTTACCGCGCCGAACAGCGACATATCACTCAAAAAGATGGTTGTTTTTACTACCTGGCTGAAGTCAAATCCTGCCTCGGTTAACACCGCTTTCAGGTTTTTCATTACCTGTTCGGTTTCGCCGGCAACATCGGTGGCATCAATATTACCAGTGGCGGGGTTAATAGCCACCTGGCCCGAAAGAAATAATAAATTGCCTGTTTGAACTGCCTGGCTGTAAGGCCCAATGGGAGCCGGCGCATTGGTAGTGTTAATGATATTTTTTTCCATAGTCAAAAATATTGAAAACGGTCAAGAAACGTATCAGGATCAGTACAGGTAAAGCAACCATATGCAAATGGCGTACGTTAGGGGGTACAAACTTATTCCCCACGGCCCATTGACCATTCACCATAATAACCGTTTCTTTGCGGTTAAATTGAAAGTCAATGATAGTGGCGGTGTTAGCCGATGAAAAGCTGAAACAGGAGTTGCTTACCAAAAAAATTCCTGATGATGTAACCGTGGTATGGGCCGATTCGCTTCGGGCCTTAACGGTAGTGATGGCAGATGTTTACATTGATTTATTGTTTGAACCCGATACTGAAAGAACGCAGCATTTAAAAAAACTGTTGCCCAGGCCGGTTTTTATAAATGCGGTACCGTGGACTATCAAAAGTATTGGCGCCGATTTTATTCGCATCAATGCATGGCCGGGCTTATTGCAGCGGGCAATAACCGAAATGGTTATCCCACCGGCTATAAATGAAGAGCAGGTAAAAAATATTTTCGATCGTTTGCAATGGAAGTATCAGGTAGTGCCCGATATTCCCGGTATGATCACAGCAAGGGTACTGGCAATGATCATTAATGAGGCTTATTATACATTAGGTGCTGAAGTAAGTAGCCGCAATGAAATTGATATTGCCATGAAGCTGGGGACCAGTTATCCCCTGGGGCCTTTTGAATGGAGCGACAAGATAGGGATTAAGAATATTTATGAATTATTAAAAGTGTTAAGCAATACTGATAACCGTTATATGGCAGCGCCGATGTTAGAGAAGGAGGCAGTGGGCAATAGGCAGTAGGCGCAGCTCTTCGACCCGCCAATGGTCGGGCAGGCTTCGCTCAGGGCGTCAGCGGGTAATATAAAACAGTGACAAATGATTTTAAACATAGATACAGCTACAGAGCAGGCAAGTGTTTGTTTATCGCGCGATGGCGAGGTATTGGGCAGTATGATAAACGATATTCAAAAAGATCATGCAGCCTGGGTACAGGTGGCTATCAGTGCCTTATTAAAGCAGCAGGGATATAATATGAACGATATTCAGGCTGTGGCAGTTACCGAAGGGCCCGGCTCCTACACGGGTTTGCGGGTGGGAATGGCTACTGCCAAAGGATTATGCTTTGCATTACAAATACCATTGATAACAGTTAATACGTTAAAGGTAATGGCGTATGGAGCCAGGGAACAATGGCTGCAACTACCCAATCAGGTGAGGGAGCCTGTTTGTTTGTGCCCAATGATCGATGCCAGGCGAATGGAGGTGTTTACTGCTGTATATAACAACGACTTACAGGAAGTAATATCCCCGAAAGCTATGATCCTGGACGCTTTATCCTTTAAAGAAGAGTTAAATAATTGTTCTTTGATATGCTTTGGGAGTGGTAGTAATAAGTGGAAATTTATTAGCAGGTATCCTAACGTTCAATTCATAAATGAAAAAATTGATATGGATAAAGCCCTTGCAAAACTGGCTACAGGCCTATATTTGACAAAAAGTTTTGCAAATTTAGCGTATGCTGAACCCGTTTATCTTAAAGAATTTTACTCTTATATTAAAAATTGACCAAATGAAACTTTTATGAGTGTTTACTCCCTCGCATATCAAAATTCTTGTAAATTTGATTTTTAGCGTTATCCTATTAAATATCTTAAAAGCTCTGATGTGCACATGAACGTAACAACCAATTACTCCATGGTCTTAAATGCAGATGGTGGGGATGGTGAATCGGTAAAAGTAGACTTCCTGAACCTGAAAAAGGCGGCGATGATACTTCGAGCCTTGAACCACAAGCTGCGTCAACAGATCGTCAAACTGATCGATGAGAACAAGCGTCTTACCGTGACGGAGATATATGTACGTCTACGGTTAGAACAGTCTGTCGCATCCCAGCACCTCGCAATTTTACGAAGGGCCGGTATCGTGAAAACAGATCGTGATGGTAAATTTATTTACTATTCGGTCAACAGTTCGCGGGTCGCTCATATCATGAAATGCGTTGACGACCTCAACATCTGATAAGACGGAGACGAGACTTTAGTATTTTAGGGTTAACCCGCAGCAATATTATTGCCTGCGGGTTAACCCGTTATGGCTTATTTTTGCCTGAAAATAAACCATAGCATGTTTATTAAACAATTGTATACAGGCTGTTTAAGTGAAGCGGCCTATTATCTTGAAAGTGATGGGGTTGCTGCAATAGTCGACCCTTTGCGTGATGTGGAGGGCTATATACAGCTTGCCCGCGAAAGAAATGCCTCTATTCAATACATCTTCGAAACTCATTTTCACGCCGATTTTGTAAGTGGCCACCTCGATTTGCAAAAAGCCACCGGGGCGCCTATTGTATACGGTCCCAATACCGAAACCCAGTTTCCCATTCACCTGGCTAAAGACGGCGAAACCTTTAAGCTGGGTAAAACTACTATTGAAGTACTGCATACACCGGGGCACACCATCGAAAGCACCTGTTATTTACTGCGCGATGAAACCGGAAAGCCGCATGCCCTGTTTACCGGCGATACTCTGTTTGTTGGCGATGTAGGCCGGCCCGACCTGAGCAGCGGCGATAAGAGTAAAGAAGAGCTGGCTTCGATGCTGTATGATTCATTAAATGAAAAAATAGCCAAATTACCGGACGAGGTTATTGTGTATCCCGCACACGGGCCGGGCAGTAGTTGCGGTAAAAACCTGGGACCATCTACTTCGAGCACTATAGCCGAAGAAAAACAAAATAATTATGCTTTGCAGGCGCAAAGCCGCGAAGATTTTATAAAAGCCGTTACGGCCGATCTGCAGGCAGCACCGCTTTATTTTCCCATCAATGCCCGCATCAATAAAGAAGGGTACGACAGCCTTGAAAAAATTCTGGATGCCGCCCTTACCCCGTTAAGCGTTGAGGTGTTTAAAAAATGGACTCAGCAGGAAGAAACCGTTATACTCGATACCCGCAAAGCAGGTGACTTTACCAAACAGTTTGTTCCCGGATCGATCAGTATCGGGCTCGAAGGGCGTTTTGCCGAATGGGCCGGCAGCCTGTTGCCGTTCGATAAACCCATTGTTCTGATAACCGAAGAGGGCCAGGAAAAAGAAAGTGCAGTACGTTTGGCAAGAGTTGGGTTTTCGCAAATGAAAGGCTACCTGGCAGGAGGCATTGAAGCCTGGCGTAATGCAGGTGAAGAAATTGATCTGATCATTGATGTGGAAGTAGATGAGCTGGCAATGGATATGCCGTACGACGATCACCTGATTGCCGTTGATGTTCGACGTGAAGCCGAGTTTGGCGATGGTCATGTGCGCGGCGCCATCAACATTCCTTTAAACGATTTAACCGATCCCGGTTCAATGGCCAATATTCAGGAACATCAGAACCTGTATCTGTATTGCGGCAGTGGTTATCGCAGTGTAATAGCCGCATCATTAATGAAGCGGCAGGGCATTCATAATTTGCGAAATGTGTTGGGTGGATTTAATGCGATCAGGTTGCAGCAGGGGATTGAGATAGTTAAGGAAAATAGTGTGCTGAATTAGCGAGTAGGGAGTGGTCAGTGGTCAGTGGTGAGTGGTGAGTAGCTAATGGTGAGAAGGTGATGAAGGGGCTTAAGGAAATAGATTGTCATAAAAATAAAAGTCTATAAGGTTCTGCGGCAAACGCTAAAACCTTATAGACTTTTTGCTATATCACTACCCTAAAAATATTTTGCTACCAGCAAACCTTTACCTTATTACCCCCCCTTGCTACCTGCCTTTTTCTGGTTGCTATTAACCACTTCCCACTCGCTTTTTTAAATATTAACTACGTTGTTTTTAATAGCATACAAAACCAAACCTACTCTGCTTTTCACATTTAGTTTTTCAAATAAAGCGTCGCGATAGCCATCGATGGTGCGAACGCTCAGGTACATTTTTTCGGCAATTTCCTTGTAGGTCATTTCGGTGCAGGCGAGCTTCAAAAATTCGATTTCGCGATCGTTGAGCGAGATCAGGTTTTTCAGCATTTGCTCCGGTTCATCTAACTGGTTAACGGCATGTATTAGTTTACCGGTGATCAGTTCGGAGTAATAAAATCCTTTGCGCATGAGCGAATCCAGGGCCTGGCGAAATTCGAGGGGATCAATGTCTTTCAGGATATAACCTTTGGCGCCGTTCTTCATCATACGAATAATGGAATTTTCATTATCGTACATAGATAAAGCCAGGATCTTAATGCCGGGATAATTTCGTTTAAGCCACAGGGCTGTTTCGTAACCATCCATTTCCGGCATATTGATATCAAGTAGAACAATATCCGGTAAGTACCTGGGTTGTAGTTGTTTAATAAAATCTTTACCGTTATTGGCTTCGAACAGAACGGCATAAGTTTCGAGCCCCCGGATAAGATTTGCGAGTCCATTGCGCAGCAGCACGTGGTCATCTACAATAGCCACGCTTGCATTAGTCTTTAGCATACACTTAAGGGTTTAAGATGAGGAAAAGGGTAAGGAAAGAGTTACTGTAGTTCCTTTTCGGGGGATACTGGTAAGTTTAAATTCTGCGCCGACTAATTGGGCCCGGTTCTGCATATTCCGAAGCCCTAATCCAAAATTAGGATTTTCATTTATATAAAACGATAAATCGAACCCTTTTCCATTGTCCGTTATAGTTATTTTTAGCTCACCGGGCAAGAAATTGATCAGAATTAAGACTTCTGTTGCCTCTGCATGTTTTATGATGTTATTGAAAACTTCCTGAACTATGCGAAACAGGATCAATTCTATTTTGGCATCCCCTTTTACTGGTTCGCCATCGGTTTCTAACCGTGTACTGAATCCGCCGCTTTTGCCAACCATATCTAATTCATATTCAATGGAACGCAGCAATCCCATTTCGGTTATGAATGACGTATTGAGCCCTTTTGCCAAACTGCGCAGATCATGAATAGCCTTGCCCACCAGTTCTTTGGAATCAGTTATTTTTTGCTGTAACGTTTCGGGTTTATTCAGGTCCATAGTGCCCAGGTTTAGTTTTACCAGGCTCAGCACCTGCCCGATATTATCGTGAATTTCCTGCGAGATCATGTGCAGGGTTTGCTCCTGTATTTCGAGCTGGGACTGGAGGAGGGTTTGGTGGAATTGATGTTGCAGAAAGGCTTTTTCTTTAATAAAAACCTGATGCCTTTTCTGATACAGGATAATGAAAATTACAATGAATGATGTAATCAGAAGAATAAATAACGTTATTATTATTACAAGTACTATGTCTTCTGATAACTTTTGCATCTAAAACCAATTGATAATATTATGCACATCACTAAAATAATAAAATTATGAATGCTCCATAAAATCTGAAAATTTCCCTTGCCTATTTGTACAAACAGTTTGTAGGTACAAAAAATAATAAAACATCCGCTATAGTAAAAAAATAATCCCGTTACAAACCAAAACGTGCGCGAAGCAGTGATGCCGGCTATGGCAGGATGAGCCAACTTGTTGTAATAGTAGGTTATAGCATAAGCAGTTATAACAAAAGCCGTGTAACTATAACTGCGGCTATTAAATATAGTGCGATTTTCAGTAAAGATGATTGCAAGCAATGCAAGCAAAGTAACGCCCGCTCCGGCATAAATAACGGGTATATTTTTTATGCGGCAACCTGCAAACTTTTTTCCAAAATATAAAGAAGCGATCAGTAAAGATAAAAAGCTGTTTATCTGGTATACACCCGTATTGGCTATAGCATTGAGCATAAGTATTTTCGCCGCTGTGTTTAGTACCAGTTGTATAATAATAAAGGCAAGAATAAAAACATGCTCCCCCAGCTTGTGCTTTTTCCTGAGTGTACAGGCCAAAAGCGCAACCAGGGGAGCAGCTATATCCAGATATCGAATGATGTAATTTATAAAAAGTGATTTTTAATTTAATACCGGTGCTGTATTAGATTTTACCTCGAATTCAGTTTTCTCTTCTGATAACCGAATGGAAAAATCGGAATTGTATGCACAAATACGAAAGAAGGTAACTAAATTACCACTTATTATATCACTATCAAGGATAATCAATAACTGTTTTATTCCCCTTATAAGAAGTTGATTTAGATCTAAAATTCCTTGCAGCCTTTCTTTTGTAATTAAAAATGCCGGCGCGTTGTTTACGGTTTCTGTGGGTAGTGTAACATTTGCTTTATCCTGGCCCCAGCCGGGAGGATAAGGACAACCAACAGGAGAAGTTAACAACCCGGTTACCGGTGCAACGAAGGCACAGGAGTACATTTCATTTTTCTCAGTAACATTAACCAGGGAAAAAGTGATTTTTGAAGTGTCGGGGGTTGAATTTACAAGATCAACCAATTCTTCATGATTAAAGGCAAAAATAATAGATGCAGTAGGCATGGTTACATTTTTTAGGTTTAGAATAATTTCAACGTGGTAAATGTATATGTGTTTGCTACCTGAAATGCTACCCCCTATTTTGTAAAGATTTGCGGTTCCATTCATTTTTGCTTTATATATGTTTGATAGCGAGCGAATTAAGTAAAATAGAGGCCGTTTAAATACCGTGAAATACACACCATAACCGTGATAAACACCCTTTCTGTAACTGCATAAACACCCGAAAACAATTGGGCTTTTTCTCCTTTCCCATGGCGTTATGATAGCCAAACTTTGTGCATAAATCTTTTTTATGCAACGAATTTTTTATCTGCTGATTTTGCAATTCATACTGGCTGCGCCTGTGAGGTCGCAAATGCTTTTATACATGAATTATAACAAGGAAGAAATAGACGATACCGCCGATTCAAAAGGCAATAAGAACTTTGATACGTATACCAGCTACCTGCAGGGGCTAACCGGTATTTCGGTGCTTCCCAATTTCAATTTAAACTTCAATAATACAGCAGGTAACGGTAATTATATGTGGATGTTTAAAGGATTTACTGCCGGCACGAAAACCGATAGCAGTATACAGGATAAAAGCCTGCGGTTATTTTACCAGGAAGCCAGCAAGTTTGGTTTTACATTAACCTGGTGTCAGAAAATACCTGTTTTCACAAAGAATGATCTGGCGCTGCTTTGTTTTAATGCAGAAGCAAGTTATTTGGGAAAAGAAATTGTTGACAGCAACCTTAAAGATAATAGCAGTGAAAAAGTAATGATTCATATTGCGCAGGTAAAGGCTGGTATTGAAATGGCTATTGACCCAACCCATTTATCTGTGTTTTATAATTTCAACTATGGCGTACCATTAACCAAACGGCAGGAATTTCAACGGATATTTAATTATAATCGTTATCCGTTTGTTTTTCATGATATAGGGGTAATGGGTAGAGTTTCAATTCTTGATGGCGATGAAACCAAATCGGGCCCGGGTATGGATATGTATGTAACCCTTGGAGGAATTATTCATACCGGAGATACCCGTTCGCTAAGCGCTTCAACAGATCTGATAGCTCCATATATCCGTTTGGGATGTAAAATAAATATCAAAAACTTTAAAAAATAATCTATGTTTTCATTATCTGAACAGGTAGATACCAGTAATCCCCTGCATTTACACATGCTTGCCAATTTGCAGGCCAATATTTTAAAACACCATGGCCGCAGGTTTGCCTGGCATTGTTTTATACAATTTGATAAGTCAAAAAGTGATGACATAAAAAAATGGATCAACCAGTTTGCCTGTACAATCACAGACGCAGCAAAACAACTCGAAGATGCTGCCATACACAAATTAAACAGCGATTACGACGGAGGTACTGTTTGTTGTTTCTTTTTAACCAAAAAAGGATATGAGAAATTGGGTTCGCAGAATATACCCAGTGATGAAGCGTTTGTTGCAGGATTAAAGAACCGGCAGGCAGAAAAACTTTTTGATGCCCCTTATTCAGCATGGGAAGATAAATTTAAGGAAGTTGATGCTATGATACTGCTGGCAGATATGCAACAGGAAAAATTGCAGCAATCATACGAAGACCTTAAAACCCAAACCGGCAATTTGTTTTCAAAGCTGGAAGTACAAAAAGGCGAAATTTTAACCAACGAACATGGTTTGGGAATTGAACATTTCGGTTATGCCGATGGCGTTAGCCAGCCCTCATTTATTAAAGATGAAGTGGCGCCGGGTAAAACATGGGATGATAATAGCCTTCCCGAAATATTACTGGTAAATGAAAACGTAACCGGTCATACAGATTGTTTCGGCAGCTATTTTGTTTTTTTGAAACTGGAGCAAAATGTTGAAAGGTTTAAAGCGGCAGAAGATGAACTTGGAGACCTGCTCGAAAAAGAAGTACATGAAGATAAAAAAGAAGATTTTGATGACGAAGTAGCCGGAGCATACCTGGTAGGGCGATTTGAAACCAGTAACCCGGTAGTAAAGTATAATAAAGAAAAGGAAGTAAAATCTGATAAGGAATTCGACAATGATTTTGATTACCGGTATGATAAAGCAGGCAGTAAATGTCCCTTCCATGCTCATGTACGGTTAACAAATCCAAGAAACGGTGGCGTTAGCCACACTGCTGCACGGATAGCCAGGCGTGGAATACCTTATGATGAAGCCGGGCGGAATAATGATCTTGACTTTAAACCTTCGCAGGATGTGGGACTTTTATTTATGTGCTACCAGGTATCTATAACAAAGCAATTCGAAATAATTCAAAAAGCAGCCAATACCGGGTTAGGAAAATTTGCAATAGATGCTGTCATTGGTCAGGGCGAAAACCCGCGCGAACAAACCTGGCCTAAACAGTGGGGCATGCCAGGGGAGCTAAAACATGAAATTTCGAAATTCATTACTATGAAGGGCGGTGAATACTTTTATGCGCCTTCTATTCCTTTTTTGAAGAATTTGTAAAACCTTTAAACTGTTATTTATGGAACTTAATCAGGTATTACTGAAAATAATTATCGGGGGACTTTTAGGAATTGTTGGTCAGCTGCTAAGAGTATGTGTAGGATTGAAGAAAATGAAAGATAAACAGCTGGCTGGCACCGAACAGAATATAAGCATCCCCGGCAGTGAATTTGACAGTAAACGTATTTGGGTATCAATTTTAATAGGGTTTGCTGCAGGTGTGCTGGGTGGCCTGTTTGCAATAGATACTTCAAAACCGGTAAATACCCAATATGCAACTATCATTGCTATTGGATATTCGGGAGTAGATTTTATCGAGGGGTTTATTAGTAAGTATTGGAATGAAAAATAGATCATCATTTTTCTCCAATCCACAAGTGCTTATATTCCTCTTTCCACTCGCGCTTCCAGCGGCGGTGGCTCCATAACCACATATCGGGTTGGTGGCGGATCACATCTTCGAGATAGCGGGCATATCGGAGGGTAAGTTCGCCTCTTTCAAAATTGGCAGGCTGATCTTCGGCCAAAGTGAATACAACTTTATAGTAACCGCGCCGGGGTTTTTCGATGTTGGCAAATACAACGGGTATGTTGGAGGCGCGTGCGCCTGTTTCGGGACCGTATACAAAAGGAGTTGGCTTTCCAAAAAACGTAAGCCAGAAACATTTTTCGGGATTGGCAGGCGCCTGATCGGCTACCAGTCCTATGCAGTATTGCCGGTTACGCCAGGCAAGCATGGCCTTTCGCATATCAGTTGCCGGTAATAATATCGTGCCCGATTTGGCACGAAGCTTCCTGAACAACCTATCGAATAGCTGATTTTTTATAGGCATGTACACGCCCAGGAAAGTATAAGACATTTCTTTGGCCCCTGCCAGGTTGGCCCATTCCCAGTTGAAAGTATGACCCAGGTGGATCTGGCAACTGCGCCCTGTTTTATACATATCATTCAACACCTCCCAGTTTCCGCTTACCCGCTTACGGATATATGCATCACTGGCCGAAACCATTTTTAAAGTTTCAATAAAGGAATCAATAAAATTATGGTAGAATTTTTTGGCTATTGCGGTTCGTTCAGCCGGCGTTTTTTCGGGAAAAACAGTCTTCAGGTTATCCAACACAACCTGACGCCGGTATTTTAGTATGTGATAAACCAATACATAAAAACCATCTGATAAAATATACAATATACGCAGTGGTAATAACGAAACCACGTATAATAAGCCGTAAACGATGTAATACATGCGGCTGCAAAGATAACTCTTAGTTTGGTTTTATCCATTCACCCAATTCTTCTCCTCCTGTTCAACATGTTTTAATTCAACTTTTACCTTAAACTTATTGCGCAGGTGGCGGGCCAGGGCATCGGCAGCATACACGCTGCGGTGTTGACCGCCGGTGCAGCCAAAACTTACGGTCAAACTGTCGAATCCCCGCCGGATATAATCTTCAACAGACATATCTACAATATCAAAAACACTGTTCAAAAATTCCGACATGCGGGTTTGCTGCTCCAAAAAGTCTTTTACGCCTTTATCGCGACCGGTTTGGGTTTTGAAATGTTCTAACCTGCCCGGGTTTAAGATACCACGGCAATCGAATACATAGCCACCGCCATTGCCCGATGGGTCGGCCGGAATGCCTTTTTTGAAGGAGAAGCTATGAACGCGCACCACCAACGGGGTTTCTTCATCGGCTATCAATGGAGTAAACCGGTCGATGATCTCGTCACTTACACAGGTATGCAAAACCTTAGTGAATTCGGGAACTGCAATGCCCATGCTTTGATCGTTTATAAACGAGCGCAGGTTTTTTAATGCCTGGGGAATGCTGGTCAAAAACTGGGCCTTACGCTCAAATAACCCACGGAACCCATAAGCGCCCAATACCTGCAACAGCCTGATGAGCACATAGCCGTTGTACTGGCTTTTGAACAAGTCGCGGTTAACCTGCTCATTGATAATTTGTTCAAATGAGTCGATATAATCGTTGAGCAAACTTTCCTTCCAGTCGTCGGGTAAATTGGCGCGCGCCTGCCATATCATACTGGCCACGTCGTATTGGGGGGCGCCCTGCATGCCGCCCTGGTAATCGATAAAGTATACCGAGTTATCGGGCGAAACCAGAATATTGCGGCTTTGAAAATCGCGGAACATAAAGTATTTATATTCCGTATGGGTAAGATAGTTGCTTAGCGCCTCAAAATCGTCGATCAGTTTTTGCTTGTCGTAAGGCTTGCGCAAAGCATCGAGAAAATAGTATTTAAAATACAGCAGATCGGCCATAATGGCCTGTTTGCCAAACTCCTGGTTGGTGAGGCAACGGGTATAATCGAGGTTTACATGTCCTTTTATCTGCAATTGGGCCAGCTTGTGCAGACTGGTTTTGAAAAGATCGTAAATGCCGCTGGTAAAACCTTCGGCTTCGAGCCGGTTCAATAAAGAAATATCGCCCAGGTCTTTTTGCAGATAAATCGTTTTATCATCGCTTAAGGCAAATATTTCAGGTACCGGTAGCTGCTGGTCAAAAAAGTGCTGGCTGAAATAAATAAAGGTTTCGTTTTCAGGTACATTATGACCATGGGTGGCTATGAAAGTACCCTTGCTGGTCTGAATACGAAAATACCGTCTGTCGGAGCCGGATTGTGGTAATACTTCAATTCGCCCACAGTCTTCTCCACACCAC
>Ga0114129_10009539_pt1 | contig 13847 bp, 8 predicted proteins | sample RhiMetdeltSRZDD1_FD_80071 | JGI IMG/M metagenome (GOLD analysis project Ga0114129, IMG submission 80071) | Populus rhizosphere microbial communities from Tennessee, USA - Rhizosphere MetaG P. deltoides SRZDD1 (version 2) (version 2) | ecosystem: Host-associated > Plants > Roots > Rhizosphere >...
CTTCCATCTGCGCAGTTGGCGCGAGCTCGTTCGGTCGGGGGCGGCGCCTGTCGGCTACTACGCGATTCTGGCCGCAGTGAGCGTCGCTGGAGTCGTGATTCAATTCGGCGTCGGCGCGCGTGCGAACACCGTCGGCTTCGGTCACGGGATCACGTGGTATGAGTATTTGTACGCCCAAGGCTGGGCGATCGGCCGGTATCTCCAACTCAGCGTCATCCCAGTAGGCCTAACGCTCGACTACGGCACTACTCCAACGACAGATCTCAGCGCCCTTCCCGGCCTGGCGGTGTTGCTCGTACTCGGCGCCATCACCATCGCTGCATGGATGCGCGCCGAGCGCTGGGGATGGTTGGCGTTTCTCGGTGCGTGGTTCTTCGTGTTGCTGGCGCCGTCGTCGAGCATCGTGCCGATCGCGAGCGAAATCGTCGCCGAGCGACGGATCTATCTCGCCCTGGCTGCAGTCATTATCGCCGTCGTTGTACTCGTGCGCTCCCGACTCCCGACATTCGGTCGAGCAGGTTTCGTCGTAACGGCGATCCTGTTCACCGTCTTTGCTGCGCTCACGTACCGTCGAAGTGCGCAGTACGCTGAGCCTGAGCAGTTGTGGCGCGAGGCCATCGAACGAGCACCGGAGAATGCGCGAGCGTACACCAGTCTCGCGTACACGCTAGTGCACGCGTCATCACCGCGCGTCGACGAAGCAGTTCCGTACCTTCACCGCGCAATCGCACTCGACTCGACCGCGCTCACGCCACTCCGATCGCTCGCTGCCATCGAGCTCTCGAAGGGACAACTTCCGGTCGCACGCGATCTGCTTCAACGCGCCTATGCGGTCGATCCGGACTATGCGGACGTTGCACCGCTCCTCGGCGTCGTGTTGGCAGCGACTGGTGAACGGGAGAAGGCGATTCAATACCTGGCCGATCCGAAGATCGACCGTCTCGTCGAAAACGATCCGAGCGGATCGCTCGTTGTCGCGCTGGGAAACGCGTACATGTCGTTCGGCCGCTGGGACGCCGCGTTCACAGTATTCTCGCGTGCGGTCGAGTTGTGGCCGAATCGTGCGGACTGCTACTTCGCCGCGGGTGATGCGCTGGTTCGCCTGGGGCGGCCAGCCGATGCGGTGCCACGCATTCAGCACGGCCTTCAAATCGATCCGCAGTCGGCGCTCGGCTACGCACTCCTGAGCCAAGCGAACGCCGGAGTGAATCGTGCCGACGACGCGGTGAACGCTGCGCGGTTGGCCTTCCAGAAGGCACCGACAGACCCATCAATCGTTCTCATGCTCGGGCAAGCCATGCTGACAGTCGGGCGGCCGGCTGACGCGGAGCCGTTTCTCCGCGAAGCGTTTCGTCTCGATCCAGGAAATCCACAGGCCGCGACCGAGTTGGCGATTGCGATGAATGGCGTCGGACGACGCGCCGCAGCAATTGCGCTGCTCGAGCGTGTGATCTCTTCCGTACCGGGTTACGAACCCGCACGATCGGCGCTAGGTGCGATGCGAAAAGGGAGCACATCACCGAACCGTTGACATCTAACGCCGGCGATGTGAAGTCGCTGCTACAATGACGGCAACATCGATGGCGACATTGGCGACGAAAAACGGGCCGAACGGGGCCCGTTTTTCGTCTAGGCCTGCCTCGTCCGCCAGCGTGGCTACGGCGTTCTCCCAACCACGCGCTGCGCCACCACAGGCAGCGGCGGAAACTCGGTGTACGGCCGGTCCTGATACCAGAAGGCGCACGAGTAGAAGTTGTCGGCACGGTCATTGGCGTGCCCGTGCTCCATCGTGTGCCTCAGATAACGCGTGAACGTCACCGGGTTGTCGCCATGAAAGCGATAGAGACAGTACCGGCCGCCCGTGCGCTCGGGACTCTGTATCAGCGGCGCGCCGTACTGGTGATGCGAGAACGGATGAGCGCCCATTCGCCCGCCGAAATTCCAGCTGCCCAGGAAGTAATCCTCCGAGCCCGTACCGACGATGATCGGCTTCGACGCGTCGTCGACGAAGATCATGTCATCGCCTTCGCCCATCCAGTATTCGGCGTTCTGCAGCACGCCGAGCGTCACCCCCATCAGATGACCGCGGCCGCGTGTCTCGCAGTACACGTAGTTCGTCGCCCCATCGAGATTCTTCCCATCAGCTAGCCGCTGCGCCACGTTAGGCGTGGCCTGTCGATATTGGGCGTGGAAATACAACGCGTCGCCGGGGAGTTCATCCGCTTCGAGATAGTCGATGTTCGAGTAGAAGGCGCGGACGTTCCGGTCCCCCTCGTTCGTCACCGTCAGGCGGGCACCGCTCCGGTACGGCATCGCGAAATAGCAGTTCAGCGATTGGCCCGGCGAACAGGCGAGGTATTGGTTCTCGTAAATGGCGTAGTCGCCGAGGTTGAGTCCGAAAAAGTCGCCAATCGGCGTCTCGATGCTGGGCTTCTCGAGTCTATCCCAGTACGCGCGCAGGATCAGCTCTTTCAGGTGGAAGGAACTATCGGCCGCGATCGTGAACCAGATGTGTGTTATGACGCCCGCGGCGCCCGCCGCGAAAACCTCCTGCTGCGCTCCCGGCTTGATCTCCCAAGAATCACGATTTCCCCCAGTCGGGTCGTGGCTGGACTGTTTGCGCGACCGGTACTTCTGCGCCCGCGCATACGCCGGGATCCACTCAGAGGATTCGGCGGATTCGGCGGCCCCGACACCTGGAAGTCGGACACTCGCAAGTCCAGCCAGTCCAGCGCCACCGGCGATCGACTTCATGAAGAGTCTGCGTGACATGGCTTCTCTCCGTGCTCATCGTCCGAACCAAATCTCAATCTATCCTGGACGCGCTCGGGAGTCGAAATAGGCTTTCGCGGCAATGTTCCTGTAATGACCTCCGTGTAAGAGTAGAAAGGAATCCAGCAGCACATGCAATCCACCGCGGAGCCTAACGGCAGTAGAGGCCCTCTCAGGGGATACACCTAGGCTCCGTCGCTGTCACGGCTTGACCGGAATTCTTCAGGGCTGTCCCGTCTATACAAAGAGGTTTGACGTGGCGCCCAGGCGGCGATGCTCGTTAGGGCGTCCACGAAGATATCAAGATCGAGTCCGAAAACTCCAACCGTATCTGATCATATGGCTCGAGTCCTCATGCTCGTCCACGGTATGGGTGTGCACGGCCCCGACTGGGCAACCGACCTCATGATCGACCTAACGACTGCGGCTACCGCCTACGGGCTCGACGGCGATTTTTCTGATGAGCTCCACGACGACAAGGTGATGCTCGCGCCGATCAGCTACGACGGCCGATTCGTCAAGTGGGTGGAGAAGTGGGGGAACGACTCGCGCGAGCTCGCGAAATTCATTCGGCAGAATGCGATCGACATGCCCGTGAACCTCATCGAGTGGCTCGACTCGGCCGACGAGACGGAGAACAACTTCGTCTGGAGTCACGTCGTCGACGTGTTGCTCTATCGGTTCTTCAATCTGGTGACCACCGACGTCCGCGTACACGTCGCGCGGGACGTGGCCACCCTGTGGCGTGATGCGCTCGAGGTGGACCCGAATGCCGAAGTCTCCGTATTGGCGCACAGCCTGGGCACGAGCGTTACGCACGACACGCTGGCACTGCTGGCCACAGATCCGCCAGCGGGCGCGGAAGGCTTCCTCGCCGGGGCGGTGCGACTGGCGAACCTGTTCCAGGTGGCGAACGTGAGCCGCATTCTCGAGACGTCGCCCAAGGTGTTCGACTCGGTGATCTCGCCGCCATCGGTGCGTGGCGATAAGGCGTACTGCGGGAACTTCTTCAACGTTAGGCACCGCCTCGACCCATTCACGGCCCCTCGGTCTTTCAGTCCGAGCTGGGGAGGCGACGACTTCGTCCAGGTGGGAACGAAAGCTGTCCGTGACTTCAACGTGCACGATATCGGGCACTACGTTCGCGACCCCCGAGTGCACATCCCTCTTTTCCGTGCGTTGTTCGGTTTCGAGGCAATCGACCAGACCACGGCCAATGATGCGATCGACGCGTACGACAACGAGAAGCGCAGCAGCTGCCCTGAAGTGCTCGCCGCGTTCGTGCAGGATTGCGCGCAGCGCGTCCAGGTGATCGAGGATTCGAGCGACATCAAGACGCTGATCGCCGCGGGGGTTCATTTTCTCATGGACGTCCAGGAGGTACAGAAGGCGTGCGGGGGGGTGTTCTGATGCGACCCATCGTCCTGGCCGTCGTGTTTGCCGCGTCGGCGGTCGCGCTCGTTCCGGCGCCGGGGAAGGCGCAACCGCGTTCACCCACACTCGCGTTGGATTGTCGTGCCGAGCGCGTGCGGTCGCTCAGCGAGGAGGAGATTCGCCCGGGGTGGCTCGCGGCTCATCCGGATCATCTGCGCGGTCGCATCGAGCCGCTCACGAGCGCCGGTGCATGGAGTGCTGCGCTGGACACCGTGCTCGGTCGCAGCCGTGAGAATCTTCGGTTTGTCGATTCTACCGCGCGCGCACGTTACGAGAGAGAGTTCGCCGAGACGCGTCGCACGTTCAACAAGCTGCTCCAGTTGAAAAATGAGGCGCAACCTCGCTTCATGGCTGATAGCGTCCGCCCAGTGCGGTGGGAACTATCCCAGAACCCGACAACGGGTGCCTTCAGGGTGTTCGCCGGCACGGATCAAATCGTCGTTACGGATTCGATGTCGTCTGACGAACGACGAGCGCTGTGCTGGCCAGCCATCAGCATCAGTGCGTTTCTCAACAACTACCAGGCGCCCGTGCGCGACGCGACGGTCGAAGCGCTCAATTCACTCGCTGTGAGATGGGATCGCTACATCGATAACTCCTACTCGCAGCTCCCGTGGGAGCTCTTCGTGAACGGGCTCGGACGATCGCGACGTGATTGGGAGCCTCCACGTCGCCAGTGGATTCTGGTGCATCCGTCGGTCGGCGTCGAGCTCGCTGGTTTGTCGTGGAGCAATCTCGTTCGCGTCAACGTGGCGGCGGTCGAGCCGGTCGGGATAATCCGCTACTCGTCGGACTACAAGAGGTACTACGGCATTTCGACCGTGGCCACGTTCGCAACGGATCGAAGCGCAGCGATAGGTGGCTATCTGCACCTATGGTACCCGCAGGCGAAAGTCGGCTACGTCGTGCGATCAGACCCCGATCCCAAGCGGCGACAGAGCGTTCTGGTGACGGTCGATCTCTACGATCTCCTCACCGGAGTGCCGAAGGATCTGAGTGAGGCGAAGGAGACCGCGCTGGGCCTTCGCAAGGCGCAACCATCGAAACCGTAACCGCGTTCGGAGGAGTGGGGAGTGAGGGCCGTTAGGTCCATCGCGGTGCGACGACTACACCTAACGAGTTCTTTTGGCTCGACCATCACGGAGGCCGTGAAATGTTCGGATCAACTATCCTTGACGTCGTCATCGGCCTCTCGCTGATCTTCCTGATGCTCAGCCTCGTCGCGTCCGCGCTGCGTGAGGCAGTCGAGGCGATCGTCAAGTCTCGCGCCGTTCAGCTGGAGCGTGGGATCCGTATGCTGCTCGACGACCAGACTGGAAAGGGTCTCGCCACGACGTTCTACGAACATCCTCTCGTCTGCAGCCTCTACCCGAAGGAGTACAACGTGAAAGGGTGGCGCTTTCGAGGCGGAAACCTTCCGACGTACATCCCGGCACGCAACTTCGCCCTCGCAATGCTCGATATGGCGATCCGTGGTTCCAACGTGGGCCCATATGCGGCGCAACAGACCACGCCGGTCCTGACGCTCCCTGCGCTCCGCGCGTCGGTACACCGCATCCCCAGCCCGTTCGTGCAGCAGGCGATGCTCTCGGCGATGGACTCAGCGCAGGGCGACGTAACGCGCGTGCAACAAAACCTCGAGGCATGGTACGACAGCGCCATGGATCGTGTTTCCGGACATTACAAGCGTCGAACCCAACTCTGGTTGTTCGTCATTGGCCTCGGCGCAGCGGTCGCGCTCAACGTCAACACACTCATCATCGCCGACTACCTCGCGCGCAACGAGCAGGCGCGTACGGGGCTCGTCAACCGCGCCGCGGCCATTCGGAGTGACACCTTCTACAGGCGCCTTGTTGGCGACTCGTCGATCGATCAAGCGGCGGCGCGCGCGGTCTACGAGGACCTGCAGTCGTTGAAGCTGCCGATTGGCTGGGACCGACTGCCGCCGGCGCCGAAGGACGCTGGTACCCTGTACTTATTGCGAACCGCGCTTGGACTCCTCATCACGGCGTTGGCGGTTATGCTCGGCGCGCCATTCTGGTTCGATCTCCTGAACAAGTTCATGGTGATCCGGTCGACGGTGAAACCAAAGGAGAAGAGCCCGGAGGAGGGGTCGGAGGATCGCGCGAAAGGAAAGTCCAAGGGAGACACGACCAGAGAGGCGGATATCGCTGCAGTTGCGTCCGCTGCGGCGGCCGGCGTTGCAGCGGATGCACGGGCGCAGTCGCCAGTCGCTGTGCCCCCCGGCGCCGCACTGGCGATTCCCGAGGTCGAGGCGCCCTTCATCGCTCACGAGTGGGCTACAGGTGAGAACCCGAGAGAGGGGATCATATGAGCGCCGGAGACGCAGCTGCTGTAGCGATCGTCAACTTTCACGCCGCAAAACCGACGTCGGATCTGAACCTCCTCGCGCCGCTCTTTCGAGCGGCGGTCGAAGCTGCCATCGCCGAGTGCAACAACGGAGCTGGCCTGAAGGCGATGGTGTATGAGACGTATCGCTCGAACGAATTACAGGCCGTGTACTTCGCCCGCGGCCGCACCGTGCGTCCGCCTAACGAAGTAGTCACCAACGCGATGACCAACCTTCGCAGCTGGCATGGTTACGGCCTGGCGGTGGACGTGATTCACCAGACCGACAAGTGGAATGCCGGGGAAGCCTGGTTCCAGCAGGTTGCGGAGATTTTCAAACGGCACGGCTGCAAATGGGGTGGCGACTGGAAGATGCGTGATCAACCCCACTTTCAATGGGGCTTCTGCCAACCAAGTCCGTCAGATACGGCGCGCGACCTGATGCGCACGGGTGGAGTGATCGCCGTGTGGCAGGCGGTCGGCGCGATTTGAGAGCAGGCCGTTTACTTTCGTCGAGCCCGTGCCGAAACCACCGTGCGCCACCGGAGTCCACTCGCCGCCGGCGTCGCGACCCGAAGTCTCACGTCCACCGCGCCGGACACGGCTCCCGGCGCCAGAAGCCCGAGCGTCCCCAGCGCATCGCCGAAGTCGAACGAGGCACCCGCCCCGGGTTTCGCGTTGGTGGCGTTCAGGATGGTGATCACGTCTTCCGAGCGCATGTACCCGCTGCGCACGAGCATTGTGTCGCCAACGCTCGTTAGGGTAGCCACAATCGGCGGAAAAAGCGTGTCGGCCGTGGTGTTGCGGATGCGAACCGGAACCACGAGCTCGCGTGTCCCGGCGTCGAACCGGCTCGGGTCGAGGACGATGCCCACTCGCCGCGTCGTCGTGTCCATGGCCGTTGCGGACGGCGCGTCTCGGAGAAGCTCGATCCGCGCGGTCTGAAGTTGGAAGGTGCCGTGGCGTGAATCCGGCCAGAGGGGGTGAAAGACGCCCGTCGCATCGGCGGTCAGGCCGATGTAGTCGCCAACGTCACGCCAGCGCGAGTAGGCGCTCAGGAAATCCATGACGAGGGTGTCGCCGCTGTAGCGCAAGCGGCCCAACCCTGGACGCATGTTGCCGGGCCCCGCCGGACGTGACGTCTCGGACGAGACGCGCAGCGCTGGCAGAAACGTCTGGCCTCCGTCGAGCGACGCCGAGTAGAACACGTCGTACGCATCGTCGTCCGCCGAGGCGCGCGTGTCCAGCCACATGACCCCGACCACGCCCGAGTCGTTCACGGCGATGGCAGGTAGGAACTGCGACGCGGAGGCCGGAGCCGCGGCGTCGATGATGCTCGGCGCGCTCCACGATGCACCGCCATCGGACGACCACACGACCGCGACTCGGGGCTTGCCATTGGCCCACCGCATGTCGGGAAACGCGGCGTATACGCGGTCACGATAGCGCGCCGAACGCACGTCGGCGGCAAAGGTGGCCGTGTTGTCGCCAACGATACTCCCCGCGCGACGGCGCTTCAGCGTAGAGTCGGTACTGTACCGCTGCTGCTCGAAGCCCGGGCGCAGCCCGCTGAACGTCGCGCCCCCATCTGTCGAGAGCACAGTCCCATAGGCAGCCATTGGGTTGCTGCGGTTCTCCGGGACGCGGAGATCTGGCCCGGTGTAGAGCGGAACGAGCACGGCACCATCACTCAGCACCAGGACGTCGGTAACGACGATGCCCGGCAGCGTCATCGCAACGTCGAACGTGCGTCCGTCATCGGTAGAGCGATGAACGCGCGGGCCCGCATCGAGATTACCCGTCACGTAGATCTGGCCGGTGGTCGGCCCGGTGGAGTGATCCACCGCGATCGCAACACGGTCGTAGCCACGTCCCAGGCGGGCCGGTGCGAGCCAGCTCCGACCTCCGTCCTCCGAGCGATAAACAGACATGCCCTGAACGAGCCCAACTTGCAGTACCGTTCCGCCGGGAGTGAACGCGACCTTCGGATCGATCGAGCCGAGGTCCCGCTCTTCGGGAAGCCGTGCGTCGTACCAGGAGAACCCGCCATCGAACGTTGCGTATGTCTTGTTGACGTACCCGCCCTGCGGCAGCGTGAAGGTGATCGCGGTCGCGACGAGATTGAGCGGGTCGCTCGGGTTGGCGGCGACGGCGGATTCGATGTGTGAGACGTCGCCGTCTCGACTCACGAGCACGTTTGGCCCGACCGCGATACGCACCTGTCCGTGCGCTCGAGCGAAGGCGACCGCGCTCGCGGCGAGCAAGACGACAATGCCTAACGGGTTTTTCGGCAGCGATGCCTCCAGCCGTCTGCTGATCCTGCGCACCGATTCGGATTCCGAATATAGGGGTCTGCCGCGACCGGATAACCGCCGCCCAGGAGTTACATAGCGTATCGGAGAGTTACATCACGGAATCGTGCGCCACCTCCGATTCGGTTAGCTTGGCCTCACCTGCGCGGCTGCATTGGTCGCGGGTAGCCCGGGGGACCATGACAGTTTGGGATGACGATCTCACGGACGCGGTCGCGAACGGCATCGACGTGCGCACTGGTCGATACGCTGTACCTCCGCTCAAGCCAGGCATTCTCGCGGCGGTCGCCGAAGGTCGCCCGCTCTCCGCCGCGGAGCTCGACGCCGTGCGCGACCAGCTGCACCGGCGGAAAGACCACCTCGGCGTCGCTGATCACATCGACGTGAACGATCTGTCCAAGACAGGATGGGGTGTGGTGTTCGCGGAGAACGACCCGAAAGTCGACGCCGCGCGCGAGGCACTGGCGCCCCTTCTCGCCAGGCGCCGAGACGAGGCAGGAAGTTTCTACCATGAGTACGTCAATTCAGATGGGGTCGCGGTAGGTGAATCCGGCAACGACTTCATGGCGCGGCACGGAACACCTCCGGGCGCGATAGATCCGGAGCAGACCCTTCCGTACTACCTGCTCCTCGTTGGCTCGCCCCAGCAGATCACGTTCGACACACAGGCGGATATGGGGGCTCGGCTCGCCGTTGGGAGGCTGACCGCCGATTCGATCGACGAGTTGGCGGCCTACGCCGAGCAAACCGTGAAACGAGAGCGTGAGGGGCGTCCGTCCTCGAAGAGAGCGGCGGTATGGGCGACGCGAAACTCCAGCGATGTGAGCACGCAGCGCAGCGCGCGCTTCCTCGCTACCCCGCTCGCCGATGCTTTCGAGAAGCGGTCGTCGACGTGGACGGTCGACCGATACATCGGCGACAATGCGACGAAAGACGCGCTCCGCGAGCTAATTCACGACGGGGCACCGCCCTCGATCCTCTTTACGGCGAGCCATGGTATACGCTTTCCGTTCGAGGTCGACGACGCCGATACCACGGCTCGCGAAGCAGCAGTCCGCGCGCAGCTCGTGAACCAGGGCGCTCTGATCACGCAGGACTGGCCGGGACCGATGGAGGCGCCGCGTGAGCTCATCGTCGCTGATGAGCTGTTCGCTGCCAGTGACGTGGGCGACTCCGCGAATCTCAACGGCATGATCGCGTTTCTCTTCGCCTGCTTCAGTGCCGGAACGCCCGCGACCGACGAGTTCCTGCCGCCGGAAGCCGCGGCGCGCACGATTGCTCCGGCACCGTTCGTCGCTAATTTGCCGCAACGGTTGCTCACTAAGGGCGCTGCCGCGGTCTTCGGTCATGTGGAGCGGGCTTGGACCTGGTCGTTCCGCTGGCCTAACGCTGGAGCGTCGACGACGACCTTCCAGTCGGTGCTCAATGCGATCGCCACCGGGAAGCGCGTCGGTGCAGCCGCGGATCACCTCGGCGTTAGGTATACGCAGGTCACGGCGGAGCTCGCCACACAGTTGCGCAAGCGAGCGGCGAACTTCGCCAACGATGACATTGTCGCGGGACTGTGGACCGCACAGACCGATGCGCGGAATTTCATAGTCCTGGGCGACCCCGCCGTTCGACTGACCCCCGCCTGATTGCCTGGAGGGCACTGATGTTACTGGGCCAGACCCGGCCTCGAACGGTCCACATCCGCGGCGATGGTGAATACGTCGAGGTAGAGCTTCGGCTGCGCGCTGCGACGACAGGCGGGACGTCGGCCGAACTGCGCGTCATCAATGGAAGGACGTATCCCGAAACCAGCGTTCCACTCGACTCGAGAGCGTTGGGCAGCCTCGGGCCGCTTGCCTACGGCGAGGCGCTTGGCAGACAGCTGTTCGCCGGCACCGAGCTTGGGCGCCAGTACGATGACATGCGCAGCGTACACGAAGGCCGAGGCGTGTCGTGGCGGCTTCGACTGCGACTCGATGACCCGGCGCTACGTGCGATCCGTTGGGAGCGGATTTGCCATCTGTCCGCTGGCGCGTGGGCGCCGATCGGGGCCGCGGCCGACACGCCGTTCTCGCGGTTCGTGTATGGCGGCACGTCGAAACAATCCCGCACGCTGACGGAGCGTCCGATCGAGGCGCTGTTCGTCGCGTCGCTTGCCGAAGGTCCGCGACCCGCGGGACTCTCTGCCATTTCCCGCGCCGAGTATGATGCGATGCGGCAGGCGCTCGACGCGCCAGGTCATGCCGAGATCACTGTTCGCGAGCTGGTGAGCGGCGGATCCACGCGTCCAACGCTCGGGGCACTAAGACAGGCGCTTACGTCGGCGCCCGCGATCGTCCACTTCCTCTGTCATGGCATCAAGGAGCCGGCCGGTACCTCGCTGCTCCTGGAGGACGACAACGGAGAGCCCCTCCCGGTTTCCGCTGCCGACGTGCTGGACGCCTTTCGAGGTGCCGCGCCGAGACCGAGGCTCGTGGTGCTCTCGGCATGCCAGTCGGCCGCGACGTCGGGTGCGACGACGTTCACGTCGTTAGGCCCCGAGCTGGCGGCGGCAGGCGTGGACGCGGTCGTCGCCATGACCGACACGATCGCCACGGAGACCGCTCGCACGTTCTGCACCGCCTTCTATCAGCGCCTCTTCACGCACGGGATCGTCGATCGCGCGACGAACGAAGCGCGCGCTTCCGTGCGTGAGGCCTGGGATTGGGGAGTGCCGGTTCTGTTCTCGTGTCTTTCCGATTCACAGCTCATCGAGTTCGAGCCCGGCCGGGTTGACGCGCAGTATCTGGATGTTTCCGGCCGAGTCACTCGCACGGTTGCCGCCGCACGCACGTGGGGCGAGGAGCACGGAGCGGCGCAAGAGATGATCACCGCGATCAACGAGCTCATCGCGGAGCTCGAGAAAAGTCACTCGATCATCACGAACGTCACGTCGGAATATCGGGCGGCGGCGAACGTGGTCGCCGATTTCCCCGCCGCGTTCAACCGCTTTCGTGTCGACTTCAAGAAGTACTACGACGACAAGACGTGGCGGCAGGAGCGCACGCGCTGCCACGAAGTGGACAGGCGCATGGGCCCGGCCCTGTCGCTCGTGCACGATGCCGGCTCGGCCGAGGACTTCGCGCAGTTCGAGCGAGACCTCCACGCGCTCAGTAATGCCGACGGCTCGATCATCGAACACCTCGGCCAGTTCCTCGATCGAATGGATTCGGAAGTCGACGCCATCGCCGCGCTGCTCGTGCAGGGCGACGTCGACGCAGCGCTCACGCGCTACCGTGACTTCGACCTCCACATCAGTCCGACCTTTAGAAAGAGCAAGGCACTCCTCGAAGAGATCAGCGAACGCGGTCGCCGAGTAGTCGCGGCCTAACGACTCGGAGATTCCATGCCAAACCGCCACGTTCCCAACACCGGTGATGTCGAATGACGGCGCAACTGGAAATCACGCTGCGCCGCGGCTACCGGGCGGCGTACGAGGTCGAGCTTCGGTTTTCGAGCTCCGACGATGTCGGAGACGTGCACACACTGGGTGCGCTGGATCCGGAGTTCGACCCCGCCAAGCTACCGGCCATCGGCGACGGCCGGGCGTACGGGCTGGCGGTCGGATCCGCGCTGCTACACGACGAAACCGTGCGGACGAGATTCGAGACGGCGACCACCGCGGCCGGGGACGATGGCCTGCGTGTCAGGCTCTTCGTGCATCCTGACGCCGCCGCGCTGTACGGCGTCGCGTGGGAAACGGCGCGCGATCCTCGGCGGCCGGACGATCCTAACGCGCGGCTGTTCGCCGGCGAGCGCCGCGTCTTCTCGCGGTTCATCACGAGTACAGACTCGCGCCCGCTGTACCGCCGACCGGCAGGTTCGTTGCGGGTCCTCGTCGCAATCGCGAGCCCATCAGACATCGACCAGGTTCGAGTCGGCGGTGCCGCGCTCGCCACGATCGATGAGCCGCTCGAGCTCGATCGAATTCGAACGGCGTTGGCTGGTGAGGCCACGGTCGATGTCCTTCGCTCGAGCGAAGGCGCGGTCACACTGAACGCCATTTCGCGCAAGCTGTCGGACGACTACGACGTGTTCTACCTCGTCTGTCATGGAGCGCTCGACCGCGCGGGTAACCCCGTTCTGTACCTGCAGAACGATGCAGGCGCGACCGAACCAACCGACGGCGAGCAGTTCGTACGACGTGTCGCAGAGCGCCGTGAGCGTCCGCGACTCATCGTGCTCGGGTCGTGCCAGAGCGCTGGAGCCGCCCCGGGCGAGAAGGCATATGGTGCGGCGGGTGCGTTCGCACCGTTAGGCCCGCTGCTCGCCGAAGCCGGCATTCCGGCGGTGCTCGCGATGCAGGGCAACGTCGCGATCGAGACCGTGAGCGCGTTCGTTCCCGCGTTCCTGCGCAATCTGGCAGATGGGTCGGTCGATCAGGCCGTCAGCCTCGCGCGATCGGAGGTCGTGGACACGCACCGCGACTGGTGGTCGCCGACACTTCTGATGCGACTGCGGACCGGCGAACTGTTCCGGCGCTCGGGGTTCGAGGGCGGCGATGATCGGTTCGAGCATTGGGACACCATCATCACGGCCATCGCGAACCGCAAATGCACGCCCATTCTCGGCCCGGCGCTTCTCGAGCGTCACGTTGGTACGCGCCACGAGCTCGCCTCACGACTGGCCAGGCAATTTCAGCGGCCGCTCCCGCGCGGGGATCGCGACGTGCTCGCGCTCGTCTCGCAACAGCTTGCAATCGCGAACGGAGCAGAAGCGGTCCGTCGGTCGCTCCTGCAGCTCATCTCCGAGACGGTAGCCGAGCGGTATCAGGGCGTGCTGCCGACTCCTCTGCTCGAGACGTTGGCACCGGATGCCGAACCCGAAGTGTTGCTTGCGCGACTGCGTGACGTGTTGGACTTCGCTGCGAATCGCGAAGGGAACCTCGAGCCGAATCGGCTCCTCGCCCGCCTGCCGCTTCCGATCTACGTCACAGCGAATCCCGACGAC
>Ga0114129_10009540_pt1 | contig 13846 bp, 10 predicted proteins | sample RhiMetdeltSRZDD1_FD_80071 | JGI IMG/M metagenome (GOLD analysis project Ga0114129, IMG submission 80071) | Populus rhizosphere microbial communities from Tennessee, USA - Rhizosphere MetaG P. deltoides SRZDD1 (version 2) (version 2) | ecosystem: Host-associated > Plants > Roots > Rhizosphere >...
CCGAAGAAGAATTGCTAGCGCGCATGAAACAGAAGACGCGCTACAACATCCGTCTCGCCGAAAAGAAAGGTGTGAATTTGCGCGTAGGCACATCAAATGATTTAACTGTGCTATATAAAATGTATGCCGAAACGTCAGTACGCGATGGATTTGTGATTCGTGAGGAAGGTTATTACCAGATGGTTTGGAATTTATTTATGAATTCTTCTGAGCCTTCTTGCGAGCCGTTGATCGCCGAAATAGAGGGTGAACCTGTTGCGGCGATTTTTGTGTTCTATTTTGCAGGACGCGCATACTATGTTTATGGAATGTCGCGGGACATACATCGTGAAAAAATGCCGACCTATCTTTTACAGTGGGAAGCGATGAAACGCGCCAAGTCAAAAGGCTTTAAAGTTTACGATCTATGGGGCGCGCCAGAAATATTCAATGAAAGTGATTCAATGTGGGGTGTCTACCGTTTCAAGGAAGGTTTGGGCGGAAAAGTCGTGCGTACCCTTGGTGCCTGGGATTTCGCGCCGAATCCGTTTTGGTATAAGTTATATTCCGAAATTATTCCGCGCCTTTTAGATGTAATGCGATCAAGAGGAAAAGCTCGGACGAAACAAAATCTTGGCGCGTGATCAGATAATAGATCAACTACACTTTAGAAAAAGCTCCTTCAGGTTTTATTCTGATGGAGCTTTTCGTTTTTATTTTAGAGCATCCCAGCCTGCATACTTGGCCGTATCGCCGAGTTCTGCTTCGATGCGGATCAATTGATTATATTTTGCTACACGGTCGGAACGCGCGGGCGCACCAGTTTTGATTTGACCGGTATTGAGCGCCACTGCAATATCGGCGATAGTGGTATCTTCGGTCTCTCCTGATCGATGAGACGTGACGGCGCGCCATCCTGCCCGCTGACATGCATCCACAGCTTCGATCGTTTCAGTCAATGAACCGATTTGATTCACTTTCACGAGTAACGCGTTCGCGGCATTCTCTTTGATGGCCTTGCGGACGCGCTCAGGATTTGTCACAAGCAGATCATCGCCGACCAACTGGCATTTATCTCCAAATTTCTGGACCATCAATTTCCAGGAGTCCCAATCATCCTGCGCAAGTCCATCTTCGATCGAAACGATGGGATAATCATTGATCCATTTGCCCCAGAATTCAACCATTTCCTCACCTGTCAATTTCCTGCCTTCCTTACGAAGGTTGTAAGTTTTTGTTTCCTCTTCGTAAAGTTCAGAAGCGGCGGGGTCAAGCGCAATAGCAACATCCTGACCACGCCCGGCTTTGAAGCCTGCTTTCTCAATAGCGGCGAGAATGACCTCAATCGCTTCATTGTTGGCCTTCAAGGCAGGAGCATAGCCACCTTCGTCCCCAACCAGCGTTGCATAGCCCTTATCTTTCAACACGGATTTCAACGCATGATAGACCTCTGCGCCCCAGCGAATCCCTTCTGCAAAGGATGGGGCGCCAAATGGCATAACCATAAACTCCTGCATATCTGTGGATTGCCAGGCAGTATGCACACCCCCGTTTAAGATATTGAGCATTGGCACAGGCAGCACATGAGCATACACTCCACCAAGATAACGATAGAGCGGCAGCCCCAACGAATTCGCGGCAGCCTTTGCGACCGCAAGGCTAACCCCCAAAATTGCATTTGCGCCCAACTTGGATTTGTTCGGCGTTCCATCGAGGGTTAGTAGTTCTGAGTCGATAGCTTTTTGTTCCGCCGCATCCCAGCCAAATAAGTCGTCCGCGATCACACCGTTCACATTAGCAACTGCTTTCGCCACGCCTTTGCCAAGATAGCGTTTCTTGTCGCCGTCGCGTAATTCCAATGCTTCATGCACGCCTGTGGATGCGCCCGAGGGTACAGCCGCCCGTCCCCATGAACCGTCAGCTAGCATAACTTCCACTTCAACTGTTGGATTGCCGCGCGAATCAAGAATTTCCAGCGCAGAGATGCTTTCGATGATAGTGTCCATTTTATTCTCCGAGTGTTATTATCAGTGCTTCACAAAACCCCATTTTGTGGACTGAAAATTTTTATAAGTATAACCCACTTCATTGACCTCCCTCTTATGGACTCAACGACTCTCGCGACGCCCGAAGCCGATCCTCGTGACAAAAAGAAGTTTTACTTCTCTGATACGCGGATCAGTTTTTTAATCAGTTCCCGCGGCGGGCGCGAGCCAGATTGCATTGCTCCCGCGACTCAGGCTGTACCGGAAGAAATGCGCGGCGTCTATACGGAGGTCCCAGAGGGTTTTGGAGCTAAGAGATAGGAATTAAGTACTGAGTGTGGTGAGTTTTGGGGAACTTTTAGATATTGAACTTCATCTAACTTTCAGGTTAACAACGAAATGGAGGTTTCGATGAACACCAAAAAATTTTTGCAGCTATTTGTTCTGCTATCGGTGTTGCTTGCATCGTTTGCATCCACCAGCTCCGCCTTTGCCGCCCCAGCTCTAAATGGGCAGTGCGGCACCAGCGTGACAGTGGTTAGTGGCGACACCCTGCGCAAAATTGCTGATCGCTGTGGAACCAGTGTTGCGGCTTTACGATTGGCGAACCTCGAGATCGGCTGGGGTAACTTGATCTACCCGAATCAGGTTTTGCTTCTGCCTGGCGCGATCCTATATGGCGATAATGGTTACGATACTTATATCGTGGCTCGTGGTGATACCTTGAAAACCCTGGCAAATCGCTTTGGAACAACGGTTGATATCCTGGTCTCTTTGAACAAAAGCATTACCAATGTCAACTTGATCTACGAGGGTCAGCGTTTGGTTGTGCCATCAGGGCGTGGCGTGCCAGTGCCTCCGCCTCCAACCAGCGGGCAGTTCTACTATGCACAAAGCGGTGACACGCTTCGCAAGATTGCTGCCAAGTTCAATACGACCGTGGACGCGATCCTCAAGGCCAATCCACAGATTACCAACCCAAATTTGATCTACGTTGGACAGGCGATCTCGATCCCTGCAGGTGTTTCAAGCTACTCAGTCCAACGGGGCGATACGCTTCGGATTATTGCCAACAGATTTGGAACGACGGTTGATAGCTTATTAGTTCTCAACCCGAACATCAAGAATCCCAATTTGATCTATGTGGGTCAGGTAATCAGAGTTAGCTAAAGCCAATGTTTCTTGAAATAAATAAAGGCGCACTTGCAAGTGCGCCTTTATTGCTTTTATCTTCAATAATTTTAGCGTGTATAGATTGGCTCTGATGGTCCGAATCATCAATTACCAAAAACTTGCACAAGAGCTGCGACAAGCGCATCATCATGTTTACGGAGAGTTTCGTCAAGTTCAATATGGATGAATGCACCTTCTTTTGTAACCTTGCCTTGCACATTCGTTTTTGCACATAAATCCATTAATTCGCTTTCAACGCCGGTGCAAATACCAGCGCTAATTCCCTGCTGGGATAGCGCTTCCTTTATTTTTTGGGCGATAGCCACTTCTGTTGGAAGAGGCTTTTCTCCAAGGCCAAAAACCACTTGAGGGTAGCCTTCGTGGTTGCTGGAATGAAACCCGTGAATTTGGAGAATGATTACATCTCCTGATTCGGATTGTATTTCTTCAGATAAGGCTAGATGGACAGACTGAAAAATACTCTCAGGAGCGTGCGCAACATCCGCTGATCCATCACTATTCGCATTTCGATGGGCCCCAGCGATTAATAGTGCACGAGCATCCAGTGCTCGGTAAATATCGAGTGCCACTGTAGGCGTTCTCCGGTCATATCTTGGATGAGGTGCTTCGATAATAATATTGCTTGTGGAATCCACGCGGAAAGCATAGAGTCCCCACCCATTTTGAATCGGTCTTTGTTCCCGTAAGAGATAACTCATGGCATAGTCATCCCCGCGATCTACATAATAATTCAGTGTGTAATTATGCTCGGTTGCGAGATCGCGTGCCACCTCCAAATGATCCGTGAAAATCATAGATACCAATTTGCTAAATTCTCCCTGTTCATTTTTTGTGGGAACAACATAATTCTCACTGTCCGCGCGAGGCATATTATCTTCTAAAATCCCAATCTGGTTCCCAAAAGTCCCCTTGATGGTTTCAAGAACCGGCGCGGCAGTGGGCGCCATGCTTGGATCGGGGCTAAGAGTCGGCGTTGGGGCCAAATTTGATGTACAACCCATTATAGATAGCATTAGGATGATTAATACGCTGAGATAAGTATGTGAAATCCACATTCGCGCCTCGTTGTTTGACGTTAAAGATATTGGATTCATATTGTGGTGAATGCTGTTTGGTTTGGCCTCTTTGAAACTTGTTGTTTCCGTCTATAAAAAGAGAATTGCCGTAAGAAGAATGATTGCAGTTAGATCATTGAGCTACTTTGTTTGATCGCCCGGAGAAGCAGAAAGCCATTGCTCCGCGCCCGGCAAAACCTGCTGTGTGAAAGTCAAATCTCCTGGGCCGGTCAGCAGGACGTAATTATAAAAAGGGTTGTAACTTGTATCAGCTGGTGACCATTCAATCACACGAAGATTATCAAAGTCTGTGGTGACCACTCCTTGAGGTGGTGGGGTGAGCCGTAAGAATATCTGTACTGCGACTGCAGTCTCAGGCGCCTGTACGTCAAACCGAAAAGTTTGCCATTGATTATAGGTTTTTGTTGGAATTGGTTCAGTCGTTTGCAGGATAGAGGGTCCACGGGTGTCTGAATACCAGCTGATTTGCATAACAGCGACCGCTCCCTTGCTGGCGAGCATCACACCTGTGACGCTCAATTTTGATCCGGGGCTAACCAGAAGCCGGTGGAGATGGGATGTCACCGCATCGTTGAGATTGCTTCCACTTCTCGTCAGGCGGATGCCTAAATTCCCCTCATAGGCGTATTCTTTTCCGACCTGAATGCTGTCTTTGGTTTGATCCCACAATGGAGCCCCGCGTGATTCGCTATCCACTTCATCGTTCTCAAATCCACCAATCCAAAGCAGATCGCGGCCCAGAAGAAGATTACCAGTTCCTTTGAAATCAGAGATCCATTGTGATGGTGAGATAGTAATGATTTGACCCGGTTCTAACCCACCATCCAGCGAACGGGTGTAGGTGTTTTGGATGGCCCGCTGATCAATATCCACCTCCAGAGTGTTGTTCTCCATCACAAAAGGTCCTGTGAGGCTGGCTGCAGTACGGATCACATAATCTGCTTGTTCGCCTGTGAGTCCGTGTGGAATGTAATCTTTGATCATTAGAGGATCAATATAAGCTCTGATAACTTTGCCATCACGCAGATAAACAGTGAGCGTGTACGTTTCGAACGTTGGCCAGACATCCTGGTCAAAAATAAAATTGCCCATTGACCACGCAATCAGCGATTGGTTTTCCCATAAAAATCCACCCACAACATGAGGATGATGGTTGATAACTAGTGTTGCCCCGGCATCCCTTGCGGCTAGAGACAGGCTAGTAATATGGTTGGAGGGCGCGCGGACATATTCATACCCACCATGTATCATCACAATGACTATATTTGCGTCCTGCTTTGCATGAATGACTGCTGAGCGTAATTTTGATTCTTCACAAAGTGCAGCGCCACCCTTTTTCAAGGCGTCGGATGCTACATACGTTACATCATGGTTTGTTATTGGAGGGATCGGTTGACCAATCGTGGTGCAGCCGATAAAGGCAATTTTCTGACCTTTTACAGTTACTATAGAAGGGGCCCAGGCGCTCTTTTCATTTGCACCGCCTCCGAAATGGTCCATACCATCGTTATCAAGCGACGAAATGGTGCTTTGGACTCCATCCTCCAAAAGGTCATAGAGGTGATTATTGCCGATGTCCACAACATCAACACCTATTTGCTTTAGGGCATTTACTGCACTGCTATCGCTCGAAAAGACATAATCTTTCGTGCTGTGATAAACCGTTGGGCGCGGATCTCTTGGAGAATAATAGGGCTGATCGGTTAGAGGAGTCTCCAAATTCAGCACTGTGAGATCAGACTTCCCAAGAAGTGGTTCAATTGGAGCCAATAATTTTAGATGCGCTCCAGTGTCTGGATCAGGAGGTAACAGACCATCTGCTGTGTCGCCATCTTCATTGGGATCGAAAAAACGTCGGCCAAACATGGTGTCTCCGCCGAATTGGAGGACGATTGTTTTGCCATCGTCTGGTGTAAGCCGGAAGAGTGCAGGGACATTGGGCGCGGCAGCGCGTATACGGGAAATAAATCCATCACTTTTCGCTGTAACCCACTCAGGAAAGCCTTCGCTTGGAAGATCAAACCAACCATCATTGTTACTTGTTGCGTGATTGGTTTGGGAGCTCACACTTGCCCCAGCTATTGGGTTTCCATCCATATCAACCACACGCCCCGTAAAGTTGTATTTTGGTGGCAGTGGCGTGGGGACAGTGGTCGCAGTAGGGATAGATCGTTCAGTTAGGTTTGAACAACCTGGCAGAAAAAGAGACAATGTGATGAGTAGTGAAAATGCCAAACGAATCATTGTGGGAATATTCCAATGATGGTCAAGTAAAGAATAATCGGTTTAGGTAAGCTTGGCATAACAATAACCCTAACCTTTTCAATGTCCATCCTACTTGTTTGGATCGATCAAAGGAGAAGTCAGCCAGTACTCTGCTCCAGGCAGAATATCTTGAGCAAAAGTTATATCTCCGGAGCCAGTAAGTAGCGCGTAATCATAAAGAGGGCTAAATTGTGCCCTGGTGTTGGTCCATTCAACGATGCGGATATTATCGAAATCCGCTGAAACTGTCCCCTTGTCAGGAGGCTTTAATCTTAGATACAAACCTAATGCTACAGCTTTGTTTGGTATGTGCACATCGAAGCGGAAAGGTTGCCAACTACCAAAAGATTGGACTTCGATGGGTTGGATGATCTTCAAAAAGGACGGTCCGGAGGTCGTTGAATACCAACTGAATTGGATTTGAGTAGAAACTCCTTGATTCAGGCGTACCATACCTGTAATGCTTAGACTTGTGTAGGGACTAACCAAAACTCGATGTAGATTAGTCGTCACCCCGTCTTGGGTATCGCTAACATCTCTTGTCAAGCGAATGCCTGTTCCGCCCTCATACGCGTAGTCACGTCCGATTCGGATACTGCCCGACTCCAGATCCCAAAGCGGAGCTCCGTGTGAGGCAGAGTCTATTTCATCATTTTCAAATCCGCCCACCCACAACAGGTCGCGGCCCAGCAATAATTTGCCTGGTCCTTTGAAATCAGAAATCCATTGCGCCTGCGGGATGGCAATAATTTCTCCAGGCGCAGATCCACCATCGATTGACTCAGTATACGTTTTCTGGAGGGCATGACCGTCAAGATCAACCTCCATTGCGCCGCTTTCCATAATAAAAGGACCAGGCTTAAGACCCGCGGCGTCTCGAACGACTGAATCTGCCAATTGATCTGTCAAACCATGAGGCACAAAACCGTCGATCATCAATGGTTCAATATATGCCCTGACGACCTTTCCCTCTCGCAAGTAAACAGCTAGCATATAAGATTTAAGCGCGGGCCATATCGTCTGGTCAGAGATAAAGCTGCCCATTGTCCACGCGATCAATGATTGATCTCTTAAGGAAAATCCGCCGATAACGTGAGGCTGATGATTGATGACGAGAGTGGCACCTGCTTGTCTAGCAATTTCGCTTAGATAACTTATTTTGTGGGTCGGGTTAGGATCGTATTCTGTGCCACCATGGATCATGACGATAACAATATCCGCCTGTTGTTTTGCCTTGATGATCTCGGAACGTAAGCGTGCCTCCGCGCAGTAAGCAGCGCCACCTTTCCTCAGTACGTCTGAAGCCACGTAGGGTATGTCATTTCTTATCGGCGTCTGGAGGGGAATTCTGAGGGTTGTACACCCAAGAAAGGCGATAGTTTGTCCCTTTAATGAAATCACTAATGGTGCCCATGCATTTGTTTCATTTGTGCCTGCGCCGAAATGGAGTACACCTGCTTCGTCCAGGGCGGAAAGAGAGTTGTTTAACCCCATTTCCAGCATATCGTAAGTGTGATTATTTCCCAAATCAACGATATCTACACCTGATTGCTTTAATGCAATCGCACTATTTGGATGGCTTGCATAAACAAAGCTTGTAGTAGGATGGAAAATGGCTGGTCTTGGTACAGCTTTTGGAAAGAAGGCTGGATCGTTCAATGTCGTTTCCAAATTCACCACAGTAAAATCAGCAGTTTTCAAAAGTGGCTTCACTGGAGCCAATAGTCTCAGATGATCATTAACAGTAGGATCAAGAGGTAGTAACCCGTCAGCAGTGTAATCATCTTCGTTGGGATCAAAAAAGCGGCGACCAAACATCGTATCACCGGCAAAGTTGATCACAATCGTTTTGCCATCGTCGGGGCTCAAGCGAAAGAGCACGGGAAGGCCAGGGGCAGCTGCACGCGTACGAGAAATAAAGCCGAGGCTGGTTGCTTTGATCCATTGCGGAAGTTCCTGCGAAGGGAGGCGAAACCAGCCATCTTTGTCGCTCGTTGTGGTGTTATTTAAGGATTCCAGAGTCGCGCCCTGTATGGGATTTCCATCCATGTCAATGACACGTCCAATCAAATCCTGACTCACTTCTTGCTGTTGCTGTGAAGGGGGTCTAGGGATCAGATTGAAGAATGACTGAGGTGATGCAATAGGGCTTGGTGTTTGATTCTGTCCAGACAAAGACGAACAGCCAGGCAAGAAAACCACCAAGATCAGCAAGGAATAGAGTGCTGAATGAGTCCTCATAACATAAATTTCTAACTCTAGCTTCAAGTAAGAAATAGCCATTCCAGATGAGTTTGGCTTAACATCAATACTGCACCTTGCATCACCAACCAAACACCACCCGTAGCTAATGAGGTAGTAACGACAGTGGGATAGGTCCCTTCACGCGCAATATCATTCGCAATCAACGAAGCAATGGTGGGCATGATAATAACGAATCCAGACCAGGGCACAAATCGGCCGTGCGTAAGATTAATAATCATGATTTCCAGCAGCCAGGAAATCACCACTCCAGAAAGAATCATCATACCTAATTTTGTTCTGCCAAATGCAAGCACATATCGGGATGTAAGAAGCTGCACGAAGATGAAGGTGATAATGCTCGCAACGATCACAAAAATCAAATCCAGGGGGCGTGCTGCAAATAAAGCCAAATAGGCAGCGGTTACAAATCCACCTGATCGCATATGGAGTTTCGAATAGGCCAAAAGATCAATAAATACACTGACAATAATCCCGATTGGCAAGAGTTGTATCGGATAAGTATAGGTATACGGTTGGGTCCTGAGTAGCGGAGATGATGTACGTAGGAATAGATTTGGCAAAAGTTCTTCAATGGCTGAAAGTGGAAAAATAATTAGCGCTACGATAGAAACGCCCAGCAAAATTGAGCCGATTGTATTCTTTGCGCCCTGGCGACCCATATCATGAGCAATCACCCCGGGCAAGACAAACCCGATGCCATAGAGAATTGTCAGGTCAATATTGTTCGTTCTAAATAGTCTGATAACAACTATCCAAAATATTTGAAAGATCAGGCCAACCAGAATCTCGATTTCGAATAATTTGCGGCCATTGAGCATAAAACGCTTTTGAAGGACCTTGTAAACAATCTGGTAGGTGATGTAAGCAATTGCCAGAGTAACAATAATATGAAGCGGCTGACCTACAAATAGCGCGAGGTATCCACAAATAATCACGCCGCCGAGCGTGAGCCCGGTCCGCTTATAAATAATAGTGGAAACCACAATTCCGAGAATAATGGTTAGCCGGGCCAGCTCATTGCTAATGGAGTAGTCATACATATGGTTAACTCCGGTGTGCCAAATGCCCAATCATTCTTTCTTTTGTCTGTTCCATGCGGGGACGGTAGAATTTCCATGCTTCGCTTTCATGCACGTGAATTGGCGCGTCCGGACGATGATGAAAGTATTCAAGCAATAGCTCGGCCTGAGGCGTGTGGATGTTGACCAAGCCAATCAATACGCCCTGCTCACCTTTGATCAAGTCCGCGATTTTGTCGAAGATCTGATCCAGCGTAGGATTTACACTGAATCCCATGTTAATGATTCGGTTGGCGGAAACACCAAGTTTAAGCATGTGCTCTGTGACTTGCGCTTCATAGGCTCCAAAAGTGATCCAATAATCGAAGTCCAGGTCATTTGCTGCGATGTTTGCAAACCGCATCGCGCGGTCTGCGCGATCGTAACGGTTGTTGAGGATGCCAATACGGGTAGCATTTTGGTCATAGTAAGGTTGAAGGGCATCCACGCCAATAATAGTGCTCTCACGGTCATTAACCGCGAAAAGAGGAATCCAGAGTATTTCCTTCTTCTTCCAAATCGTCCGCTGGATGTTAACGACCCCTACATCGGGTCGAGCATTCCACATGCCACGCATCGCGGTTGAACGTGGAATCCCTAATATCTCTGCGATTGCCAATCCGATGGAAATATTTTCCTTGAATGAGAGATAATTGAATCCTGCCAGATCCTTGTCGGTTACACAATTTGGATCCGCATAGAATAGGCGACTTACACGAACGTCGGCATTTTTTGCCAATCTTTTTCTCAAATGAGGGCGGTCTTCAGCGGTGATCAGAATTCCCTCGTGTGGAATCATGAGCGATAAAGTATCTGCAATCTCCTCCAGCGATTCCCCCATAACGTCCTGATGGTCTTCTCGCACATTTGTAATCACATTGATGTTCCCTTTTACCAGCAATTCCTGGGAAGCTGTCTGATTGGCTGGGAAGAGAGCCATGGTTTCAAAGACGATTGCTTCGGTATCCTTCTCCAGATATCGCTTTGCAATATTGAACAATTCCATAATAGTAGGTGAACTTCGCCGCTGAATAGGAATCTCTTCCCCATTTGGCAAAATGACCATGGCTGCGCTGCCCGTCGTTTTGGCAAGCGTTTGTATACCGGCCTCGCGTAACACCCCGGCGATGAGACGCGTCACTGTCGATTTTCCTCGAATCCCGTTTACGTAGATTCGGATTTTTAGTTTATCGAGTCTCCTTTCATAATCTCTTCTTTCGATCCACCAGGAGATGATTACGCCCAAGAGCGTTAGCACAAGTACAATAATGCCGTACATTAAGAGATCGCTTTCTCGAATAAGGGCGTGGGCAGGGAGAGTTCACCGACCGTTTGCCACTCAATGAATAAATTCTGAAACAAATCACCCATATTTATTTCCAGGCTTCGCTGCAAAGAATTTTCCGCTGCTTCCATCATGTTGATTTTCGCGGCACTTGCTCCTAAAAAGGCCGCAAATCCGAACCGAAGCTGGACGCGTGTATGAATCAACATCGAGTGGCCAGAAGGAGTAACAAACTGTGTCCCTGTCATCCGATTGAGGATATTGTTCACCACTTTATTTGCCCCATTTATTTCGGTCTCGGGCAGGATAACAGCAATCTGATTGTCTGTAGCCAGGAAGGGAATATCAGTTTCGCGCGTTGTATCTTTGATTCCAGTTGCAACTGCTCGCATCAATTCTGGCCTCTCATGGGATTCCCAGGCCTGTCCTGGGATTGGGCGGACCATGATCAAGATCAGTGCAAAAGGACGGCGATATCGAACTGAGCGTTCTTCTTCTTCATTCAAGCGAAGCAAACCTATCGATGGTTTGAGTAGGCCAACCGTCCTATCCTCAAGATCCAATTGTTTTAATTGATTCTGATTCTCCCTATACGTTTTTAGAATAGCTTCTAATCGGTCATGATATCTGCCAGCAAAGATGAAAGTTAATCCTACCAGGATCAATTCCAGGAGATGATCTAAAAGCCTGATTGTCTCCCAAACACCCAGCAATTGCTTAACGGCAATCCAGACAGAGATCATAAGGAGGGCAACCAGCACGCCTCGCACCATTCCTAATGCCAGCATAATCCCAGTGCCGAAAAATAACAGGAATAAAAAGATAGAGACAGTGCGCAGAGAGTTATTATGAATAACCACTAATGCTGCTGCAAGGAGAGTGGCAGCGAAAAACAACAGCGCCAGATAAAGTCTCTGGGTTTGATCTGGAGATCTGACATCCAGGGCTTTATTGTGCATCTTCTGCTCCCTCATCTGTTTTTTCAGTGGCATACTTTATATTTCTGCTCCTCATTACACTTATGATCCACAAAACACAAATCACGAGCAGCAAGGCTATGCCAACAGCAACCAAGCCCGGCACCGGAAATAGTTCTCCGCTCCTCTGCAACATTGGACCAATAATGGGAATGTTACTTGCATCGGCGATCTGTTGGAACAACGCTTGTGGACTTTCCTGACCTGATCCTGTTCCCAAGGTCTCGGTGCGATTTGCGGAACCAACAACCATAAGATTGCCGCCAAACTTGTCTTGTGTAGTGGTATTCAGGATTACATCCCATGTCCAATCCAGCCCTTGTTGGTCATTTCCAGTCAGAATCAGAACGGTTCCGCCCTTTATCCAGGGCGAAGGGATAATCTGCATTAAGCCAAGGCTCGCATCCTTGTTCGATGTAGGAAGATATACTCCGTAGCCTTCTTGCAATGAATTTCCATCTTTCGCAAATGGTTGAGGGAGTAAATTATTAGTACTGCGGATGACGGAATTATTCTGAGGCAAACCAACCAAAATAACATTGGGATAACTGGTCTTTTTCCCCGCAAAGTCTGCGGCAGTTATAACTCCCGGTGGACGGTTTGGCTGAAAAGCAGATGTACCCAGCAGAAAAGATAGTTGCGAGATGTAGCTAAGATCCTTTTGATCATATTGATCTGGAATGACATAGGTAAAGCCAGGATAATCACTGAATGGTAGGGGGAAGTCTTTTAAGGAGGGAATAGGGGTATGATCCCGAAACGTCATTTCAAGAGTGGAACTATTTAGTATTGTTGCCCAGACTGATTCCAGCGCTCGCTCGCAGGAACTATGAGGAATATGCAAATCAAATGTTACCCGAATAAAGTTGAGACCCCGGCGAAATCTTTTAGCTGGCAGGCCGATGGTAACTGGCTCTCCTGTTGAACTTCGAGAATTAGGCAGAATGCCCGCGATACTAAAACCATTCAAATAAACTGTAAAAGAAGAATTCAGAATATCTAAATCTGGAGCATGGACCAGCCCCAGGTTTAATTTTGCGAGAACAGGTTCTACATCATAAGGAACATAGAGACTGTAAATAAGGTTTTGTTGACCGATTCCCCTTACTGTGCGGTCAAGATACCCCAAATCTTCAAACGAAATGCTATTCTGAAAAGGTTGGGGCCCTGGCGGAAAGCTTTGATCTACGTAAGCCACATTTCCATGCAATAATATGCTTTTAGTAGGGTCGCTGAATACCGATGCCGGGCTAAAACCATTCTGTCTATCTTGGTCGCCTATGATCAGAGCCGCGTTTCCGACGCCCCACGGAGAGGGAAACATCCCAACATAGTCTTTGTCGTTGCCTACCTTATCTTGAAATTCATTTGGAACAGTACCAATAAAGATAATATTTCGATTGGACACCATGCTGGAGGTTAATTGGCCACCTGTTGTGATCTCTGGGTGCCAGTTACTACTGGCGTTCGCATGGCTACCTAATACGTAGGATATGGTCGATAATGATGTTAAGTCATCCTGCGTAATGTTTTCTGGCAGTACCATCAGGGTTTGCCTCTTGGCCCCGTCTGGCAGATACTTTTCCAAGGGTTCAATAAGAACCTGCGGGAAATTGGAAAGATCGACTTGTAAATCGCGCCGAGCGAAGGATAGGTGCAGGAGTCCACCCGGATCGATTGCCACCCATCGCGAAGGATCATCCCAATTTTGGCAATTCGTTTGAGGGTCATCGGGCAGGTAGAGTGTTCCGGTAAACGCTAG
>Ga0114129_10009541_pt1 | contig 13844 bp, 13 predicted proteins | sample RhiMetdeltSRZDD1_FD_80071 | JGI IMG/M metagenome (GOLD analysis project Ga0114129, IMG submission 80071) | Populus rhizosphere microbial communities from Tennessee, USA - Rhizosphere MetaG P. deltoides SRZDD1 (version 2) (version 2) | ecosystem: Host-associated > Plants > Roots > Rhizosphere >...
GGCACGCGCACTTCCAGATGGCTGCGACGAAGGCCGTCGTGTCCGCGCTTATCGGCGTCGCAATCGACCGGTGCTTCAACAGCGGCCCGAACGGATCTGTCACCGGAGCGCTTCCGCGGCGGCTCTGCGCTTCGGACGAGGATGTCGCGAGATTCCGGCCCGTGACGGTTCGTCATGTCCTGGGAATGTCCGCCCTCGACGCGCCGGATCCACCTCGCGTGACGACACCCGAGGCGGTTGCGCGTCATATGCGATTCCGGACTGCGCCTAACCGGCTCGCGTTCGCGCTGCAACAGCCGCTGCTGGTCACGCCCGGCCGAGCGTTCCAATACAACGACGTGACGCCGATGCTCGCGATCGGCCTCATTCAATACACCTCGGGAAGGACCGCCCTCGAATTTGCCGAAGAGTCCCTGTTCCGACCAATGCGTTTTCGCAACTACGAATGGATGCATCAGGACCGTTCAGGGCTCGATCTCGGCGGCTTTGGTCTCCGACTCCGGCCAATCGATATGCAGAAGTTCGGCGTGTTGTACCTGAACGGCGGGATGTGGCGAGGTACGCCTCTCATCTCACGCCGGTGGGTCGAGCGGTCGTTCTCTCCGTGGATCCGCAGCCGAACAGAGGCGCGCGATCTCGACTACGGCTGGTTCTGGTGGACGTACGACGGCCGATCCGGCTGGAGCGCCCACGTGGCGATCGGCTGGAAGGGACAACGCATCGCCGTGCTCCCTCGGCAGAAACTCGTGGTGACAATGACGGGCTGTATTGAGGACGGCAGCGAGAGTGTAGTCTTCAACGACCTCATCGACCGGTTCGTGATACCGGCGGTTCGCGGGGACAGGCCACGTCGTGGTGATCCGGTGATCCAGTCAAGGCTCATCGCGTTGCTGGACGAGCTGCGCACCGGCGCCTCGAGAGTAGACGCAAAGCTCGAGAGCCGGATGGTGCCGTCCATCGCGCCGAAGGATCGGCGGATGCCATTCAACAGCCGACCGTGACGAGTGGCGCCGCGGAATCCCGGGCGCACTGCCCGAGCCGCTGCCTCGTCGCCCGGCGCGCTGTCGCCCGAGTTGGGGTGGCTGCGGCGACCGCACCCCGCGAAAGAGCGTCGATTTCGTACCTGGCATCGCGTATGCGGCGGCGGCGTGGGCGAAGAAACACCCCACGGCGGGAGGGAACGGCGATGACGAACGACGCGAAGCCGCCGCACGACGCGGTCGACCACGTGTGCGAGGTCTGCTGCGGAGCCATCAAGAGGGGCGATGGTCGCTATCGCATCGGCGAGCGAGAGTATCATCCAGGTTGTTTCAGATTCTGGCTCACCGCGCCGTCGCATCGCAGAGAAGAGCCATACGTCGTTTGAGTCGGCCGACCCGATGAGCCCTGAATTAGAAGGCGAAGCGCAGCCCCGCGGTAACGGTGTGGGCCGAGCGGTCCGTGTAACCGACGAGCGCTCGATAGTTGATGAACGGGAGGAACCCCCGGGGTAGCACAAAGACCACGCCCGCCCCGATATTGAAGTAGTCGCGATCCGGCGGGTCGTTTTGGAAGCCGAACTTCTTCCTCGCAAGATCCTCGACGAATCTGAACCGGATCACCCGCTGATCGTCCTCGAACTCGTGGACATACTCGAAGATCGCCTGCGGCACGACCGCGCCGAAGAAGGTGCTGAAGGCGAAAGAAGTGAAGAGCCCGGCCACCATGGTCAGCGAGGTCTCGTCCTGGCGGTCATAGGCGAGCTCCAGACCGGTTCCCGAGGTCTGCTGGCACGCCGGATTGCAGATGGTCGCGTGCTTGCCCTTCTCCGAGAAGCCATCGATCGTCGTATACCGATAGTTGACGCCCAGCCGAGGACCAAAGGTCAGCCTGTCAACGTTGAAGTCATAGCCGAAGTTCACCGCCGCGCGGTATTCGTTGCCGTCGGTGTCGCCGGAAGCAATCCCGTTCGACGTGAGGATGGTACCCACATTGAAAGTGTTCGTGAACGAGATCACGCGATTCGTGGTGTAGCTCTTGCGGGCATAGCCGCCGACGACGTCCACAAAAGCTCCGGGGAGCGAAGTCGGGGTAAACGTCGCGTAGAGCAAGCCACCGAACGACTCCGTGTCGAAGTCTCCCCCGTGCCGGTCATAGGTGCCATCGACGTTCGAGTAGGTGAAGGCAATGCCGGCCAGGACCCACCTGGCGAACGAATAATCGACGCCCACGGTGCCGCTCCACTTGTCGGACGAGTACCCTGATTCGAAGCGAGTCACGTCCTTGTCGAACGCCTCATACTCGGCGGAGACGAAGAAGCCGAGCCCCGGAATCCCCATGATGCCATCGGCACTGGCGCCCGCCGACGAGCCCTCTCTCTTTTCTTTGAGACGGCGATAGACTCGCCGCTGCTCGTCCATCAAATCGAGCTGGGTCTCGGCCGCGATCGTGCCGGCGCTGAGCTGTCCGGGACCGAAATTTCCGACCGATGCGGGGATGGGCGGGCACAGGAGGGTCAGGTTCGGTCCGTAGAAGGGCTGGGCGAAGCTGGGCGCGCGCCCCGCAGCCCTCCACAGGGCGGGTCGCCCCCCACGGCGCCGATCACGACATCGTTGAGAACCTGTGCGGACGCTCCGGAGGGCAGGGCGAGGCAGAAAATGACGCCGATGAGGATGCCCATGGCAACCTTGACGCACATTTTTATGAGCCCTCCCTGAGATCGCAGAATCCGTCTCCGCATGTCGCCGCGCGGGAGCGCAACCCGCCCATGATTCGCGGGAGGATCGCCTGTTTCGTCGGGTCGCGCAAGGGGGGCACGGTGTGCTGACGCCACAACGGGCCCGAGAACGGCATCATGCGCGCAATCGTGATCGCCGCTCTCGTCGGTACTGATCGTGCCCACGCCTGCAGGCGCCGCGCGGGCGCCCACGAAGGCCGAGGGCGTTACATCGGCGCGCGCGTGCGCACGCTCTGGTTCGAGAGCTTTCGCTCGGGCGGCGGCCGCGGTGAGTTGGTCGTCGTGCCACCGTTCTCCACGGCACTAGGCCACGGGGTATTTCCCTCGCCGAAGGGGACCCCGCTCTGGACCGCCGCGGTGACGCGCTTCTTTGAATCGAAGGCGATTGCGCTCCCGTTCTAGAAGTTGTTGCTCCTTCCCGGCGAGAAATATTCATTGCTGAACGTGAGCTTGGTGTGATATCTCGCTACGCCAGTATCGTCGGAAAGTCACGACCTTCGGGGGGATACGGACGATGAGACGGCTGAGCGTCACCCTACCTATGCTGGTCACCGCGGTCGTCGTCGCCCTGAGCGTGGTTGCGGCCGGCGTGCCGCCAGTTGACGCGCAAGGGCTCAACGACGTTCTCGTCCGCCTTCTCAGCAACAACTGCGAAGGTCTAGGAGGTACACCCTCATCACTTCCCCCGCCCGATGCCACGAACGCTCTTTTCAACCTCTGTAACATTCCGCCCACCGCCGGCGCCACGAGCGCCGGGGGCGGGCCCACCGTGGAGAGCCGGCTCGGCGCCTCGGAAGAACAACGACGGCAGGCCCGCCGCCTGGCCGAGATCCGCAGCGGAGGCGGCGGGAGCGCCGATCAACCGGGAACCGGATTCGGCGTCTGGGTCAATGGCGACTACCAGTTTTTGAACAAGGACACCACCCGCTTCGAGACGGGCTTCGAGCAAGACACGGTGGGAACCACGGTCGGGGTCGACTACTCGTTTCGCCGCGGCGGCGCCGTGGGCGTGGCGTTCAATTACGCCCACGAGTTCGGTGAATACGCGGGGGTGGCCGGCGGATTCGACAACAACGTGTTCGGCGTCACGCTCTACGGGACGGTGGTTCCCATCGAGAATATGTTTATCGACGCCTTCCTTGGCTACACGCGCAAGGATTATACGTTCGATCGCCGAGTTGACCTCTCAATATCTCCCGATCGTCTAGCCCTCGGGAGGATCGACAGCGCGACCGACTCCAACGAGATGAACGTGGGCGCGACCCTCGGGTACGACTTCATCCTCGGCAAGTTCACCGTCGGCCCGCGACTCGGCGTGACCTATCGCGATGCGCGAATCTCTGGATTCAGAGAGCACGGCTCGACCGGCATCGAGCTCATCTACGACGACCAGAACGTCGTGTCGCTCACGAGCACGGTCGGCGTCTTCGCATCGATGGCGATCAGCACCGGCTTCGGTGTCCTCGTGCCCCAGGCCGGCGCCGAGTACGTTCATGAATTCGCCAACGACCAGCGCTCGGTCGGCTTCACATTCGTCGATCTAACGGGTCGACCGCGATTTCTGTTTCAGACGGACCCGCCGGATCGCAATTTCTTCAACATCGGCGTCGGCGCCGTCGCCGTGTTCTCCCGCGGCCTCTCCGCGTACGTGAACGTACGACAGCTGCTAGGCTACAGCGATCGTACGGCGACAACGGTCACCATCGGGTTGCGCAACCAGTTCTGAGCCTGCGGCCGTTTACTTGAGCCGCTGATCGAAAAAGGCCTTCGTCCGCGTCGTTGTACTCGATGTGGTGGCCGAGGATCTCGCGGGGCGGTTGAGGCGCGTGACCCACTCGGCGTGACCGGGTGGACCGCCGCACCCGTGCATGATCACGACCGCCGGGAATCGTCCTGTGCCGGCAGGCGTGCTGAGCTTGCCGTTTGCGCCGACGTACCCCGGAATCTGGGCGGCGTCGGTGGGCGGTGGCGGCGGAGCGGGGGCCTTAGCCGTCGGACTCGCCGCATAGGAGGTGTAAGGACTCCACGCGAGAAGCGCGACGAACAGGACCGTTCGCATGCGGAATGAGGGCATCAACCGTCGCTTGACCGGGCACGGGACATCGACTGCTCGAGCTCGTCGAGAATCGTGGTCCAGGTCGTTTCCCAGCAACATACATGGTCGTACCGCGGCATGACGACCAGACGGCCAGCTCCGGTGACGCCCCGGCGGACGACGTCGACCGGCACGACGTCATCGCGGCCTCCCGCGTAGTGCATCTGGACGATGTGATCCGGCAGCGGCGGCTGTCGCGCGGGATTGAGCGAGTCCTTCAGCGGAGGAACGCGGGCGCGATCGGTCCACGCGTCGGTGTCGAGGTTCGCAGCCACGGTGATGACCGCCCGTGATTCGGGGAAGCGCGGAGCGAGTAACACCGCAAGTGTTCCGCCACCGCTATAACCGAACCACATGATGTCGGCGATGGCTTCAGAAGCCGCGATGCGGCGTACCGCGGCCGCCATGCTTTCCACAACGGTGTCCGAATAGCGCGCCGACGTCCACAGGACGCCATTGCATCCCGCTGTGGTCGCGAGCCCGTGATAGCAGGGGCGGCCGACATAGAGGCTGGGTGCGGGATCGCGGGCCATCAGCGCGAGCGCCAGCGGCCGACGCGGGGTGGGGTCTCTGGCGGGGAGGCCGCCGAGCCACGGCGTGCCGTCGCCATCGAGATAGACGTGAACGCGACGGCCGCGCGGTCCGTGCTGACGAAAGACGACGTGGTCGAACGACGTGCCGCGCACCACGGTGGATGTAAAACCGAGCGCGTCGGCCTGATGGGCGAAATCCACGGCGGGAGACGAACACCCCATGACGAGAAGGACCAGGATCACGCAACGGCACGATCGCACCCCGCGAGAGTACCGCAGACGACGGTCCTCGCGCTCACCGAGACCGCCTGGTCTTGCCAACCGCCGTGGCGCTGCTCCATCACCTCTGCTACAGTGAGGCGCGGCTCGCCCGCGATACACAGTTCGGCAGCAGCGTCTGCCTCGGCCGCGGGCCGCCGCCGATCGTGGCCGGCGACGAGAATGGTGGGCTTCCAGTCACAACCGAAGGGCACCTGTCCTTGAGCCCGCGGCTGACGGCCGCGGAGTGGTGGCGCGCGAAGCGGCGACGTCTGCTCGAGCTGTGGACGGTCGGCATCGCGGTCAGTGTGGGCGTCACCGCCGCCTCAGCCCTCGGCTACCTCGACGCGGCGCAGGCGCGAAGCCTCGATCTCTTCATGCAGCTCCGCGAGCCGGCCCGGATCTCCGACATTGTGATCATCGCCGTCGATGAGGCGGCCTTCGCGGCCCTCGGCCATCGCCAGCCGCTTTCGCGCGACTACCTCGCGAAAGTGATCCGCGGCGTCCAGCGAAGCGGAGCAGCCGTGATCGGTCTGGACATCGAATTGTCCACCGCGACGTCGGCCGCGGAGGACACAGCCCTCGCCACGGCCATCAGCGAGTTCGAAGACCGCGGCCTGAGCCGTGTGGTCACGGTGGCCACCGAACAATCGCCCTCGGGACCATTGGGCCGCCCGGAGTTGCAGGGCGCGGTCGTGCGCGGCCTCGTCGAGATGCCGGAAGACTCCGACGGTGTCATTCGTCGAACGAACCTCGTCATCCGACGCGATGTCGGTCTCGAGCCTTCGTTCGGCCTCGCGGTACTGGCGCGCATGGGCGGACTCGACCAGGACGGCCTGCAGCGCGCGGTCGGTGGCCGACGTCAGGCGCTCCGTGTTCCGATATTGCGTCCGGGCTCGGGATGGCAGTCATCGGGAGACCCGCTCGCGGTCCAGCTAGAGACATTGCAGCGTATCAATTTCGTGGGGCCCGCCGCGACGTTCTTGACCCTTCCGAGTGCAACCGTCGCGCCTCTCGGTGAAGGCGCAGCGCAGGTGCCCGCGGACAATCCATTGAGAGGGCGCATCGTTCTGATCGGTGCCACATTCGAAGACAGCCGAGACTTCTACACGACGCCCCACGGCAAGCTCTCCGGCGTCGAAATCCACGCGAACGTCATTTATATGATCGCGACCCGCAGCTTCATCCAACCGATGGGCTGGATGCTCGGTTTCGGGCTCCAGGTGTTTCTCGTGTTGATCGCGGGACTCCTGCTGACCGTGCTCAGCCCGCTCGCGGGTACGGTGATCTGTCTGGCCGGCGCGGTCGTGATCGGGCTGCCTGCCAGCTACCTGATCTTCGAGCGTGGACACTACTGGCTCGACTTCATGCTTCCGGTGTTCGCCACTCGGATCCTCGGCTGGGGTGTCGATCTGCTCGATCGCCCGCATTTCCGCAAGGTCATCGCACGCTACGTCGGCGCCCAGGACAGTGAAGGCGTTGCGAGCGAACGCCGCGAGGTCTCGATCGTCGTCGCGGGTCTGCCCGACTTTGCAGCGTTGTCCGAGAAGATGGCGCCGGACGACGTCGCGATACAGCTCGGCGAGTACGGGACGGCAATGAGCGACGTGATCGTCAGTCACGGCGGCGTGATCGATCGCGCCGCCGGCGACGTGGTCGTGGCCGTCTTCGGGGCGCCGCGGGCTCACGTTCATCATCCGGTTCTCGCCGTGCGAGCAGCGGCGGCGATGCACGAGGCGCTGCGCGTCCTGAACGAGCGCTGGGCGGCGGCCGGCCTCTTGCAGCTCCGGATGAGAATCGGTATTCATACCGGCTGCGTCGTCACCGCCCGTGTCGGCGACGGCAGCGCGGCGTTCCGGTACGCGATCGTGGGCCTCGACGTCGAGGTCGCGCTTCGGGTCCAGGCTCTGGCGAGGGAGCTCGACGCGACCGCGACATTGGTCACCGAGACGACGCGAGTCGCCGTCGGCGATCGCATGGTCGTCAGAGATCAAGGTGGATTCGCGATGAAGCAGCTCGGTGACGAGGTCCGGGTGTACGAGTTGGTCAGTCTTCAGGCGTAAGGAGCCTCGACGATGACGTGGCGCATGACGTCCGTGGCAGCCCTTGGAATCACGCTGCTGTGCGCGCCGGCGTGGTCGTCGGATCCGGTCGCCTACATCACCGAGATTCAGCGTAAGGGGGACGGGTCCGCGTTCGTGACGCGCAATGGCGAGCCCCAACCGCAGCCGGCCCAACCCCTCCTCGTGCTCCGTCGAGGCGACGAGGTGCGCGTATCGGGCGACGTCCGCGTGGTGCTCCTGTACCACGCGGGGACCGGGACACAGACGGTGACGCGATCGAACTCTCCCTTCAGCGTTCAGGCGCCGGCCGTGGTCCGCACGAACGATCGGCTTCAGGTTCTGGTCGCCACCGTGGGACAGGTCTTCCTCAACCAGCAATCGGCGCCGGTGTACCGACGGCTGTCTGTTCGCAGCATCGAGCCGCCTACGGCGGCCCCCGTCCTGCTGTCTCCGCGGAGCACGCTGATCTTCCCCGGACCAGTGACCTTCGAGTGGACCGACAGCGGCCAGACGAGCTACGGCGTTCGCGTCTTCGGCTCCCAGGGCCTCATGTGGGAGCAACGGGACGTGACGCGTCCACGCGTGGTGTATCCCGCGAGTGCTCCACCGCTGACCGAGGGTGCACGCTACACGTGGGAGATTCAAACGTCCGGCCAGCCCACGCAGCGCTCGGATTTCGAAGTGATCTCACAGGGCGCCGCAGACCGAATCCGCGATGCGCTGAATACGCTGAAGGCCGCCGCGCGCGAAGCCTATTCGCCGGGCACCGTGCCGTTGATGCGGGCCGCAATCCTCCTCGATGAAGGACTCTATGCCGATGCGCGTCGTGAGCTGCAAGCCGCGATCGAATCGAATCGGGCCGAGCCGGCGTACCACGTGCTGCTCGGCTACATCTATCAGCGTATCGGTCTCCGCGCGTACGCGGTCGACGAGACCGAGCGCGCGCTGAGCTTGTCGGCTCCCGAAGCGGCGGCGAACGGGCGGTAGCTGTCCTGTGCGCACCTTGACAGCCCAAGATACGAGCACTAAGTTCGACCCTCTTAGATCGTCGATTCGGGAGGAGCGAATGCCTTCTCATGCGGCCTCAGCAGCGTTGCGCCGCATTGTTCCCGGCAGGCGCTTCCTGGGCTTCCTGCTCGTCGCCGTCGTGGCTGCCTCGCCCTCGAGTCTCCGCAGTGAGGCGGCCGCGGGCTGGGAGCTCCGCGATTACCGGGACGCCCGACTGCAGGTCGGAGGCGAGCCGCCTACCCTTCGTGGCCCGGCGGGCACGTCGCTGAAGCTCGACCAGGTGGCCGTCATTCGCCGTGTGCTCGCGCCCGGGGAGCGGGCGTTGCTCGTCGCGCAGTATTCGGTCACGGCGCCGACAGCGATCGAGGTGAAGGAGACGCGGATCGTTCGATTCAGCGACACGGTCTTGTTGTCGCGAGACACTGTAGTCACGCGCGCGGCAGGGCAGTGGCGAAGCGAGTTCGCGTTGCCGATCCCGCGCAGCGCGGCCGATGGCCTGTACCGGCTGACGACCAGGATCGAAGCGGTGACGACTCGCTCGGCCCAGGGCGTCGCCGAGGAAAAGACGCTCGAGTTCGCCGTCGACTCAGCGGCGCCGCCGCCTCCAACGGCGCCTTCGCCGGCTCCAGCGCCGGCTCCCGTGGCTCCAGCGCCAGCTCCCGTGGCTCCAGCGCCAGCTCCCGTGGCGCCAGCGCCGGCTCCCGTGGCTCCAGCACCGGCTCCCGTGGCTCCAGCACCGGCTCCCGTGGCTCCAGCGCCGGCCCCGGCACCTGCACGGCCGCCATCCGTGGCCGCCGACACGATGCGCATCAACGTGTGGACGGACAAGCCGCGCTATCGGATTGGGGAAAACGTGACGTTTCACTTCGAGACGAACCGCAAGGGCTACGTCACGCTCATCAACGCCGGCACGAGCGGCGCCGTGACGATTCTCTTTCCAAATCGTTTCTCGCAGGGGCAGGAGGTCAACGGCAAGACCGTCTATTCGATTCCGAGATCCGAGGACGGCTACACGATGAACGTGTCGGGACCACCGGGCATCGAGCTCGTCTACGCGCTTCTCACTCTGGAGCCCCTCAAGTTCGCTGGAACCGACTTCTCGCAGACTCGCTCGATCTTCCGATCCGTGGACGGTGGGAGCCTCACCCGCGACATCAACGCGATCGTGAAGCAGACGGCGGTCGACAAGCAGGCGAAGGCGATGATCGAGCTGGAAGTCGTCAAGTAGGCGGGCGAGGCGATGCCGAAGCCGAGTCGAAGGAGCCGAAAGAGCGCAGCGCGGGGACGCCGCCGAAAGGCGGCTCCGACGAAATCCGCGCCCGCACGCGCGCAGCCGAAGGGCCGCGAGCAGCCCCTCCACGCGCGGACCGCGATGCTCAAGGAGCGGGTCGAGGAGCTCGAGAAGGTCAATGAGGAGCTCTCACGCGAGCGCGCGGCCCTGCGCGAGCGGGCCGGGGTCATCGAGAAACGCTACACGGAGCTCATGGAGCGAGCGGCTCGGAGCGAGCAGGCCCCGGCGGCTCCCGTCTCTGCCGCCGAGCTTGAATCACTGCGACGGAAGCTCGACGAATCGCGCCGCGAGCGTGAGGAGGTGTCCAGGAAGAAACGATTCTGGATGATCTGCCCACGGTGCGGTGAAAGGCTCGAGGAGATCGAGCAGGATAACGTCAGGGTGGAGCGCTGCCGTGCCTGTGCAGGCATCTATCTCGACAAAGGCGAGCTCGAGGCGATCATGGCCTCGAAAAGCGCCGGCGGCATTTTCCGATCGCTGCGGGATCTGTTCGGCTGAACCGGTGCGCATGCGGTACCCGCTGGTCGGGCTCGCGCTCTCTCTCGTAGTTGTTTCCGGGACCGCGACCGCCCAGCGTCGGATCTTTCTCCTGACTCCGGACGAGGCGGCTCAGCTCCGGCTCGGTCCCGAGGATCGGGTGGGCCGACCGCTGGTGCGAGGCCTGCCGGCAGGACCGCGCATCGTGGTTCGCGAGCCACCGGTGAAGAACAGTCCCGACGGCTCGATCATCGAGACGCTGCCGCTGACCCGATTCGTAATCTCGTTCGAGCAGAACCGCGCGCCGGTCGACATGAACTCGCTGGAGGTGAGAGCGCGTAAGGGGATCGTGGCCGTCTCACTCACTCCGCGGCTGAAACCGTTCGTCAGAGGGACGACGCTCGAGTCCGAGACGATGAGCATTCCGGAAGGCCGCTTCCTCGTGCAGATCGAGATCGTCGACGTCGCGGGCGCTCGCACGACGGAGTCTTATCGTCTGGACGTGCGGCGCCCCGGCTCCTAGACCACCGGCCGTCGCCCGTTGGTCACTTACCCAGCAGCACGACGGTGCTGCGGCCGTTGGCGATGTACTGGTCCGCCGGCGTGATCAGCATGGCGTCATCCTCGTCCCGGAAGTCCTCCTCGCCTTCGAGGCTCGTGTCGATCACGCGATACCAGCGGGTGCCATTCTCGAAGCGCGGCAAGCGGACCCACTGCGTACGGTGATCGGCGTTGAGAATGACGAAGAAGAGCGCGCTCGTCGCCGCGACGTCCGCCTCGCGCTCGTCGAGCTGGTAGCAGAGCGCCCGCAGCTCCTGGTCGCTCCAGGCGGGCGCGTCGAGGTTGAGGCCGAACCACTGGATGTCGGGGATCTTGTCGCCGCTCGAGTCCCGCCCGGTGAAGAACTTCGTCCGGCGGAAGATGGGATGGCGCCGGCGGAACGCGATGAGCTTCTGGACGAACGTGAACATGTCCCGGTTGCGGTCCGCGGCGTTCCAGTCGAACCAGCTGATCTCGTTGTCCTGGCAGTAGGCGTTGTTGTTCCCGCGCTGCGTTCGCAGGAATTCGTCGCCGCCGAGGATCATCGGCGTCCCCGCCGATAGAAGCAGGTAGCAGGCCTGATTCTTCGCGAGCTGCCGCCGCAGCCGGAGCACCGAGGCGTCGTCCGTGTCGCCCTCCACGCCGCAGTTCCACGAGCTGTTGTCGTCGGCGCCGTCGCGGTTGTTCTCGAGATTGGCGTCGTTGTGCTTGGTGTCGTAGGAGACCAGGTCGTGCAGCGTGAAGCCATCGTGGCAGGTCACGAAGTTGATGCTGTTGTACGCCGACCGCCCGTCGTCGCCGTAGAGGTCGGCCGAGCCGGTCAATCGTGTGGCGAGGTCGCAGGCCTGGCCGGCGTCTCCCTTGCCGAACCGGCGCATCGTGTCGCGGAAGCGCCCATTCCACTCGGACCAGTCCACCGGGAAGTTGCCGACCTGGTAGGTGCCGAGATCCCAGGGCTCGGCGATGAGCTTGACCCGGCTGAGCACGGGGTCCTGCGAGATGGCGTCGAAAAACGAGGCCGAGTTGAAGAACCCGCCCGATTCGCGGCCCAACACCGACGCGAGATCGAAGCGGAAGCCGTCGACGTGCATGACCTCGACCCAGTAGCGGAGCGAGTCCATGACGAGCCGGATCACCGCCGGATTCGCGAGATTAAGCGTGTTGCCGCAGCCGGTGTGGTTGACGTAATAGCGGTACGGATCGTGCGGCCCACCGCTGAGCGCGTAATAGGTGGGGTTGTCGATACCCTTGAAGGCCATCGTCGGCCCCAGCTCGTTACCCTCGGCGGTGTGGTTGTAGACGACGTCGAGGATGACTTCGATGCCGGCGCGGTGCAGCTCGCGAACGAGGGTCTTGAATTCGGCGACCTCGCAGCCCGGGGCGCGTCGCGTGCCGTACATCGCCTCGGGTGCGAAGAAGGCGACCGTGTTGTAGCCCCAGTAGTTGGTGAGTCCGCGCGCGGCGAGAAAGTCGTCGGTGTAGGCGTCGTGGACCGGGAGCAGCTCCACCGCATTCACGCCGAGCTGCGTGAGGTACGGGATCTTCTCGAGAAAGCCGAGGTACGTGCCCCGATTCAGGACCTTCGACGACGCGTGGGCGGTGAAGCCTTTGACGTGGACCTCGTAGATGACGAGGTCCGCGAACGGAATGTCGGGCCGGGCGTCGCCCTGCCAGTCGAAGTCGTCCTTGATGACGACACACTTCGGCGCGATCGCGGTGTTGTCACGATCGTCCGGCGCCAGGTCGCGGTCGGGTGACTGCGGATCGTAAGCCAGAAGGAGATTGTCGACGTTGCGGAACTCTCCGGTCAGAGCCCTGGCGTACGGGTCCACGACCAGCTTGTGCTCGTTGAAGCGGAGGCCGGCTCTCGGATTGTGATCGCCCCGCACCTTGTAGCCATAGAGCTGACCGGGACGCAGGCCGTGTACGAACGTGTGCCAGACCCAGTGCGTGCGCGGCTGGACCTTGATGACGTCGGTGGGCTTGCCGCCTGGATCGTCGAACAGCAGCAGGAACACCTCGCTGGCGCACTGCGAATACAGAGCGAAGTTCACGCCCCCGTTTCGAAGGCTGGCGCCGAGCGGATAGGGCTTGCCTTCGGAGATCTGTCTGGTCGTCCGGTGGCGTAGCTCGTTGGTCATGGTCCACCTCCCGGCGGCAGAGCCCGCGGCGCGTTGCGTGCCGGGATTGTACGCCCAATCCGGTTCTTGGCTTCACAGTCCGCCCTTGACAGGCCCTCGCCTCGCCACTAGATTTCCGCCACCGTCTCCCAGCCATGGAGATCCTGTTCCAGGACGTTAGCCGCAAGCAAGCGATCCCCGACGAGGAGCGCTTCAACCGGATTTTCAACGTCGCGCGCCGAATTTTCGAGGCCGACTACGAGGCAAGCGCGCACGCGCGGATTCAGGAGATTTACGGGATCGCTGCCGCCGAGATGTCTGACCTCGAGATGACGCTCGCCGCGCTCGACGTAACTCTCGATTGGCATGCCAAGAAGACCGACGACGAGGTCGCTCATGCATGGGCGGCCGCCATGTGGCAGGCACTGGGGCAGCAGATCGTCGCGCGGCGGCTCGAGCGCAAGGTCCCCCGCGAGCCGAGGCGCCGGTGGATCGAGCAGGCAACGGCCGCGAGCGAGCGGCGAGCCCGCGCGATGGACGAGCTTGAGCAGCTCACCGACGACGAGCTCCGACGCCGGCGCGAGGAGCTCACGGCGAAGGCGGTCGGCTCGGGTGAGGGACAGAAGGCCGCGCTCGAGTCGCTCGAGGACATCGAGGCTGTCGCCGCGGCCAGAGGCATAGAGCCGCGCGAGGAGCAGTACACCGGACGCGTGCCCGTGCCGAAACGCGTCAATCTCCGTGCC
>Ga0114129_10009545_pt1 | contig 13841 bp, 9 predicted proteins | sample RhiMetdeltSRZDD1_FD_80071 | JGI IMG/M metagenome (GOLD analysis project Ga0114129, IMG submission 80071) | Populus rhizosphere microbial communities from Tennessee, USA - Rhizosphere MetaG P. deltoides SRZDD1 (version 2) (version 2) | ecosystem: Host-associated > Plants > Roots > Rhizosphere >...
CAAGCACCCATAATGGATGACCCGTTCCTGCTGCTGTTGCTGCGCTTCGGCTTCGGGAGAGAGCGCCGGTTTGAGGGCCGCAGCATCGCCCACATATTCGCCGCATTGGTAACAGTAGTTGTAACGCTCTGGCATCTCGGAGTGGCAGAGCGGGCACATCTTCATCATGGCCACAGCTTCTCGCCGGCAGGGCTCCGTGTAGGCCTCCTGCTCTGTTGGCACCATCCATCATGGAGCATATCTGTGCAGCGTTGTCTCTTCCTGCTGCCATGTATTCTGCTTCTCTGCTGCTGCTTCTCCCAGACTAGCAGCGCGGCGAGCGCAGAACCACTGCCTGCGCCTGACACCCTGACGCCAACGTTTACGCTGATGCGTGAAGCACTGCACCAGGCATTGCAGCTACGTTTCACAGCGGCCTTGGAGATTGCCAGGCGCCTGGAACAGCCATCCCAACACCCGCTGGAGGCGCAGTTAGTACTGGGGATAGTAGCCTATTTTCAAGGGCGTTGGCAAATCCATTCGCCCGCGACCACGCACCAGGCCGGCCTGAAGGAGCTCGCCAGGCTGCTTGAGGCCGGCCAGCGTCAGCTCACGCGCTCCCCGCGTACCCCGCGGCTGCAACTCGTCCTCGGCCTCGCGGCCATCTTTCAGGGGCTATTGCAACAGCAAAGTGGCGCGTCCCTCGATTTCGCCCTGCTGGCACAGGGACGCACCTGGTTGCAGCAGGCGCTCACGGCGCACGAGACCATGCCCGACGCGCACCTTGGGCTTGGGTTGTTGTACTTTATTGACCTTGGCCGCCCTAGGCTATGGCCACGTCTCGATGGAGCTGGACATGACAATACTACAGAGGCCATCTACCACCTGCGCCAGGCGGTAGAGAGCGGACATTTTAGTGGAGAGGTGGCGCGCACGTTTCTGGTGCGTGTCTATGAATTGGAGAAGCACTATCAGGAGGCCGTGACCTTGGGACAAGCCCTGCAGGCCACGTTTCCTGGCAATGGCTATTACGCGTTGGTGAACGGGCGTAGCCAGTGCGCCCAGGGGCAATATGCCCTGTGTGCCACCACCCTGGGCAAGCTGGCGGCAGAGCTCCAGGCTGCCGTCATAGCGCCCCTGTCGCGTGACGACCGCTTTGATCTGTATTATTTTTTGGGTCAGGCCCTGTATGAGACGGGGCAAGATGCGCTGGCGTTCGAGACCTTCCGGCAGGCCATTAACCAGGATCCAGGGAATACTAAGGACGCCAGTTTGTGGGCGAAATACTATCTGGGTATCCTTTATGAGCGGCGCGGTGAAGTTAAAACAGCCCGGCAGCTCTACCATACCCTGCTGCGCGGGCGTAATGTGGACGACCTCCACCAACAAGTCGAGCAACGCCTCACCCAGCTCCGGTAAGGCTGGGCATGCGGGGTAGTAACAGGGAAGGAGCACGGTGATGATAGGGTTATGGATAGCATTCCTATGGCTCATCTGGGTGAGCGCATCCCCTGCCCTGGCTGAGGTCTATCGCTGGACGGACAATGCCGGGAAAATCCACCTTACGGACAATCCTGACACTATTCCACCGGCCTATCGCGCCCGGGCACGTGCCTCCGGGTCTAGTACCCCAGCCGCTGACCAGACACCGTCTGTTGATGCGCCGCCATCTCCACCACAACCACTCCCAGTAGGGCGTACGCCAGCCGCACAGTCACCAGAACCTTCTGACGCACCATCGGCACCACAAATTGCCGCACTCGAACAGCAGATTGCCATGGCGCGCCAGGAGCGTCAAATCTATCTGGAGCAGCTCAGCAGTGTACGGGATGTGCAGGCCACCCCTGTATTTGTGCGGCAGCGGCGGCAGATTGCAGAACTGGGACAGGCCCTGTTGACGGTGGAGCAGCAGCTCGATACGTTGGAGCAGGCCCTGCAACAACTCCAAGCTCGACACATTCCTCCTCTCGAGGCGAGCGACGTTGTCCTCGACCACGCCGGGAACGATGCGACCTACTGGCAGCGGCGTGTGACAGCGGCACGTGAGCGGTTGCAGCAGGCGCAAAGGCAGCGACGCGACCTCCTCACCCAACTCGGTGCTGTCGATGACGGAGAGGAGCGCATTATGGGGCGGCAAGGGCACAATGTGCTGCAGCAGGCGCAAGCCCTCAAGCAGGTCGAGCAGGAAATCGACGCAGCCCAGGCAGCCCTGCAAGCCGTGCAACAAGAGGCCCTCCAGGCTGGCGCTCCGCAGGCGTGGCTGCAATGAACCTCTCGACCCTTACTATGGGCAAGGGGTTGACACAAAGCCAGGAATCATCAACACTGTCCTAGACAATGCTTGGACATTGGGCATACGTGAAGGAGATCTGCATATGCCTCTCATGGCTGGACGGCAAGCCTTTTTGGAGATCCTGCATGCTGCAGGCGTGGAATATATTATCGGCAATCCTGGCACCACCGAACTGCCTCTCATGGACGTTCTCCCGGATCACCCGGAGTTCAGGTACATCCTCACCCTACAGGAAGGGGTGGCGATGGCCATGGCCGATGGCTACGCCCTGGCCTCAGGGAAGCTGGGCGTACTGAATGTACACGTGGCCCCGGGACTGGGCAATGCCATGGGTATGCTGTACGATGCCGCGAAAACGGCGGCTCCTCTCCTGGTTACCGCTGGACAACAGGACGGACGCTTCTCCCTCACCGAGCCTCTGCTGTGGGGGGATATGGTGCGCATGGTGGAGTCCATGACCAAGTGGGCCTACCAGATCGAGCGGGTGGCTGACCTGCCGCACGCGCTGCGACGCGCCATCAAGGTCGCCACGACCCCACCCACCGGCCCGGTCTTCCTCGGACTCCCCATGGATATTATGATGGCGGAAGCAGATCTTGACATCTCGGCTCCGTCACGTATTGCGCCGCGTATTCGTGGGGATCTTGAGGCGATGCGGCGTGCCGCAGATCTCCTGGCGCAAGCACAACATCCGCTGATCCTCGTTGGGGATGAAGTGGCCAAGACTGACGCCCTCGACGAACTTGTGGCAGTGGCCGAGGCGTTAGGGGCCCCGGTGTTTGCCGAGACTGTCCCCAACACCACAAGCTTCCCGAGTGACCATCCCCTATACCAGGGCTTTATGGCGCGGACGCAACGTGGGGTACGTTCAGTCTTGCAGGATGCGGATGTGGTATTCACGGTGGGAGCCGACATGTTCACCATGTCGCTGTACACTGACGTCGACCCCTTCCCGCCTGATGTGACCTGGGTGTCCCTGCATGTGGACCCCTGGGAAATTGCCAAAAATCGTCCGGTGGATGTCGGTATACTGGGCGATCCGAAAGCCACCCTGGCGGAATTCCTCCCCCTGCTACGCTCGCGCCTTGACAGTGGCAGGCAACAGGCGGCGCGGCAGCGCACTGAGGTCCTCGGTCGCGCTAAAGCGGAAGCGCTGCAGCGCCTGGCCGAGCGCGCCGCCGAGGAGGCGCAGCGTCAACCGATGTCACCCCTGGTGATGAACAAGGTCATCGCCGACAGCGTGTCGCAGGATATTATCGTGGTCGATGAATCGATCACCTCGGGCGCTGGTCTGCGCGAATTTCTGCCGCGCCGTCATGCTCGGGACTATTTTGGCTTGAAGGGCGGTGGCATTGGGTGGGGCTTGCCGGCCACGATGGGGGCAGCGCTGGCTTTTCCAGACCGGCCAGTGTTGGGGGTCATTGGCGATGGCAGCGCCATGTATAGCATTCAGGGGCTGTGGACAGCAGCACGCTATGGCCTGCGTAGCATTTTCGTCATCTGCAACAATAGCCAGTACTTGATCCTCAAGCGGCGCTTGCATGCCTACAACGGACCAGCCTCCAAAGCGCAAACCTACATTGGCATTGATCTGCATGCGCCAGCGATCCAATTTACCGGCCTGGCGCGCTCCTTAGGGGTGCATGCGGAGCGGGTGGAGCGCCCGGCGGACCTGCAGCAAGCGCTCAAGGAGGCGTTGCAGCGCCAGGGACCGACGCTCATTGACGTGCCGCTCGAATCCGATATGCCGGCCGTGTAACACCACCCGCGCAGGAGGTTTGTGCTGTATGACCGACGCATCCGAGTATTTTCCACCGCGTTTGCGCGGACAGGTGGCTGTCATCACCGGGGCAGCCCGCGGCCTGGGGCGGGCCTATGCCCTGCGCCTGGCTAGGCTCGGGGCTGACGTCGTCGTAAACGATATCAACCTGGCGTCGGCTGCCGATGTCAATGAAACGCTCACGGCGGGCACGGTGATGGACGAAATTCGCCACCTGGGCCGTCAAGCGCTAGGCATTGCCGCGGATGTGACGTCTGAAGCCGATGTCCAGCGCATGTTCGAGGAAATTTTCGCGACCTTTCCGCATGTCCATATTCTTATCAACAATGCTGGTGGTGGGCGTGGCGGTAATAGCATCACCGCCTGCTCTGCCGATGCCTGGGACGCGGTGATCGATAAAAATTTGCGCTCGACCTTTCTGTGCTGTCGGGCCGTAGCGCCCCACATGCGCGAGCGCCGCAGCGGCAAAATTATCAACGTCGCCTCCGTCGCCGGGCTGCGTCCCCTGATGCCCGTGCTCGCCCCCTATGCCGTGGCCAAGGCCGGCATAATGCAGTTGACGCGTGCCCTGGCCCTGGAACTGGCGCCCTACGGAGTGAACGTCAATGCCATCGCGCCAGGCTACGTGACCACAGTGAACTGGATGGGCGGGCTCGGCAAGATCCAGGACGAACTCGTCCCTCAGGTTCCGATGGGACGCCTCGGCACCCCGGAGGACTGCGCCAAGGTCATTGAATTTCTCGCCACCGATCTGTCGGATTTTCTCACCGGGCAGGTCATCAGTGTCGATGGCGGTATGGGGCATCTCAATCCCTACTACATGGGGCAGGCGTATCGCTAAGGCGATTTCTGAAAAAGAATATCCCTCGTGGTGGTCCATGGCGGTGTGGACAGGACCATTGCCTCCCCCCAGCGGGGGGAGGTTGGAGGGGGGAATCACGTGGATGGCTGCCCCCCCGCGCCACGACTACCTGCGGAGCTGCCCCCACCTAGCGTCCCCCGCTGGGGGGAGGTTCGCACCCCCAACTACAGCCAGTTGGAGTAGCGGGCGCTGTGCGCATGATTGCCTGCTGGCGGCCTCTTGTCGGGCGCACAGCGCGCGCTACCTCCTGTGGAACCGCTCCAGGTGCTGCCGCAGCAAGTCCTTGCCGTAGTCGTTGCCGTTCGGCGTGCGGACCATGATGTGGATATGGAACTTCTCCGGCTCGTCATTGTCCAGAAACACGCCCTTGTGCATGTCAAACTCGACGAGGAGCACCGGACTGTGCACCTTGTAATAAAACACGTCGTTGTCGCCAAAGCCACCCATCCAGGCGAACCAGGTCTCTGCAAGGTGCTGCTTGATCTCCTCCATCCACGCCTGGTCGTGGCCCGGCCGCATGTGGCTGGTATACGTCTGGATGAGCGTCAGCAAGAGGTAGCGCTGGCCCGGTGTTAAAGCATCGGCGCGGATGCCCTCGTACGGGATGACGACGTTGTCCTTGAACGACACAGACTGCTGGCGCCCATCCGGTGGGGTGTAGCGCTCTGGCGGCAGGTCGGTGGAGATGATGGACTTAAAGATAATCGCCTTCTCCTGCTGTGGTCGGGAGAGGGCGCGGATGAGTTCCAGGCCGTTGCGCTGTTCCGCGTCGAATTCACGCAGTCCGGCGTAGGGGCCGCGGTCGGCAATGGCCGGCTCCGCGCCCCAGAATGCCGGCGTCATCACCACCTGGTCTTTGAGGACGAAGTAGTTCAGGTTGAGATGGTGGCCGTCAATCTGCCAACCCCACGGCTCGTCCATGGAGGGCGTGCCAAAGATGCAGAGAAAGTAATACCATTCCCCGAAAAACTCCCAGTTGCTGGTGATTTCCCCCAGCACCTCATTGAGCTTCATGACGTTGCGCGCTGTCTCGAAGCCCCGCACGCTCAGGCTCACCCGGAGCAGCTCCAGCGCCGCGTCGCGCTGGGGGGCGCTCATCTGGTCCAGCGACACTCCATGGCGCAGCGGATATTGCTCCCAGTTGGTCCACTTGCACCACTCCTGCGAGTCAATGGGATGCAGGGCCACCTTCTGCTGCGCCGCCGTAAGTGACGCGATGAAGGTGTCAGCCGCGTCCTTAATGGGCTTGGTGGAGATGCTGGTCTGCTGCAGCGAGAAGAGCCCGGGGACTACCTGCCCGTCTGTCGTGACGCCACGGAACGGCTCCGCTAAAGCCCTTTCTGCCCTGGCGAGTGTGTTCTTCCACCCCTCGGGCATGGGGTCCACCTTGCGTCTGGCCGAGCCTGGTCGCGGTGGTCGGACGCCGTATCCTCCATACAGACCTGGAACGATAGCCATAGCGGAAATCCTCCTGCGGCTGTGAGCCTCACCAATCACCCATCTTGCGTAAGGAACTGCAGCACATGTTGCGCGAACTGTCCAAAATCGTCCAGATGGTTTTGCACATGATCATAGACGCGTTCTATATCTACCTGTGCGTAGACATGGACGAGAAGGTTGCGAAACCGTGCCATCTGCACCAGCGTGTCGGCAAACGTGGCTGGAAAGATCCCGGCGTCACGCAGGAGCTCAATGGCTTCCTGCGACGTGACAGGCACCCCGAGCGCCAGGTCTGCTACGAGGTAGTGGCACACATTAAGGACACATTGAATCGAGAGTTGTAAGCCATGCTCAATGGCCCACGTTAAACTTATGTCACTGCGCACTTCATCGCGTGACCGCGCCCGGTAACCCTACAAGTGCTGCACGTAGCTTTCCAACAATTGCAGCCTCTGGCGTATCACCTCGTCGCTCAGCGCCATAGGCTTGCTACCTTCCGCGATTTTTCGTCAGCACGGGTTTGCCGAAAGTTCCCGCCTTAAGGCGAGCGGCCATCGCTTCAGAGAGTATGCGACGGAGTGGTATGGTGTCCTCGTAAGCGCGCAGCGTGCGCACCTGGAACTCGATACGCGTCTGCGCATCGGCACAGTAGAGCAGCACACCATGGCGTAACGTCTCGTAGGCCAGGAGCGGCGATGCTTCGTTCAGCAGCACCAGGTCCACCTGATCTGTGCCAAAGATGCGCGACAGGTCACCAAGGAGCCTCAAGCGCTCTGCAAAACGCTCGTCAGGCGTCAGCGACTCGTCGAGCAGCATGGCTACGTCGATGTCGCTACTAGGGTGCGTACGTTGAGTTGCCTGGGAACCGAAGAGGTATGCCAAGCGCACGAGGTGCTGTTGGAAAAGATCTCGCAATAGTTGACGGAAAGCATCCAAGTCCATCCGTGTTTCTTCCCTGCCGTAGTGACGGCTTCCTATGCCTGTGTGCGGCTCATGCGTGCTTCCTTCCTACGCACCAATCATCTGCCACTCCAGCCGGAGCGCGGCGGTGGTCTGACGCCATATCCTCTATACCTGCCTGGAATAATGGCCATAACAGAAATCCTCCTCTGGCTGCATTGCATCCATGCCTGCGCTAGCATGGCTTATGATCTTGTCCAGTCCTCCTGCACAAGACCAGGAATACGCTGAAAATCAACCGTATTGCGTATGACCAGTATACCTCTGACTGCCAGCGTGATGGCGGCGATAGCGAGATCATTGGTACCAAGGCGGAGCTTTTGGGTGCGCAACTGATCAAAGATCGCGGCAGCAGCCTCGTCAAACGGCAAGCAACCCCATTGCTGGTAGAAATGCAGGCTCCTATGCAAACGAGCATACGCCCGCACCCGCACCACCCCATCAGGAGCACGGCGACAGGCCGCAACCAGCCACCGAGATCCTCGTCAAAGGCGATAATAGTCGTGACCACCAGATCATCTTCAGGTAAATGCTGCAGGCGTTGCAGTATTGTAGGATGCCGTTGGAAAACAAAACCCATGATGGCTGTATCCAGCACGTACAACGTCATTCCACGTCCTGCTGTTGCGCTTCTGCACGTTGCCTCTGCCGTTCCCTGGCAATTTCCTCGAAATGCTCCTGCAACGCCTCTTCGTGACCAGCGAAAGCCTCCAAGGCTCTCAACAGCATCCGTGGACTGCCTGGTCGCCACAATGGTTCCTGGGGCAGATTGACCTTAATGGTAGTGACTTCGACGGATGCTAAATAAGCTTCCGTGGCGCGCTGCACGTTCCGCACCGCTTCATCACGCAAGCCCCCCTCGGCGCCAAGATCAGCGAGCGCTGGAATAGACGCGCGCCAGCCCTCCTGCTTCCGCTCGATGAGCACAGCATATTCCATACATGCTCCTTTCCTCAGCGCACCTGCAGTGTTCTACACATTATGTTAGCTCTTCCAGCAGTGCCCTGGCCTCCTGGAGGTCGATAGTGTCAAAGCCCTCGGTGAACCAGCCGTAGATGGGCTCCAATAACTGTCGGGCTTCAGCACGCTTGCCCTGCTGCTGCCACAGGCGGCTCAGGCTCATGGCAGCGCGCAGCTCTAATGACTTCGCCTGCTGCTGGCGGGCAACGTCAACGGCCTGACGAAGACAGCTTTCCGCCTCTTGCGCATCAGGAACATCCTGTTTCAGGAGGAATTCCCCCTTGAGCCGATAGAGCTCAGCCTCGTGTTGACGCTCCCCCGTTGTGTGCACGGCCGTCAGCGCTTCGGCCAGCACCCGCAGCCCCTCGTCGGCTTGCCCGGCTTTCCCATACGCCTCCGCCAGCAGGGCAAGATAATAGGGAAGCTGCAGCTCCGCTCCCGTCGCCTGCCAGGCTGCTATGCCCTGGCGTATCTGCGCAATCCCCTCCGCGCTCTGGCCCTGCTCGGCCAGTGCCCAGCCCCGGAGAACTGTTCCCCACGATTCCCAGAAGGGAAACCCCTGGTCGATTGCGAGGGCAATGGTTGCCGCTGCCCGCTCTTGCGCTGCCGGTTCTTCCCGGCGCAGTTGATGGAGCCAGGCAGCAAAGGCGAGGGCAAAAGCCAGGCTAAAGGGGTGCGACAGCTCCTGGGCGAGGGTGAGCGCGTCGTGAATGCTCCGCAGGGCTTGGTTTGGATAGCCAAGATACCACAGCGCCCAGGCCCCAAAGGAGAGGCAGTGCACCCCGGAGTCATAGCCATACAGAAAGGCGTGGGAGCGATGCTGTTGGAGATTATAAAGAGCCATGCCCTGCTCCAGGTGGGCGCGGGCGCCCGCGAACTCGCCCAGCCATACTAAGGTATCCCCCAGCACATTGTGAGCTACCAGCCGGGACTCCACCTCGTGGACACGCTGGCCCAGAGTCAGGAGCTGTTCTCCCAATTCGCGTGCCGTCTGTAACGCCCCTTGCAATTCGTAAAACTCCCACAGTCCCCGCAGCACCGGGACGAGCTGCGGCGTCTCCTCAACCTGCTGGCAGAGCTCCCGTGCCCGGGCGTAGAGCTGTCCCACTTCCGGGGCGCCAAACCCCTTGATGGCCCGCAGTGGCACACCCATCGCGGTGTGTAGCGCGAGCTCGTGCTGCGTGCGCTCGGGGGTGTTCGGCAGCGTCTTGAGGACATCCAGCCCCTTGGTGAGGTGGCTCATCGCTTCCACATGGGCCGAGCGTTCGATGGCGCGCTCGCCGGCGCGTTGCCAGTAGGGCATAGCCTGCCCGCCGAGCCCCGCTTCCGTGTAGTGATGCGCGAGCAACTCGGGCTGCGTCTCACAGAGTTCGGGGAATTGCGCCTCTAACACCTGGGCAATGTGCTGATGGTGCCGCTGGCGGGTGCTGCGCAGCAAGGATTGATACGCCGCCTCCTGGATCAGGGCGTGTTTGAAGAGGTAGGTCGCCTGCGGCGGCAGCCCCTGCTGGTACAGGAATTCTGCGTCTACGAGCTGCTGCAGCCCCCGCTGCATGGTGCTCTCATCCCAGGGCGAGACGGCCTGCAGCAGCTCATAGGAAAACTCGCGCCCCAGTGTTGCCCCGAGTTGCGCCAGCGCCTTCACCGTGGCCAGACGGTCGAGCCGCGCCATGAGTGAGTCGTGCAGCGTGGCGGGAATCGCCAGTGGGGGCAGCGGACCTCGCAGCTCATAGCGGTCTTCCCGCTCCTGGAGCAGGCCGGACTCCAGCACCATCTTGGTCAGCTCCTCGACAAAGAGCGGCACGCCGTCGGTCTTGGCCACCACCTGCTCCACGACCTCGGGTGGGAGCGCCTTACCATGCACCACCTGGCTGGTCATCTCCGCTGCCTGGCGCCGCGGCAAGCGCTTGAGCGTGACCTGGGTGAGGTGCGCGCGTCCTGTCCACGGCGGGCTAAAGTCGGGCCGAAAGGTCCACAGCGCCAGGATGCGTGCGGTTGGTCCTTGATCAACCAGCAGGCTGAGGAACTCCAGTGTGGACGGATCGACCCAGTGCAGGTCTTCCATGATAAAGAGCACCGGTTGCTGGGCTGCTATGCGCAGGAGGATCGTCAGGAGGGCGTGCAGCGTCTTCTGCTTCTGCTGCTCGGGCGATACGGTCAGGGGGGCATAATCAGCGATCAATGGGAGCGAGAGGACGGAGGCAAGGAGGGGGACAGCTTCTGCGAGTGGTAGGCCATACTGCACTAAGAACCTCTCGAGTTTGCTCAGCTTCTGCTGTGGGGACTCTTCCCGCTCAAAGTGCAGGGCTACGCGCTCCAGCAGATCAATCATGGGATACAGGGCGGTATGCTGGTAATACGGCGAACACTGGCACGGCGTCAGCCACGCCTGCGACTCGGTCGCCACGTGCTCCTTCAGCACCTGCACCAGGCGCGATTTGCCGATCCCCGCTTCGCCGCTGAGCAGCACCACCTGCCCGAGGCCGTCCTTGACCTGCATCCAGAGCTCCCGCAGCAGCGCCCCCTCCTGCTCGCGGCCCACGAGTGGGGTCAGGCCCGTGCTGCCAGCTGCCTCCAGGCGACTGCGCGCCATACTCTCATACAGCACCTGATAGACCTCGATGGGCTGGGCGAGACCTCGCAGGAGCTGGGTGCCGAGCGACTGGCAAGCAAAGAAGCCGCCGAGCAGTTGATGGGTCGCCGCACTGATCACCACCGTATTGGGCGCTGCGATGCCTTGCAGGCGGGCCGCGAGGTTAGGGGTCTCGCCGAGTGCCAACTGTTCCTGCCGGGTGCCACCCCCCACCTCCCCCACCACTACGAGCCCGGTATGGATCCCCAGGCGCACGGCCAGGGATACCCCCCGCTCCTGCGCCAGGCGGGTATTGAGTTGTCCCAGGGCCTCCACGATGCCTAGTCCGGTGCGTACGGCGCGCTGGGCGTCATCTTCGTGTGCCAGGGGATAGCCAAAGTAGACGAGCAGACCATCACCGAGATACTGCGCGATGTGTCCCTCAAGGCGGGTGATCACCTTGGCGCAGGCCTCTTGATAGGCCCGTACTACCTCGCGTAAGTCTTCCGGGTCAAGTTGGCTGGCGAGTACGGTCGAGTCCACCAGGTCACAAAACAGCACGGTCAGTTGGCGGCGTTCCGCCTCGGATGTGTGCGGTGCAGCTGATGAAGAGGCAGCCGGCGTGCTGGAGGCTGCATAGCGTTCCTCCTGAGGAGATGGGGAGGCAATCGACCCAGGTGGCGCGTTTGCTCCTCCCGTCCAGACCAGCACGCGACCGTCTTCATCTACAGCCAGGAGTTGGCCGTATATGAGTTCTTCCTTCAGATCCTCTAGAACATCATCGTCCAGCTGGAACTGGCGCTTGAGGGTACGATAGGTCACGCGTCCACGGCGTTGGAGCAGATCGATTGCCTGGTCCAGCAGCTCCTCAAAAGTCATGGCTCGCCCTCCGCATGTCCCCTAGCGACGTTCAACGCTTTTGGTGCCACCACATAGGATACAGCAGCCCGCTATGCAGAAACCATGTTCAGCAAGGCCTGCCGCTGCTCCTGCTGGACGACGCGCAAGGCCCGCTCTAAAGCCGCCGGCACCTCCGCCGGGTCCTCGACGCGTTCACCGTATCCGCCAGCGGCCTGACACACCAGCTCCCAGTCCAGGCTCGGCGACAGGTCGCTGAACGGGTAGGAGTGCAGGTGCGCTGTCCAGCCATCGGGATAGAGGCCGCGGGTGGCGCTCGCGACAGCGTTCCATTTGGCGTTGTTCCAGACAATGAACAAGACGGGGAGCTGCATCCGCCGAGCCGCCCAGTGAGCGGCAGTCGGCGCGCCAAACATGTAGGAGCCGTCCCCAACACACGCGATAACCGTTTTGTCCGGTGCCGCCAGCTTGGCGCCAAGGGCAGCGCCCAGGCCCCATCCCAGAATTCCTGGGGCAGGAGCACCAAAATAGGTCCCCGGGCGCTCGAACCCAAACTGAGACACATCGAGCCCGAGTTCGTTGATGATGACGGTGCTGTCATTGCGCACCTGTTCCACACAGGCAGAGACCCAGGCCTTATCCAGAGGTCGCTGCGTGCGTCCAGCCTCTGCCTGCGCCTGCAGCGCGGTGCGGGCCCTGGTGTGCGCGGCTTCCCAGGCCAGACCGCGCTCGTGGATACACGCCGCGTCGAGTGACTCTCCCCGCACGGCCTCGACAAGCGCCTGTAAGGTCAGGGCTGCCGAGCCGGCCAGGCTGATGTCGGACTGGAAGCTGCGCAAGGGGTAGCGCGAGAACAGCGGATCAGGGCCTATGTCGATGACGGTGGCGTCCGGCTGAGGTTCATGGCGGCCAGGCGCCCACGGCCAGTCGCTTTCGAGCGTCAGAATCACATCGGCCTGCGCGATGTGAGGTTCAGCCCGGCCTGGCTGGTGCAGACGATGGCTGTACGGGAAGTTCATGTGGGTGGCGCCGCCGTCGAAGATCGGCAGGTTTAACGTCTCGGCGAGGCAGACCAGATGCAGCACGGTGGCTGGGTCTTTGCCGATCATACGTGTGATCGCGATCGGGTTGCGGGCCTGCGCCAGCACATGCGCCGCGCGTTGCATCGCCTCCGGTGCAGCCACACTGCGCGGTGGCGTCATGCGCGGGTCGATAGCATAGGTGAAGCCGGCGCGCTCCTCGGCAATGACCTCACGGGGCAGGGTGAGATAGACTGGCCCCTGCGGCTCGCTGCCGGCGAGGGCGAGGGCACGGTCGACGACGCCCTCCAGGTCCACGCCGGGACGCAACTCGTAGTCCCACTTCACCCACTCGCGGACCATAGAGCCCTGATCGAAGGACTCCTGGGCCCAATGAATGGCGCTACTGCGAGAGCCTTTCAGCCCGCTCTCTGTGGTGGGTGTCCTACCGGCAGTGAAGAGCATGGGGATCTGCGTGCGGCTGGCGTTGATCAGGCCACCAACGGCGTTGGCTGTCCCCGCGATCGTATGGACCATCACGACCTGTGGACGGCCCGTGACCATCGTATACCCGTGCGCCATAGCCACGGCGGTGATCTCATGCGGCACGGTCACGGGCTTGGGAACCGGCAACTCACCCGCCATACGCTTGGCGTAGGCTTCGACAATGGGACCGAAATCTGTGCCACCGTTGGCGAAAAAGTAATCGATACCGCGTGCTGCGAGCAGCTCAAGATACGCCTCGGCCGTTGACTCGACTGCAACCTCCCTCCGCATCATCGCCTCCTCATTCTGCAAGCATGCGTGCCCCGTGGCTACACGACGGCAGCCAAGCGTCAGGCTCGCCCTCCATGTACCGCGACGGCGTCTTTAGCGCATGCATCCTGGTGTATTTCTAGGCGCAACATAGCATGCGAGGGCCTCACTTTCCAAAACAATTTTGCACGTCTTACCGCATATGTTCCTCCGGATGCTCCTGGAGGGCTGGTCCGCAGACCAGCGGAGGGTGGTCTGGACAGGCACTGCAACATGGGATAGGATAGGCCGCCAGGGTTGCTCCAGGAGGAAGACCTCGGGCCAGGCGGTTTTGGGACCATTGTGGGGCCCTAACGTTCATG
>Ga0114129_10009546_pt1 | contig 13841 bp, 9 predicted proteins | sample RhiMetdeltSRZDD1_FD_80071 | JGI IMG/M metagenome (GOLD analysis project Ga0114129, IMG submission 80071) | Populus rhizosphere microbial communities from Tennessee, USA - Rhizosphere MetaG P. deltoides SRZDD1 (version 2) (version 2) | ecosystem: Host-associated > Plants > Roots > Rhizosphere >...
CGCACTCCGTCATCGTGCAGTACGCCGACGAGACGGAATCGCTCTCTTGGGGGCACCACCTGCTCCACCGCGGCGGGCGTTCGGCCCAGGCCACATCAGATACGCGCCTGTCCCGCTCCCTGGCTAGCTGTCCAGGTCGCTCGGGGTGGGAATGTCGGCGAGTGTGCTTCGTTCCTGCGTGCCTGCGCTCATGGCTGCCATTTTGGTGGAGCACGCCGGGATGGTGCGGCGGAGCGGGTTGATTCGATCAAGCAATACAAATCGGGCACGAAGTTCGATTTGCGCAGGATAACGCCGCAGCTGAGCCTTTATGTCGCAGGGCGCGCCTCGCGCCTTCAGAGAGAACTGCTGTCGCGAGGTTGCCGAGCGTGCTCGTGAGTCGCCACTGACGTTGTCGTTGCCGGGCTCGGGTTCGCAGCCGAGGTGCTCGCCGTGGCGAACCATGACTGCCACCCCGAACGGGCCAGGAATGTGAGGTCTACTCGATTTGTCGTTATACTTTGACCTAGTTAGGTTAGGTAACTGACGTTGTGCTCCTAGCGCAGGGGTCGATGGGTTGTCGCAGGCGGAAGGGGCCGAGGATGAACTCCATCGAATGGGCGATCGAGATGCTGCGGGACGCCGAAAGCGTCGAGGAGATTCAGCTCATTCTGAAGAGCAGCGCCCGGGCAGGTGTCAACGCTCAGGGCGTGACTATCGTGCGGCTGGACGAGGGCGGGTACTGCCACTACGCAGACGAGGACGCGATGAGTCCGCTGTGGAAGGGCCAGCGTTTCCCGGTCGACCGGTGCATCAGCGGATGGGCGATGATGCATGGGCAGACGGTGGTGGTTCCTGACATCCGTGACGACGATCGCGTCCCGCAGGAAGCGTACCGGCCGACATTCGTCCGGAGCTTGGTTGTGGTGCCGATCCGTCCTCGGTTTCCGATCGGGGCGATCGGCGCGTACTGGGCCGACATACATCATGCGACTGCTGATGAGGTCGCCACGTTGGCCAGGCTCGCGGCCGAGGCTGACGCAGCGTTGGCACGGATCGACCGTTCGCTTGCCGAGTCGGCCGCTGCGGCAGACGCAATGTCGGTGGCCTAGTCATCGGGCCGATGTTGGTGCTTGAGGTCGTACGCGATGCGGCGGTGGAGTTCATGGAGACCGCCAGCACCGACGATGTTGCCGAGGTCGTGCGGCGTGCGGTCTCTCGGCTCAGCGTCGGCCGTGACGGTTCTGATGTGTTTGTGGACGTCTTCCCTCCTGCGAGTACGCCCCCGACGGCTACTGTGCGTCGAGGCGCTCTGGTTGTTGACGTTGCCACGGCTGGTCGGCATGAGCTGGCTCAGGTTCTCGAAGTACTTTCATCTCAAGCTTCGCTTGCCTTGGAGCGAATACGCCTGAGCGCCGAGATCGCCAGAGGTCGCGATGACAAACCCCTGGTCGAGCAGGCTAGCGACGTCATCCTGATCGTCGACGATGACAACCGGATCGGGTACGCGAGTCCGTCGGCGCGCTTGCTTCTCGGCGCGTCTGAGCTGCGTGGCTCGCCATTGATTGATCTTGTCGATGCAGCCGAGCGGCGTCAGGCCGAATACTTTCTGCGCTACGCGCGCAGGGCCGACCCAGGCACCGTTAGCGCACGGTCCAGTCGAGCCGACTGGACGGTGCGCGCCCACGACGGCCGAACTGTCCGTGTCGAGGTATCGTGTCGCGACCTGCGCGCGGAACAGTCGGTTCGCGGAATGGTAGTGGCGCTGCGGGATGTGACCAACCAACGTCGTCTCGAGCATGAGCTGACCAGGCGGTTGTTCAGAGATGAACTCACTGGGCTGCCCAACCGGCCCTTCTTCGATGAGCGGCTGAGTGAGGCAATCGCCGCGGACACAGGTGTAACCGGTGTTCTTCTCGTCGACCTGGACGACTTCCGAACGATCAATGAGGCGCTCGGCCGGGAAATCGGTGACGCCGTCATCCAGGCGGTGGCGGTACGCCTCCGCGACGCGGCCGGCGAAGATCGCCTAACCGCTAGGCTGGGTGGAAACGAATTCGCGGTGCTCGTCGCCAATGCGCCAGACGCCGACATCATCGAGGATCTGGCGGACCGCCTTATCGAAGCGTTGACGTGGCCGATTCCCGGAATCGGCGACATGCTGTCGTGCACCGGCAGCGCGGGGGTGGCCACAACCATGAACGCCGACACCGCCGAGGAACTACTGCGCCACGCGGATCTCGCCCTTAATTCGGCTAAAGGCGCCGGCAAAGGCAATTGGCGCCGGTACGACCCGTCGGCGTCGACCGCCGCCGGCTATCGCCTGGAGTTGCGCACGGCACTCAGTCAGGCCCTTCGCGACAAGGCGCTGATCTTGGAGTACCAACCGATCATCGCGCTCGACACCGGCCGCATCGCAGGGTTCGAAGCCCTCGTCCGCTGGCGCCATCCCACGCGGGGCGTGCTCTCGCCGGGCGAGTTCATCGACATCGCCGAGGAGTCCGGATTGATCACGCCGATCGGGGATTGGGTCATCGCCACGGCGGCCCAGGATGCGCGGGATTGGCCTGGGGCGCAACCGGATGCGGAGTCCTTTATAAGTGTCAATGTGTCGGCGGCGCAGTTCCGCTCCAGAAGCTTCGTGGAGACAGTGCATCGGCTGCTTGTCGAGGCGGGCCTGCCACCAACCAGGCTCGTGCTGGAAATAACGGAGAGCCTCCTGCTGCGTGACGACGAGAAGGTCTGGAAGGACCTCAAGCAGCTGCGGCAGTGGGGGATCCGGGTGGCAATCGACGACTTCGGCACCGGGTACTCCGCACTGGGTTACCTACGGCAGGTTCCCCTCGACATCGTGAAACTAGACAGGATCTTCATCAGCACGATGGCCACATCGGCACGCCAACGCGAGCTCGTGCGCGGCATCGTGCAGCTGGCAGGGACACTCGGCTTGAGTGTGGTAGCCGAAGGCATCGAGACGGAGCGCCAGCGCCAAATCTCGACGGCCATCGGATGCAGCTACGGTCAGGGATACGTGTTCTCCCGGCCGATGTCCCACCAGGATGCCTTGGAATGGACTATGCGGCGACGGGAATGAGGGAGTGAAAGGTCCAATGTCGGCGAACCTCACCGTCGGCCTCGGGATCCGGGCTGTTGCACCACTGTGGGAATGCGACAATTGGGACTAATAACGGTCACCAGGATGCGTTTGTCTGTGACCTCAGGTCTGAAGGATAGCGATGGGTACGGATAACACGACCTCAGCACAAGGTTCGCTAGCACGCCCCACGCGGGTGGAACTCGTGCACGTGAGCGAGCGGGCCCGGGTGAGCCGGCTGTTCTTGAAGGAGGGCAGCTTCATCCGCAAGGAGCCCTTGGGGCCGGATGCGGAAAAGCGGCTGCGACACGAGGTGACGCTGCTGGAGCGGCTTGTCGACGTCGACGGCGTGACGCAACTGGCGGGGGCGCGGGCGTACCCCGGTTCGATCATGCTGGAGGACGCGGGCCGAGGTCTGCTCGCTCAGATCGCTACGCCGCTGGAGGCCCGCGAGCTGACAAGCGTTGCGCTGCGCTTGGCGCAAGCCGTGGCCGGCATGCACGACAGGGGCGTCATGCACCGCGATATCAACCCGGCCAACATAGTGCTCTCGGATCGACGGGAGACCGCATGTCTGGTCGACTTCTCGTTGGGCACTACCTTTGCGGAGCTGCGTCCCGAGTTCTCGCATCACAACAAGACGGTCGGCGCGTTGGCGTACATGGCTCCGGAGCAGACCGGTCGGACGGGTCGGCCGGTGGATCAACGCGCGGATCTGTACGCCTTGGGCGCGACGCTGTACGAGCTGGCCACGGGTGCCCCACCGTTCGGAACAGGTGATCCGCTGCGGCTCAGCCACGACCATATGGCGCGGCTGCCGGTCCCGCCGGCCCAAGTGAATCCGGCGGTGCCGCCGGCGTTCTCCGAGATCGTGATGCACCTGCTGGAGAAGGAGCCGGACAACCGCTACCAGACCGCCGAGGGCCTCCTGAATGATTTCTTGAGGCTCCAGAGTGGTGCGGTATCACTCGAGGTGGGCGCATCCGACTTCCCGCTCCGTTTGCTTCCACCGTCCCATCTGGTCGGACGCGATGAAGAGATCGCGGCGCTGGGTGAGGCATTCGCCGCGGCGCAATCGAGTCAGTGTCGTGCGGTCCTCGTCAGTGGCCCGCCCGGAGTGGGCAAGACGTCGCTGATCGACGAGCTGCGGCCGATCGCGACCGGCGCCGATGGCTGGTTCGTGGCCGGCAAGTTCGACCAGTACCGCCGCGATTTGGAACTGGATGCCGTACATCAAGCGTTTCGCGCCCTGGGCCGGTTGCTCCTGGCCGAGCCGGACGAGCAGCTCGCGGATGTACGCCAGCGGCTGCTGGCGGCCCTCGGCCCCAACGCCGGTCTGGCGACCGCGGTCACGCCGGAATTCGCGACGCTTCTTAAGGTCCCTCCGGACCCAGGTGATCCGGCCACGCGGCAAGCACGCGCACAGCGCAATGCGTTGGAGATCCTGCGCGTGGTCGCCTCGCCCAAGCGGCCGCTGGTATTCGTCGTCGACGACCTGCAGTGGGCTGCCCCCACTCCGCTCGGGCTCATCGACATGGTGCTGACCGCGGACGAACCGGTGGATGGGCTGCTGATCGTCGGTGCTTATCGCGAGGCCGAAGTGGACGCCACCCATCCGCTGTCCGGATTGCTCAGCCGCTGGCAGCGGCAGGCTGCCGATCTGCGACAGCTGCGGCTGGGGAACCTGCCCGCCGCGAGCGTGACCACGATGGTCGCGGACATGTTGCGATTGGACACCCGGCGGGCCGCTGAACTCGCCGGACCGGTGGCCCAGCAGACGAGGGGCAACCCGTACGACACGGTCGAGCTGCTCAACGTGCTCCGCCACGACGGGTTGCTGGTACCGGGCGACGACGGGTGGCAATGGGATCCGGCGGCGCTGCAGCGCTGCCTGGGTGAGGTGGAAGTCGGCGACCTGTTCACCGCGCGAGTCGAGGCTATGCCGGATCCCACGCGGTCGATGCTGGAGGCGATGGCCTGCCTGGCCGGCCGGCTCGAACTCAGTCTGGTGCAGGCCGCAACGGGCCTGTCGGCCGGCGCTATCGAGGAGTACCTCATACCCGCGCTCGACGACGGGCTTCTGGTGCTGGAGCCAGGCATCCACGAGGAGGTGCGGTTCCGCCATGACCGGATTCAGGAAGCTATTCTCACCAACCTGACGCCCCCTCGACAGCGTGCACTGCGGCGCGAACTCGCGCGGCGCCTGGCGGTTTCGCCGAACCTGTTCGCGGTCGCGGCGCAGCAATACCTTCCCATCATCGACTTGGTACGCGAACGAGACGAGCGACGACGCGTGGTCGAGCTGTTCATCCGCGCCGCCGAACAGGCCAAGCTGTTGAGCAACCACGCCCTGATGGAGACCCAACTGGAGGCGGCGGTGGAACTTGTCGACCCTGACGACATCACCACGTTGATCGCGGTACAGACCGGTCGTTACCAGGCGCTGTGCAGCCTCGGCCGCTTGCAGGAGGCCGACGAGGTCTTCGACACGATCGACCGGCTGTGCCGCACCCCTGCCGAGCGTACGGAAGCCGTGCTTGATCAGGTAAGCAGCCTGACCAACCGCAACCGCCCAGTCGAGGCGGTCGCGCTCGGCCTCGACCAGTTGCGGCGCCTGGGCGTCGCGGTGCCGGCGCCGGAGCAGCTCGGCGCGGAGATCGACCGTGGTCTGGAAGCGTTCCATCACTGGCTCAACTCTGGTGACGAGCGCGACGACCTGCGTCGGCCCGACGTCACGGATGAATCGATCATCGCCATCGCTGCGTTGATCAACCGGCTCATGCCGCCGGCGTTCTTCAGCGACCCCGCGATGATGGCCTGGTTGGCCCTCGAAGCCCTGCGGATGTGGGCAGAACACGGCCCGGGCCGTACCCTGGTCGGCCCGGTGAGCCACATCGCCTTCGTGACCACGCCGCTGCGGGGCGACTACCGCACCGGATATCGAGCGATGCGCCGGATCCGCGCAGTGAGCGAGCAGCGCGGGTACGAACCCGACACTTCTCAGGCCCGTTTCCTTTACGCGCTCGGCACGGGCCACTGGTTCGAGCCGGTCGAGGAGAACGTGACGGAAGCCCAGCGGGCCCGCGAGGGGCTCGCCCAAGGCGGGGACCTGCAGAACGCGTGCCACACCTACTACGCTTCGCTGCCCCAGCTCTTCGATCTGGCGCCGTCGCTGGACAGCTATATCGCTGAGGTGGAGTCCGGTCTGGCGTTCGCGAAGCGTACCGGGAACGACCAAGGCGCCGATGTTTACCAGAGCTATCAACGGTTGGTGAGCGTTCTGCGGGGCGAACCCGTCGCCGCCCCCGCCGAAGAGGCGTCCTATATAGACAGATTGGCGGGCAACCGAGTAACGGCGGGCAACGTCTATGTCACGCGTGCGCTCACCGCGGCTCTGATGAACGACGAGGCAGAGCTGAATCGGCAGATTGCCGCGATGAAGCCCGTGCTGGACGCCATCACGGCGACATACCCCACTGCGACCGGTCACGTCGTGCATGCTCTGGCGCTCGCCGGCCGGGTGCGCGCCGCCACGACCTTCGCCGAGCGTGACGTTCTGGTCGCTGAGTTGGACACCGCGATCGACTGGGTCGCGGCCCGCGCCGCCGACGCCCCAGGCAACTTCCAGCACGTACTCCGACTCGTCGAGGCCGAACGCGCCTGGGCCGTAGGCGACTTCCCCGCCGCCGACCGCGCCTTCGACGCCGCATTGGCCGAGGTCGCCACACGCCATCGCCCATGGCACCGGGCTCTGATCGCAGAGCGCGCCGCCGGCTACTACCTTGCGCAGGGCCTCGAATACGTCGGCCACTGCCTCCTGACCGAAGCAGTTCGCGAGTATGATAGTTGGGGCGCCTCCGCCAAAGTCAATCAACTCCTCCAGGCCAACCCCACACTGTCCATCCCGCGCGACAACCGCCGCGAGCCCGTCACCGGCGGAGCAACCGACTCCCGCATCATGACCGGCGCGATCGACCTGCTCGGCATCGTCGCCGCCTCCCAAGCCCTCAGCTCTGAGACATCCGTCGAGGGACTTCGCGCCCGCGTCGTCGAGGTGCTGTCGACGATGACCGGCGCGACCGGAGTGCAATTGCTGCTGCGTAGCGAGGACGAACATGACTGGCAACTCGCCGCGACCGCACCGGGCTCGAAGGACACCATCCCCATTGACAAGGCCGGCCGGCGCCGACTGGTGCCACTGTCAGTGATCCGCTACGCCGAACGCACGCGCGAACCATTGGTCATCAATGACGCTACGCAGGACGACCGCTTCGCCCGCGACCCGTTCCTCATCGGCAAGGAATCGTGCTCGCTCGTGGCCATACCGATCCTCAATCGCGGTCGGCTCTCGGCGCTCCTGCTGCTGGAGAATCGTCTCATCCGCGGCGCCTTCTCCGCCGAACACCTCGACGGCGTCATGCTCATCGCCGGGCAACTCGCGGTCTCCCTGGACAACGCCCTGCTCTATACATCGCTGGAACGCAAGGTCGCGGAGCGGACCCAGCAACTCGCCGTCGCGAACCAGCGCCTCGAACTGCTGAGCGCGACCGACCCGCTCACCAACGTCGCCAACCGGAGGCGCCTGGAAGACTTCCTCGCCGCCCAATGGCGACAGGGCAGCTCCGGACCCCTCAGCCTGGCCATGATCGACGTGGATCACTTCAAGATCTACAATGACCACTATGGACACCAGGCCGGCGATGAGTGCCTGCAACTCATCGCAGCGGAACTCAAGCGCAATACCCGAGACATCGACCTGGTGGCCCGCTACGGTGGCGAAGAGTTCGCCGTTGTCATGCCCGGCACCGACATCACCGCCGCCGCACTGGTAGCCGAACGCCTCCGCGCGGCGATCGTCGCCCTCGCCTTGCCGCACGAGTTGGCGGCCGCCGGCATCGTCACCATCAGTCTCGGCGTCGCTGCCCTCGTGCCGGCACCCAGCAGGGACGCGGAGGCGCTCATCAACCTCGCCGACGTGGAGCTCTACCGCGCGAAACGCGCTGGGCGCAACCGAGTCGAGGTTCGCAGCCCACGGATCGAACAGTCCGGGTTGGATGGAGGCATTGAGGCGCCTGGGTTTGCCTAGCCCTCACGGACGCAGCGGGGTACTCGGCGTCGACTGTTTCGCGAGGTTACTGCGATGGGCTATCGCGGCAGCAAGGCCACCATCATGGAATACCTCAAACCCTTCCGCGACTCGGGTGCTGGCCGCCGCGCAGCGTGTGATCGTATCGTCCGATTCACGCCGGCCTGTCGGGCCCATGTATCGGCCAGCTGCGAACTAAGCCAGCTCGTCGGGGCGACGATGGTCAGGCGTGTCGAGGTAGGCATCGAGCGTGGTCGCCGCATTGATCAGCGCCAGGTGGGTGAACGCCTGAGGAAAGTTGCCGAGCTGCTCACCGTTGCGGCCCAGCTCCTCCGCATAGAGCCCGAGGTGGTTGCCGTACGTCAGCATCTTCTCGAACACGAGCCGCGCCTCGGCGAGCCGTCCGGCACGCGCGAGCGTCTCGACGTACCAGAAGGTGCACATGGAGAAGGTGCCTTCGTCGCCGGGTAGCCCGTCGGGCGATGCGACAGGGTCGTAGCGGTACACCAGGCTGTCCGAGACGAGAGTCGCTCCCATAGCGTCCAATGTGTCCAGCCACACGGGTTCGGTATCGGAGACGAAACCCACCAGCGGCATGACCAGGATAGCGGCGTCCAGCACGTTACTGCCGAACGCCTGCACGAAAGACCGCCGCTCAGGATGCCAACCGTGGGTCATGACCTGTTTGTAGATCTCATCGCGAGCAGCAGTCCACCCATCGGTTTCGGCGGGCCAGCCCAGCTCCCGAGCGAGGCGGATAGTCCGGTCCAGCGCCACCCACGACATGACCCTCGCGTAGACGAAGCTCTTGCGCCCGCCTCGGGTCTCCCAAATGCCTTCGTCGGGCTGATCCCAGTGCGCCGCCACCCAGTCCGCCAGCTGGCACAGGCGAGCCCAGCCGTTCGTCCCCAGCCGTCCACCTTCGCCCTTGTACGCCGTCCAGATCGCGTCGAGCAGCTCCCCGTAGATATCGAGTTGGAGTTGATGCACTGCGCCGTTTCCGATGCGTACGGGACGGGATTCGTGATAGCCGCTGAGATGGTCGAGAACCTGTTCCTCGAGGTCGGTTGAACCGTCGACGCGGTACATGAGCTGCAGCGGCCCGCCGTCGGCCCCACCCGTGCCACCGGGACGGGCGGACAGCCATCGGAACAGCCGCCGGGCCTCGTCGACGTAGCCGAGGCGCAGGAGTGCGTGGACCGACAGCGACGCATCCCGGATCCACGTGTACCGGTAGTCCCAGTTGCGCTCTCCGCCGATTTGCTCGGGCAGGGCCGCCGTGGGTGCCGCCACGATCGCCCCGGTGGGGTCGTACGTGAGCAACTTGAGAGTGATCGCCGAGCGCATGATCATCTCGCGCCATCGCCCTCGGTAGGTGCTCGCGCTCACCCAGCGATGCCACCAATCCAACGTCGACCGGTATCGTCCGTCGACTTCACGATCGGTCATCCGGCGCTCGGCGTTGTCGCCGGCAGTTCCGCCGCTCACGGCGAACCAGGCCCGCTCACCCGCGCTTAGATGGAGGATCATCGCAATGTCGTCGCCATCAGGGACCAGTTTCCGGTCGCTGTCGAGGCGTAGCGCACGCCCGGGCGCTTGGAATACCGCCGTATCGCCGTCGTGCACCAGCGTGTGCTTGGCTCGGCCGTAGTCGAATCGGGGTTCGCAGCGAACTTCAAGCCGCAGATCGCCACGGACCACGCGGACGAGCCGCACCAGCGCGTCGGGCGTATCGCCGACCCGGCCAGTGACCGGCATGAAGTCCACGACCTCGACGACGCCTTCATCGCCGAGGAACCGCGTTACCAGGACTGCCGAGTCGGGCAGATACAGCTGTCGCGTCGTCCACTCGTTGCCGATCGGGGCGATACGGAAGAATCCGCCGCGGTCGTTGTCGAGGAGACTGGCGAAAACACTTGGCCAGTCGAACCGCCCCGGGCAGTACCAGCTGACCGTACCGCCCGTATCCACCAGCGCCGCTGTCTGCAAGTTGCCGATGAGACCATGCTCGGCGATGGGTCTGTATGCGCGGGCGTCGGCACTCTGATTCTCGTTCATGATCTGCGCCGTGTTCATCACCTGCGTCCTGCCCCCATAACGAGGATACCTCCGCCGCACACAAATGGGTCTTACTGGGTGCTAAACCGTCGAAATACGACCAGAAGTGTGGAGCGGAAGGTTGTCGAGCCCGGGCTCGCCGGACTACACGATCGTGTGGGCCAACTTCGGCCCGTACCTGGCTATGCCTCGATTCCGCAGAACCGGGATTGCCGGCTGAAGGACAGAGTCGGCTTCACGCCCAAGATGACCGGTCGGCTAGTCATCCTCGCCCGATGATCACGGCGCACCGGATCGTCGGTCCACGACTTGGCCGGACACAGTTCGCGAGCGATCAAAGCGCTTCCACGCGGACTCGCGCAGGTGCAAAACACCGCGCCGGCCGACAGTTCTCCACCCGCCCGCAGCCCGTGAATACTGTCGCTGCACACTGGCGGAACGGTTGCCGCGCTTGGCAAACCCGTCTCATCGACGGTCAGCCGAGGTCGCCTCAGACCAACTCGGGGACCCTGAGATGGGCCAGCGCGAGTTCGAACTCGGCGACGTCAGTTACCTGAGCGCCGGTCTGCTGGGCGACCCTGCTCCGCAGCGTTTGGCCGATGTCCCGCGTCCGCGCCACCGCCGCAGAGCTTTCGTATACCACCGTCGACACAGCCTGCCCGGTGTCGCGGTCGATCAGCAGGCTCGCGCTGCAGAAGCCAGGCAGGCCGTCCAGCTCGGGAATCACCATCTTGAACGACTCGATCGAGTTGTCTATGTTCGCTGATTCGCCCTGAAGCCAGGACAGTCGGGCGTACGCGCCGGTGGGAGCCGGTTGGGCGCGGTGCATAACGGGAATCTCCCATTCCTGGACAAGTGGTCTAGTAGCCCCCAGCGTGGTGGTCAGCTGGCTCCGCACCGGAGCGACCTGACTCTCGCTCGCCTTCATGGTCTCTAAGGACTGCCATGCCGAGGTCGCGATGCAGCGGCCGGACTCCCGCTCGATGAGGCACGACACACCGAGGCAGCCGTCAATTCGCATGAGCGCAGGCATCACCTCGTCACGCACCAGCGCGACAGCCCGGTCGATCGACGATGGATCAGCGATCAGCGTTGTTGAACGTGCGTACACTTCCCACTCCCATGCCTACAGGCGATGTTCCCCTTGGACACCACCGGGTTCACCCTTCAGAGTCCTCCACAACGGCATAACCCGTATGGACATTGGCAAACTCGGAAAACCACCAGGTGTGCGACTGATCAGCTGAATCTCATAGTCGCGACCGCGGCGATGCCGCCGGTCATCGCGCGGTGAAGGCGCATGTGTAGTCGGACTCGCTCCTCAGGCGGGCCAGAACCGGTCACATGTCCCACATCGGTCGTGCCAGGTCGATGCGACAGTGTTTCTCAAATCTTTCGATGCGCAAGAAGATCTTCAAGTTGGCCGGCGAGGTTGTGTTCAGTACGCAGACGCCACGACGAAGTCGATCTCTCCGTCCTCGCCGACGTCGGCATCGATCACCTTGTCGTCAAGCATCTGTGCGGCGAACTCGTCGAGGAAGACCTTGGCGGCGTCGTAGGACATTACTGATCGCCCGAATCGGGGCCTTGGAGCGACAGCGATCGACAGGGCACCGCCACGGTCGCCCGTGGCTCTGCGTACGCCGGCGCCGTTCGGCACGCGCGGATCGTCGGTGAGGAGCGCGATCGTGGAGACCGCCCGTTCGGTCATGGCGAGCATGCAGAAACCTCCGCATTGGCGTTGCGGGTTCGAGCAGCCGTCCACCTCGCCGCTGCCGACCCGGAACTAGCTAGGCCAGGCGGGCGATGACCACGCTGGCGGAGCACGACAACCCTGCCGTCGGACGCGGCGCTGGCCTGGCTCCAGTCGCCCTGGAACTGCCTCGACCTATCTACGTCGCCTTGGTCGGTGCGGCGCTAACCGCAGTTCTCACACCGCTCGGGCAGAGGACAGTGGACTGGGGGCTGCGGTTCGCGTTCTACGGCTGTGTATCCACGCAGGACTATCAGGATCCGGTGTCATCGCAGCGGTGGCAGTTCGACTTCGCCGCCGTGCTGGTAGCCGGCCACGGTCGGATAGTCGCCACCTACTTCGACGTCGGCTACTCCCGCGAGATCGCGTGGGCTGACCGGCCCGAAGACGCCTGGCTCCGCGCCGCGATCACCCGACACGGGACTTCAATATGGCGGTAGGTCATTCCGGCTCTACGCCAAGAAGTGTGGTGTGCGCCTCCTGATCCGTGGTGTCAAGATCGTAGGCCATTCGATTCCACAGTGCAGTAGTAGTCGCAGCCGGTAGTTGGCGAAGTTGCGGTAGCCGTGGCCGACCCGGCGGATCTTCTCGATGAGCAGGTTGACTGCTTCGGTGGGGCCGTTGGACGCGCCGCCGGTGTCGAAGTACGCCACAATCTCGGGCTGCCACTCGGTCAGCGTTCGGCCCAGGCGAGCGACCTCGGGGATCGGGCAGGAGCGGGCGGCGGCGATGACGGCCTGGGTGCGCGCCTTGCCGGTCTGCGGGTCGGGGCTGATGTAGACCTTCGCCAGATCCTGGGCGATGTACCCGGCCAGGAGTACTTCGTCGTTAGGGTCGCCGGCGTGCAGGGCCGGCGTGGGCTACCTGCTCAAGGACCGGGTCGCCGATGTGGGCGACTTCCTGGATGCGTTGACACGCGTAGCGGCCGGAGGCACCGCGCTCGACTACGACGTCGTCGGCCAGATCATCCGCACCAGCCGAAACAGCTCCACACTGGACACGCTGACCGATCGGGAGCGACAGGTCCTCGCGATCATGGCCGAAGGGCGATCCAACACAGCCATCGCAGGTGCGCTACACCTCAGCAACGCCTCGGTGGAAAAGCACATCACCAGCATCTTCGGCAAACTCGGGCTCCCGCAATCCGTGTCCGACCATCGCCGCGTCCTGGCCGTACTCCGATACATCCGAGCCTGATCACCGGCGGCCGGCCTCACAACGGCTGCGCTACCGCAATGGACACCCGTTGACGAGCCGGCGCTACGACCAACTCCGGAAGCGGTTCGGACAACAGCTTGTGGGGCTCGTAAATCGGGTTGTGGCTATGCGGCCTGCGTGTATTCGTTGATCAGCCCGCTGAGAATCGGGCGTCGTTGAACGCGGGCGGCGGTGAGGTCGACTACCTGCGATCGTGGGCTCAGTGGTTGCTGGCCAAGCGATCGGTGGCCGTTGTAATGGGCGGTGTACGACCGCCCTCGGCCGCGACGCGCACGGCATCATCAGAACTTCGCAAACACGTTCTAGCGTGGACGGACCGTCTCGCCCGTGTCCCAGGTGTTGCCGGACCACTTGTTGCCGGTCCGGGTCGGGTCGAAGTCAGCGATCGGTCCCCACGTGCCGCACCGGCGGCTGCGGCCGCGCTGGAACACGTTGCCGATGAAGGCGATATACGTGGCGTTGACCGGATCGTTCGAGTGGACCTTGTGCCTGGATGTGCCGCCGTACGCGCAGTAGCCGAGGCCGCGGGCATTCGCTACGAACAGATTCCGCTCGATCCGGTTGTCGTGGATCGGCGCGAAGTCGGGGTAGCCGGTCATGTCGGCGCTGCAGCCGATCTCCGAATCGGAGATCGCTGTCCAGTCACAGGCGAG
>Ga0114129_10009547_pt1 | contig 13840 bp, 12 predicted proteins | sample RhiMetdeltSRZDD1_FD_80071 | JGI IMG/M metagenome (GOLD analysis project Ga0114129, IMG submission 80071) | Populus rhizosphere microbial communities from Tennessee, USA - Rhizosphere MetaG P. deltoides SRZDD1 (version 2) (version 2) | ecosystem: Host-associated > Plants > Roots > Rhizosphere >...
CCGATGGCCCCGATGTTGATGCGGTTGCTCGGCGCTTCCGCGCCGAAGACCGTCGAGGGAACGATCGACGGGAAGCCTGAGGCCACGGCTGCTCCCAATCCTGTCGCCGACGCTTTGATGAACGAGCGCCGCGTTCGCTTCTGTCGTTCACTCATACTCGCGACCCTCAGTAGTTCGGCTGCGTTGGCGCCTTGACCGTCACACGCTGCGCCTGCTTCTGCGCCTTCAGCATCAGCTCCATCGCCAGTAAACAGTGCGCCTGCGGCATTGCGGTCTCCGTGCGATTGACGACGTCGTTGACCAGCTGGTCGCCGTAGGGGAGTTCGACGCTGGCGCAGTCGATGTAGCGCGTTTCTTTCTTGTCCACCAGGAAGAGGTGGCTGCCACCGGAGTGCCCGGCGATGTCGATGTTCTTGCGGATCTCGATGAACCCGTCGGTGCCGAGGATGGTCAGCCTGCCGTCGCCGAAGACGGGGAATGTCTCGGGCGTGAACCAGTCGACGCGGATGTAACCGGTGCCGCCGTTGCCGCGCACCATCGTGTCGCCGAAGTCCTCGAGCCCCGGGTACTTCGGATTGTTGACGTTGCCGACCTGCGACGCCACGACGTCCGCCTGGGTCGAGCCAGTGAAGTAGAGGAACTGATCGCCCTGGTGCGACCCGATGTCGCAGAGGATGCCGCCGTAGCGCGGCCGCTCGAAGAACCAGGCGGGCCGCGTTTGCGGCGTCATTTTGTGGGGGCCCATCCCGATCGTCTGGATCACCCTGCCGATGGCGCCGTTCTTCACCAGGTCGCCGGCGCGGACCGTCGCGCGGTTCTCGAGCCGCTCGCTGTACATGATCGAGTAGATCCGCCTGGTCTGCGCCTGCACTTTGCGGACTTCCGCGAGCTGCTCGAGCGTGGTGATGCCGGGCTTGTCGACCATGTAGTCCTTGCCGTGCTGCATCACGCGGACGCCGAGCGGCGCGCGTTCGTCCGGGATGCCGGCGCTGACCACGAGCTGAATCGACTTGTCCTCGAGAATCTCGTTCTCGCTCCGCGCCAGCTTCGCCTGCGGAAAGCGCTTCACGAACGCCGCGGCCAGATCCGGTTCCCTGGCATAGAGCGCCACGAGCTCGCCGCCGCCTCGCACGACCGCGGTGGTCTGGCTGTTGATGTGGCTGTGATTGATGCCAATCACGGCAAAACGAATCTTCGCCGGGCTCTTCGCGGCCGTGGGGCTGGTCTGGCGAGCAGTCTCCATCCGGAGCCGCCGGCCCGCCTGTTCGGCCAGGAAGGCGTCGCCGCTCACCGCGGGAACGGCCGCGGCAGCGCCGGCAATGCCCTTGAGGAAGTCTCGTCTGTCCACTGCTGTCTCCCTGCTCATTGCCAACATTGCCAACATTGCCAACATTGCCAGGATTGCTCGTCACTGCCAGCACAGCCGATGCGAATTCGGGCAGGACTCCCAGTCGTCTCGCGAAACGGCCGTGAAGTGTTGGCAACGCTGGCAATGTTGCCAATCTTGGCAATGCCCAATGTGGGCCATTCAACGGCATCCGGACCGTTGCCGTCAATCGAAAGCGCCCGGCCGGGTAGGATATAGCTTTGCCCCTGACTGCGATGATGCCGTCCAACCCCTTCGACGCCGATGACCCGGCGCTGCTCGACGTCGCGACCCGCGTGCCGGGTCCCTCGGGGTCGTTGCCGTTCACACCGGAGATGCTGCGCGAGCGGCCGTCGGGCGACCTGTTCGGGTGGACGCAGAACGCGGGGATGGGTTGGGAAGCGGCCGCGCTCGGCGGCCGCGAGTTCCTGATCCTGTCGACGCATGGCGGAATCCGGGCCGCGGACGGCACGCCGATCGCGCTCGGGTATCACACGGGGCACTGGGAGGTCGGCCTGCTGATGGAAGCGGCCGCGCGGGAGCTCAAGGCGGCCGGCGCGATCCCCTTTGCGGCCGCCTGCACCGATCCCTGTGACGGCCGATCGCAGGGCACGCCCGCGATGTTCGACAGCCTCGCCTATCGCAACGACGCCGCGACCGTGTTCCGCCGGCTGATCCGGTCCCTGCCGACCAGGCGCGGCGTGCTCGGGATCGCCACCTGCGACAAGGGCCTGCCGGCGATGATGATGGCGCTCGCGTCGAGTCACGACCTGCCGTGCGTGCTGGTGCCTGGTGGCGTCACCCTGCTGCCGATCCAGGGCGAGGATGCCGCCCGCATTCAGACGATCGGCGTGCGCTACGTGCATGGCGAGATCACGCTGGAGGATGCGGCGGATCTCGGCTGCCGGGCCTGTGCGTCCCCGGGCGGTGGCTGTCAGTTCCTCGGCACGGCCGCCACGTCGCAGGTCGTCGGCGAGGCGCTGGGCATGTCGCTCGGGCATGCCGCGCTGGCGCCGTCCGGGCATCCGATCTGGCTCGACATGGCGCGCCGCTCGGCAGTCGCGCTGATGCAGCTCGAACAGCGCGGAGTCCGCATGCGCGACATCCTGACCGATGCCGCCGTACACAACGCGATGGCCACCCACGCGGCGTTCGGCGGCTCGACCAACCTGATCCTGCATCTTCCCGCGGTCGCGCACGCTGCCGGACTTCGCCGTCCGACGGCCGCCGACTGGACCGCGATCAATCGCCGGGTTCCGCGGCTGGTCGATGCGCTGCCGAACGGGCCGCGGCATCATCCGACCGTCCAGGTCTTTCAGGCCGGCGGCGTGCCCGAGGTGATGCTGCATCTCCGACGGTCGGGACTGCTCGAGACCTCGGCGCTGACCGTGAGCGGGCTGACCCTCGGCGAGCAGCTCGACGCCTGGGAGTCGTCCGAGCGCCGTGTTCGCCTGCGCGAAGCGCTCCGGGCGAAGGACGGCGTGGATCCGGATGACGTGATCATGGCGCCCGAGGACGCGGTGAGGCGCGGGCTGACGTCGACGTTCTGCGCGCCGGTTGGCAATCTCGCGCCGGAGGGTTCCGTCATCAAAGCCACGGCGATCGATTCGTCAGTGATCGACTCGGACGGGGTATACCGGTTCACCGGCCCCGCGCGGGTGTTCGTGACCGAGCCCGCGGCGATCGCGGCGATCAAGGCCGGCCGGATTCAGACCGGCGACGTGCTGGTGCTGATTTGCCGTGGTCCACTTGGCGCGGGAATGGAGGAGACCTACCAGCTGACATCGGCACTGAAGTACCTCCCGTTCGGCAAGCACGTGGCGCTCCTCACCGATGCCCGTTTCAGCGGCGTCTCGACCGGCGCCTGCATCGGCCATGTCTCGCCGGAAGCGCTGTCCGGCGGGCCGATCGGCAAGCTGCGCGATGGTGACCTCGTGGAGATCGTCATCGACAGGAAGAGGCTCGAAGGCACGGTCAACCTCGTGGGCGAGGGCGGCGTGCACGTGGGCGCCGAGGCGGGCGCGCAGATCCTGGCGCGGCGTCCCTCGCGTCCCGATCTCGCCGCGGATGCCGGCCTGCCGGATGACACGCGACTGTGGGCGGCCCTGCAGGACGCGAGCGGAGGCCCCTGGGGTGGAAGCGTCTTCGACGTCGACGCGATTCTCCGCACGCTCGAGGCCGGCCGGAAGGTGCTTGGTTCGTGAAGGCGTACCTGGCACCGGAGCAGGCGCTCCCCGCGGACGCCGAAGCCGCGACCCTCGTCGGCCGCGCCTGGCTGCCGGATGCCGACGGCCCGTCGCCTGTCGCGATCAGGAACGGGTGGGTCTTCGATCTCTCGTCGGCCGCGCCGACCGTCAGCGCGCTCCTGAACACCGCCGATCCCCTGGCGATCGCGCACATGGCGGCCGGCTCGGCGCGTGTCGCTCCGGTCGAGGACCTGCTGGCCAACTCTCTGGCGGACAGTCGCGACACCCGTGCGCCATGGCTCCTCGCACCGTGCGATCTGCAAACCGTCAAGGCCAGCGGCGTCACGTTCGTCGCCAGCCTGCTCGAGCGCGTCATCGAGGAGCAGGCGAGAGGCGATGCCGCCAGGGCCGAGGGCCTGCGGACGTCGATCCTGTCGGTGATCGGCAACAGCCTGCACGATGTCCGTCCGGGGTCGGCCGACGCGATGCGCCTCAAGGAGATGCTGATCTCCCGCGGTGTCTGGTCGCAGTATCTCGAGGTCGGGATTGGACCCGACGCCGAGATTTTCACCAAGTGCCCGCCGCTCGCCGCCGTCGGCACAGGCGCCGAGGTCGGTATCCATCCCCGGTCGGAATGGAACAATCCCGAGCCGGAAGTGGTGCTCGCCGTCTCGCGGACGGGCCGCGCGGTGGGCGCGTCGCTCGGCAACGACGTCAACCTGCGCGATTTCGAGGGGCGCAGCGCCCTGCTGCTCGGCAAAGCCAAGGACAACAACGCCTCGTGCGCGATCGGTCCGTTCATCCGTCTGTTCGACGAGACCTTCTCGATCAACGACGTACGCGGCTGCGAGCTCGCGCTGCGCATCGAAGGGCCCGATGGCTTCCAGTTCACGGGCCGCAGTTCGATGGCCGAGATCAGCCGCGACCCGCTGGAGATCGTCGAGCACACCATCGGCCCGCATCATCAGTATCCGGACGGGGTGATGCTGTTCCTGGGCACGATGTTCGCGCCGACCGTCGATCGAATGGCGCCCGGCAAGGGCTTCACGCACGTCGTCGGCGACGTCGTCACCGTCTCGACTCCGACGCTCGGCACGCTGGTCAACCGCGTCAATCACACCGATAAGATCGCGCCATGGACGTTCGGCCTGTCGGCGTTGATGGAGAGTCTCGGCCGACGTGAACTGCTGGGAAAGTAGCGTCAAGAAACAAACCAGGCGCGCCACGGGCGCGTTGGGGGGGCCGGCGAGCCGGCAGCCCCCCGGAGAAATATGACTAAACAGTTTCCGAACTACATCAATGGCGAATGGGTGACTGCCTCGAGGTGGACGCCCAACCGCAATCCGTCCGATCTGAGTGACGTCATCGGAGAGTACGCCCAGGCTGATGCCGCGCAGACGCAGGCGGCCATCGCCGCGGCGAAGGCCGCCTTTCCCTCGTGGGCCGTTGGCGGCATCCAGGACCGCGCCAACCTGCTCGACAAGGCCGGCTCCGACATCCTCTCCCGCAAGGACGAGATCGGCCGGCTGCTCGCGCGCGAGGAAGGGAAGACGCTGCCCGAGGGCGTCGGGGAAACCGTGCGCGCCGGGCACATCTTCAAGTTCTTTGCCGGAGAGGTCCTGCGGCAGGCCGGCGAGAAACTGCCCTCGGTGCGTCCCGGCGTCGACGTCGAGATTACGCGCGAGCCGATCGGGGTCGTCGGGCTGATCACGCCATGGAACTTCCCGATTGCCATCCCGGCCTGGAAGATCGCGCCGGCGCTCGCCTTCGGCAACACCGTCGTGTTCAAGCCCGCGCAGTGGACGCCCGGATGCGCGTGGGTCCTGACCGACATCCTCGCCGCCGCCGGCGTCCCGGCCGGCGTCTTCAATCTGGTGATGGGATCGGGCTCAGTGGTCGGCGAGGCGCTCGTCAACCATTCCGAGGTCGCCGCGATCAGCTTCACCGGCTCGATGGAAACCGGCCGCTCGATCGCCCAGAAAGCGGTGTCGCGGATGGCCAAGTTCCAGCTCGAGATGGGCAGCAAGAATCCTCTCGTCGTCGTGGACGACGCGGATCTGCCGACCGCGGTGAACGTGGCAGTGCAGGGCGCGTACTTCTCGACCGGCCAGCGCTGCACCGCCTCGTCGCGGCTGATCGTCACGGATGGAATCCACGATCGTTTCGTGGCGGCGCTCACCGAACGGCTGTCGGCGTTGAAGGTGGACAACGCGCTGACCCCCGGCACCGAGATGGGCCCGGTCGTCGAACAGCCGCAGCTCGACACCGACCTGGAATACATCGGCGTGGGACAGAAGGAAGGCGCGCGGGTCGCCTATGGTGGAGAACGGCTGAAGCGCGGCACCGACGGCTACTATCTGGCGCCCACGCTGTTCACGGACGCCACCAACGCGATGCGTATCTCGCGTGAGGAGATCTTCGGTCCGGTCGCCTGCGTGATCCGCGCGAAGAACTACGAGGAAGCGCTGGCCATCGCCAACGACACGGAGACGGGTCTCTCTTCGGGGATCGTCACGTCGTCTTTGAAGCTCGCGACGCACTTCAAGCGCCACGCCCAGGCGGGGATGGTGATGGTGAACCTGCCGACGGCGGGCGTCGACTATCACGTGCCGTTCGGCGGCCGCAAGGCCTCGAGCTACGGGCCACGAGAGCAGGGGCGATACGCGGCGGAGTTCTATACGACCGTGAAGACGGCGTACGTGGCGCCGTAGGGTGAGGGGCGCGTGGCTTAAACCTGGACGTTGGTCGGCGGGCTCACCCGGCGCGTCGAGCCAACGTCATAGCGTTGGATGATGTCGTCGGGCACCGGGGTGAAATCCGACGCTCGCAGGAAGTCCCGCAGGGTCGTGCCGGTCGAGAGGTTGTCGACGTTGGCGGCGCCGCGGCCCGACTTGAGGTCTTCCAGCGAAACCGTCCGGAAGTCGACGCTGTAACGGGTCTTACCGGAGGTATTCGGCACCGTCGAGTGCAGCTGCGCCGCCGAGAAGAGCAGCATCGAGCACGCGTCTCCGACCACGCGGATCTGCGGTTCCCCGGGAATCGGGTCAATCGGCGCCGGATGGTTGCGGTTATCGGAGTGGATGAACCGTGCGGCGTCCTCGCGGTCGGTGGCGTTCCAGCCGTACGGGTCGAACCCTGATGAGGTGTTCGGCAGCGCACTGTTCCAGTACTGCGGGTGAAACGCCATCGAATTGGTGGGCCCGACGTCGACGAGCGGGAACCACCAGTTCTGCTGACACATCGGCGCCGCGTACCAGACGTCGCGGTGCGGCTTATAGGCGTAGCCCATGCCAGCCGACAGATAGCCGGAATGCGTCACGATTCTGAGCTTCGGGAGATCGAAATACGTCGTCTCCGGATCGCATCCGAACTCAATCACGAGATCGCGGAGCAGCTCCTTTGCGCGCGGCGAGTGCGTGAAACGCGGCGTCAGCGGTGCAATGTGATCGACGAATTGCTCGACCGGCATCAAATCCTGCGCCTGCATCGGATCGACGTCGCCGAATCCCGCGGTGATCAATTCCCAGGCGTGGTCCCGCACGGCGGCCACCGACGCCCGCGGGGTGTAGAAGAAGATCGCGCCCTTGTGCAACAGCTGGCGACGCTCCGCGTCAGCCGCAGCGCTGTTTACCAGTATCGCGCCCATAGCATCCTGACTCCAGCCGATGAACGGAGTTCTAGAAGGTTGATGGGCAGGTGGTGCAAGACGCGCGCCCGGCCGGCGGGGCGGTGAGCCGGCGGATTTCGGCGCGGGGCTCGACAAATGACCCCACCAGGCGGACATTTGTCGCGGTGTTCAGGCTCGCCGGCGGCGCGTACAATCCGCTCCGTGCTCTGGCTGCTCATGGCTGCGGGTTTTGGCGTCGTCTTCCTGTCCCACACCGCGCCCTTTCCGTTTCTGCTGGAGCGCTTCGCGCCGGCGCGATCGGTCTGGAAGATGCCGCAATCGGCCGGCGCCCCCACTGTGTATCTCACGTTCGACGATGGCCCGAACCCCGAGGCGACGCCACAGTTGCTGGACGTCCTTCGGGAGGGTGGCGCGGCCGCGACCTTCTTTCTGATCGACGCTCACGTCACCCCCGAGACCGCACCGATCGTCCGGCGGATGTTCGACGAGGGGCATGCCGTGGCGCTGCACGCCGACACGCGGGCGCTCATGTTCAAGTCGCCCGACGCGCTCGCGGCCACGCTCGCGCGCCACGCGGATCGGATCGAACAGCTCGCCGGGACGCGGCCCTGCCGGCTGTTCCGCCCTCACGCGGGATGGCGCAGCGGAACGATGTACGAAGGTCTGCGGCGGATCGATCACACGCTCGTCGGGTGGAGCTGGGGCCTGTGGGACTTCAACTGGTATCGCGCGCGCGACGCCCGCGGACTGGCGCAGCGGCTCGGGCGCCGTCTCTCACCCGGAGACATCGTCGTCATGCACGACGGCCACCATCTCAATCCGCGGGCACCACGGCAGTACGCTGTGGAGGCGACGAGGCTGCTGCTGCAGTCGGTCGAGCCGAAGGGCTGGCGTTTCGGACGGCTGTGCGACCCGCACGCGGGAGAATGAGGCGATCATGATTCAGCTCTTCGACCCTTCCTACCAGAACGTCCGTCCCACGCTGATCGAGCACATCGACAACGAGCAGGCCGGGATCGACGTCGCCATGTGGTTCATGGAAGACCTGCGAATCTCGACGGCGCTGATCCGTGCGCACCGCCGCGGCGTGCCGGTGCGGGTGCTGATGAATCGCCGCGACGGCGTTCCGGCGCAGATGGCGCCGCTCGAACAGCTGCAGGCGGCCGGCGTGCCGATGCGCGCGTCGCTGAACTTCTTTCATCCCAAGGCGATGATCTTCGCCGGCCAGCAGGTGCTCGAGATTGGCGGGGCGAATTTCACCGGCGACGCCTGGCATCCGGAAGTTCCCTATGTGAACTACGTGGACGAGATCATCGGGTTTCTGTCCGAGCCGCGCTTCGTGCAGCCGGCGATGCGGGAGTTCGAGGATGCCTGGATGAGCCCCTCGGAGTGCTGCGAGTACTGCAATGCGCCCGACCAGCTGCTGCAGCGGCAGCACGCCGACTGCCCCGGCTCGGGCGACGCGTTCCTGACCCGGACCCACTTCTACGAGCGGCTGATGACGCTGATCGCGATGGAGAACGACCAGATCGACATCATCATGTATCGGCTCACCAACGCCGATCTGTGGCACCAACTGCATCTTGCGCAGGAGCGCGGCGTGCGCGTGCGGCTGATCTCCGAGCCCGACTCCTACTACAAATGGCAGCAGCAGACCTACATGGCCCCCTTCAACCTCGTGGAGGGCATCTACTACATGCACGCGCTCGGCGGCCAGATCAAGCACCGCGTCCATGCCGGGCTGACGCACGAGAAGTTCGGGCTGTTCTACAGCTCGCAGCGGATGCTCTTCGGATCGCAGAACTGGTGCACCAACGAGTGGGGCCACGAATGGAACGTGGACATTTACGGTGACGAGCCGGTGTTCAAGTGGGGGATCGAGCACTTCGAGCGGAAGTGGAACGCGCCCGCCGAATTTGCGCCCATCGATCGCATCCTGACCTGGTGGTGAAAAGAAAGGCGGATTGGGTTTATCCTCTCCGGCCGATGCCTGGCGCTGCCGGCGGTCCGGGGAGGAACGCCGCGGTCGGAGGCCGGGTGTCCGACAAAAGGAGTCGATCATGAACGCCAATGTCAGGAGCCCATGGGTGGCTCGTGCTCTCACGCTATCGGCAGCGATGTTGGTGACCGTCGCGGCGGCTTCCGCGCAGCAGCCGCGAAGACCTGGCGATCGGCAGGCGGCGCGGGCGCAGCGCGATCAGAAGATCCAGCAGATCACCGCAGACAAGTCCGGCTACGCGCTCGCTGTCGTCCTGAAATGGGAGGCGGACGCGCGCGTCCTCGGCCGCTGGAACGAGACCTACGCGATCGATTTGCACAACAGCCTGATGCAGCTTGATGTCGAGAACCTCCTGGCCGCCGGCGAAGCGACGACCTACAAGGGCATGATGCAGGTGCTGGCGACCGGCCGTCCGGAGCCGCCGGTGCCGGCCGATCAGATCGGCGAGCCGCCAATCGGCGAGGCGCTGGGCGACGTGGGCGCCGACCTGGTGTTCACGCCACTGAGTCCCTGCCGTATCGCCGATACGAGATCCGGGGGCGGAGCCATCACTGGCAACACGTCGCGCGGGTTCGACATGGACGGCAGCAACCTGAGTGCGCAGGGCGGCAGCGCGACCGGCTGCGGCATCCCGCTGGGCGTGGCGAGGGCGATTGCGGTCACGCTCACGGTGACCGAACCGCAGGCCGCCGGCTATTTCACCGCCTGGGCAAGCGGTATGCGGCCGACGATCAGCGCGCTCAACTACACCACCGGGCAGACGATCGCCAATACGACGGTCGTTCCTACGCTCCCGGGCGCAGGCAACGATTTCAATCTCTACAGCCTCGCGACCGCGCAGGCCGTCATGGACGTCGTCGGTTACTTCGCCGCGCCCGTTGCCACGGCGCTCGATTGCACGACGGTGTCATCCATGGTCACCGCTGTCCCGAACAACGCCTGGACGAGTGTCGATGCGTCGTGTCCGGCAGGCAGGACAGCGACCGGCGGAGGATACGACACGAATGAGGGGACGCTGGGCTACCCGAATGTCTGGGTGACGACGTTGCCTGGCGCGATCTACGGATTCAACGGCTGGCGGACGTGGGTCGACAACCAGACTGGCGGTGCCAGGAACATTCAGACGTTCGTGACCTGCTGCCGCGTTCCGGGACGGTAGGTGACTGTCGGGGCTTCCGGGCGGGAACGGAAGCCCCGAACAAGCCATCAGAACTTCCGCGACCACTCCCTGGGCCACCGCTCCACGACGACCTTTTCCTGCGTGAAGAACTCGAAGGCGTCGCGGCCCTGCCCGTGCAGATCGCCGAAGAAGCTCTCGCGCGCGCCGCTGAAGGGGAAGTAGGCCATCGGCGCGGCGACCCCGACGTTGATGCCGACGTTGCCGACTTCCGCCTCGAACCGGAATTTGCGCGCGCTGGCGCCGCTCGTCGTGAACAGACACGCCTGGTTGCCGTAGGCGCCGGAGTTGACCAGACGGATGGCGGAATCGATATCGGCGACGTGGTGAACAGACAGCACCGGCCCGAAGATCTCGGTCCGCGCGACATCGCTCTCGACCGGCAGCCCCTCGAGGACCGTAGGCCGTACGAAATGCCCGGCCCGGTATTTGGGGATGTCCGGCCTCCGGCCGTCGACGACGGGCCGGGCGCCGTCGCGGATCGCTTGCTCGATCAGGTGCTCGATCCGGGTGCGGCTCTCCGATGAAATCACCGGTCCCATCTGGACGCCGTCGTCGAGCCCGTATCCGGTCACGCGGGTCGCGGCCCGTTCGCCAATCGCCTCGGTGAACGCGCGCGCCGCATCCCCGACGGCGACCGCGAACGACGACGCGAGGCAGCGCTGGCCGGCGCAGCCGAACGCGCTGTCCGCGATGATCTCGGAGGCCGACGACATGTCGGCATCGGGCATCACGATGACCGGATTCTTCGCGCCGCCCTGGCACTGCATCCGTTTGCCGGCGGCCGCCGCGCGCGAGTACACGTGGCGCGCCACCGCGCTCGAGCCGACGAAGCTCACCGAGCGGATCGTCGGGTGATCGAGGATCGCATCGACCACGTCACGTCCGCCGTTCACGAGATTCACGACGCCGGGCGGCAGGTGCAGGTCGTCCAGCAGCCTGAACACCTTCTGCATCGTCAAGGGGACCTTCTCCGAGGGCTTCATGACCACCGTGTTCCCGGCGGCGATCGAGTAGGGAAGGAACCAGAACGCGATCATGCCGGGAAAGTTGAACGGCGAGATGATCGCGGTCACCCCGAGCGGCTGCCGGATCATCATCTCGTCGATCCCGGCTGCGATGTCCTCCGAGTTGTATCCCTGCATCATCGAGGGCGCGCCGCAGGCGACCTCGACGTTCTCGATCGCCCGGCGCATCTCGGCACGGGATTCGGCCACGGTCTTGCCCGCTTCCATGGTGATGGTGCGGGCGAGGTCTTCGATGTTGTCCTCGAGGAGCGCTTTCAGCCGGAACAGATACTGGATGCGCTCGCCGACCGGCACCCGCCGCCAGCCGGGAAACGCCCTGGCCGCGGACTGCGCAGCCTGGTCGACTTCCGCGGCGGGCGAGAGCGGCGTCCGTCCCAGCTCTTCACCGGTGGCGGGATTGATCACGGGGAGCGTTTCGGTGGCTCCTGAGCTCGTCCACTGGCCTTCGATGTAGTTGTGCATGGCGTCGCTCCTGTCGCCGGTCACCGGATGATGATGCTGCCGCGCAGGTTGACGTTGTTCGGATCGTCGTGATCGTGGAATCCGCAGGTGCGCACCGTCACGAGATTCCCGGTCTCGCGGCTCTGGCCGGCGTTGAGCACCCCGACCTGATTGAGGTCCGGGCAGTCCATGTGATCGGGATGCGGATCCGAGGTCATGTCGTGGCGCCGGTTGTGCGCGTTCACGAACAGCACGCGGGTGCCGGGCGGCACGGTCAGGTCTTTCGGGCTGACGATGCCGCTGCCGTTGATGGTGATGGTGTAGGGGTTCGTGGTCGGAGGCGTGGGCGGAGTCGGGCCATCGCCGCCGCCGCACGAGACGCATGCCGCGGCCAGCACCCAGCGCAAGGCGCGGCCCCATCGCCGCATGTCGGCCATGGCCCCGATTCTATCAGCCGTCAGCGAATCGTGATCGTTCCCTTCAGGCTGTTGTTATCGGGATCGCCGTGATCGTGGAAGCCGCACGTCGCGGTAGTGCTGAACGAGTTGGTCAGTCTGGTCTGGCCCGCGCCGATCGTGCCGAGGGCATTGATCGACGGACAGTTGGTGTGGGCCGGGTGCGGGTCGGACGCGATCTCATGCGATCGCGAGTCGCTGTTCACGAACGTCACGCTCTGCCCGGTGGTGATCGAAACCGACGACGGATTGACTCCGCTCGCGCTGATGGTGATGGTCGCGCCGCTCGGTCCGGGGCTGCCGCCGCCGGAAGGCCCTGCCGGCGGCGAGCCGCTGTCGCCGCACGCCAGTGCGAGGACCAGGCCGGCGGCGACCGCTGCCTGTCTCCAGTATCCACGCCCATTGATCGTCACGTTGACCCTCCGGCCGATTCAGAAGAACTTCCGCGAGATGTTGAACCCGATGAACCACGTGTCATTCCCCTGCCCGCCGCGGGCGAGCTGCGACATGGTGGTTCCGAACCCGTTGGAGAAATTGATCTGGAAGCTGTGGCCCCCGGCCCGCTTCTCGATGCCGAAGCTGGCATGCGTGGAGTCCGGCGTGTAGCCGAACCGTGGAATCACTTCGCCGACGAGGTAGACCGTCGGTCGAACGCGCAGACGCCCGCCCAGACCCAGGATGAACGTGTTGTTCTCGTCGAGGCTGTCGCTCGGCAGCGCGTTGGTGTTGTTGATGAAGATCGGGTGAGCGTAAAACGCGCCGTGCCGGCCGATCGTCCGCGACAGAACCGCGCCGATCCCCGGCGAGTAGCTGTCGCGGAAGTTGTTCGTGCCCTCGGCGATCGCGATGACGTCGACGCCGATCGGGCTCTCTCCCTGGTCGATCAGATGCTGCTGGAGGAAGAACTGCATCGTCCGGTCGCTGGTTCGATGGATGCCGATCTGCGTGCCCGCCATGATCCCGAAGCGGTACTCCAGACCGATCTGCGCACCCCCGTCGAAGCCGAAGAAATCGGACGCGAGGTCGCTGAAATCACCGGCCCCGAGCGAGCGCGTGAAGCGATGCGTCACGCGGAACGCGCTGGCGAACTTCGGGATCTTGAGCGTCGTCGGCAAGCCGATGATGGTGAAATCCGGCTGGGAGGGGTTGACCGCGCGATCGCTCGGCTGGTCCGCCTGGCCCTGGACGGTCGCGCTCGCGGCGGGCGCGGATGGAGCGGGGGAGCCCGCGGTCAGGAACACCAGCGCGGCGGTGGCAAGAAGCTGTGTCATAGGTCGATACTCTGCCTCATCTTGCCGCGCCGCGTCTGGTACGCACTCGTATCGGTGTAGTCCTCATGGGCCTCCATCCGATGCGCAAGTTCGATGCCTCTTCGGACCTGCGCCGGCGCGAGCAAATAGCGGGGATGTTCCGCGAGTGGTTACGGCACGCGTAACGTCGTTACTGGCGACGTAAACGGGCGGCCGCCTCAATCCACTTTGTGTTTTCCGAGGTAATAACTCAGCGCGCGCTGGCTGATGCCCATGGTCTCGGCCGCATCCTTCTTCACGCCCGAGGCCG
>Ga0114129_10009548_pt1 | contig 13840 bp, 13 predicted proteins | sample RhiMetdeltSRZDD1_FD_80071 | JGI IMG/M metagenome (GOLD analysis project Ga0114129, IMG submission 80071) | Populus rhizosphere microbial communities from Tennessee, USA - Rhizosphere MetaG P. deltoides SRZDD1 (version 2) (version 2) | ecosystem: Host-associated > Plants > Roots > Rhizosphere >...
ACGCGCCGGGAGCGTCTCAGGTGTCACGGCGCCCTCCCGTCGCTTCGAAGAGTCCCATCCACCCGAGCTCCGCGAACTCGCTCTGATGCGCGTGGAACATGAATCTGCCCGGATACCGGAATCGGGTCTCGAGAACGGCGCGCTCACCCTGACAGAGCATGAGCGTATCGGTGGACTCGGTCGACGTCAGCGACGTCCCCGTCCGGTACGCGTCGAAGAACATGCCGTGGAGGTGGATGCTGTTGATCAGGTCGAACTCGGTGACGTTGATCACGTACATCCGCACCAGCCGGCCGACCTCGACCTTGATCGGGTCGTGCATGAAATGGTGCGCGACGGTGTTGACCGCGTAGACTTCGTTATCCGCGTCGAAGTTCGTATCGAAGCCGTTCATCACCATCACGAGCTCGTCGGCCGGCGGGCGCGGCGTCTTTGGATCGATGATGAACGCGCCGTAGAGACCCTTGTGAATGTGCCGCTTCAGCGGCACGGCATGGCAGTGATAGAGGTGCAGGCCGAACGGTTCCGCGTCGAACTCGTAGACGAAGCGGTCGCCGGGCATGACCTGGTGCTCCGGCAGCGATCCGTCCATCTCCGGCGGGTGCCAGCCGTGGAAATGAATCGTGTGCGGATGCGTGCCCTGGTTGAGAAAGGTGACGCGGACGCGATCGCCGGCGGTCGCGCGAAGGGTCGGGCCCGGCACCTGCCCGTTGAACGTCCATGCCGGGAAGTAGACGCCTGGCGCGATTTCAATCTCGCGGTCGACGGCGACGAGCTCGTACTCTCTCAGCAGGGACCCGTCGGGCCTGGGAGTTTCGCGATAGTATCGGCCGCGCTCCTGCGGACTCCGATCCGAGAAATTCCACGCTCTCAGGAAGGTTGAGGGATTGAAGGCATCGAGCGACGTTCGCCCGACCGGGCCGAGCCGATGGGCGGCGTGCTCCAACGTCCCGTATGGACCAGACTGCTCACGCGGCTGCGCACCGGCAGCGCGCCGTCCACTCCAGGCCAGACCGATGGCGGAGCCCATTCCGGTGAGCCTGAGGAGTGTGCGTCTGTCGAGAGATTTCATTTGATTTTCTCAACCACATTTTTTGATAATTCAAAATACTAATTTCGGCCGTTCCTGTCAAGAACAATGGTTCCGTCGCATACCGTCGAGAACTATCTGAAGGCGATTTACCAGGCGCAAACTGCTCTTGGTGAAGGAGATGCGCTGGTCCCCATGGGACAGCTCGCCTCGGCGCTCGGCGTCGTGCCCGGCACCGCGACCACGATGGTCAAAGCGCTGTCAGAGTCCGGTCTGGTCCGGTACGAACCCTATGCGGGTGTACGGCTGACGAAGGCGGGAGAGAAGCTGGCCGCCCTGGTCCTCAGGCGGCATCGGCTCGTGGAGTTGTTCCTCGTGAAAGTGATGGGGATGAGCTGGACCGAAGTTCATGACGAGGCCGAGCTCCTGGAGCACGCCGTCTCGGATCGCCTGATCGATCGCATCGACGAGATGCTCGGACGCCCCGAAGTCGATCCCCATGGTGATCCGATTCCCGATGCCGAAGGCATGGTGCGGTTGCCGACCTACGAGACGCTGATGACCTGTCCGCTCAATCAACCGATGCGTGTCAGCCGTGTGAGCGATCAGGATCGCGAGTTCCTCCACTTCATCGAGCGCCACGACTTGAAGCCGGGAGCGGTCGTGGAAGTCGCCGAGCGCGATGCCGCGGCCGACAGCGTCCGCGTGAAGGGTTCGCGCGAATTCACCATCGGTGCGCGCGCCGCATCGAAGGTGCTGGTGCGCGCCGCCGGCATCGTGCTCCTGCTGCTGGCGCTTGCGGGTCCGGCAGCCGCACGGCAGGCCGCGCCGGCGGCGCAGCCTTTCCGGATCTCCGACAACTCGTTTCTCGTCGAGGAAGCCTTCAACCAGGAGGCCGGCATCTTTCAGAACATCTTCAATGCTGCACGTGCCAGCGGCGAGTGGGCGGCCACGTTCACCCAGGAATGGCCGGTCATCTCGCAGACCCATCAGTTCTCCTACACGCTCGCGTGGGTGAATGGCAGCCAGGATTCCTTCGGGGATGCCCTTCTGAACTATCGCTATCAGGCAATGCTCGAGGCTCCCGGCCGCCCGGCGTTCTCCCCTCGTCTGAGCGTAATCCTGCCGACGGCCAGCAACTCGGCTGGTCCCGATTCGATGGGGCTGCAGTTCAATCTGCCATTCAGCAAACAGACAGGAGACGTGTACTGGCACTGGAACGCCGGGATGACATGGCTCCCGAAAGCCCGGAGCGGCAACGATCGGAGCAGCCTGGAATCGCCTTTTCTCGCCGGAAGCGCCATCGTGCGGCTGTATCCGATGTTCCACGCGATGCTCGAGACCGTGCTGAACCTCGAGGAACTGCCCGAAGGACTCGGCACTGTGCGCGAGCAGCTGTTCACGATCTCGCCCGGCGTCCGTGGCGGATGGGACATCGGCGATCACCAGCTGATTCTCGGCATGGCGGTCCCGATGACGTGGGGCTCCGGCGAGCGCGAGACCGCCGCGTTCTTCTACGCGTCCTACGAGCTGCCCTTCAAGAAGTAGCGCCCGGCTGCGCGACCCCGTAGGTCGCGAACGACGTCGGCGTCTCCCAGACCCTGACCGTCACGATGTCGAGGCCGAGCTCGCGGCCCTTGTCGTAAATCAGCTTCGCGATCCGTTCCACGGTCGGGTTGCTCTCGAGGAGATACATCGGCTCCCCGAGCGCGCGCAGCGGCTCGACCAGCGGATCGTCGTGACGCAGGATCATCTTGTGATCGAGCTCGCGGTCGATCCAGCCTTTGACCAGCCGTTTGATGTCGCTGAAGTCGGCCACCATGTTGCGGCTGTCGAGTGCGTCGGTGCGCACGTCGATTTCGGCGAGGGCGTTGTGGCCGTGCGGATGCTTGCAGACGCCGTCGTAATCGAGCAGGCGGTGGCCGTAACAGAAATCGATGCGCTTCGTCGCTAGATACATGATCGTCTCTCGATGGTAACGAACGGCAAAAACCACGCGCAACCGGCGGCGGTGCTGTTCTCCGCGGGCCTCGACAGCGCGGTCATGCTCGCGCAGGAAGCGGCGCGCGGCCGCCCGCATCCGATCTATGTTCGCGCGGGTCTGGCCTGGGAAGCGGAAGAATCTGCCGCGGCCGCCAGACTCCTGGCATCCGCGCCATTCGCGGGAGCGGTCGAGCCGGCTGTGACCCTCACGGTCGATATGCGGGACGTCTATCCGGCGCACCACTGGGCGGTGCGGGGCGAGGCTCCAGGATTCGACACGCCGGACGAGGACGTCTACATCGACGGCCGCAACGTCGTCCTTCTCGCGAAGGCGTCCGTCCATGCCGCGCGCGCCCGGCTGACCCGCATCCTGCTGGGGCCGCTCGCGGGCAACCCCTTTCCCGACGCGACGCCCGCGTTCTTCGCAGCCATGGCCCGCGCGCTCTCGCTCGGGCTCGATTCAGCCATCGCGATCGAGACGCCGCTCGCGGCGATGCACAAAGCGGATGTCATCAGGCTGGGCGCGTCGCTCGAGGTTCCATTCGAGCTGACGCTCTCGTGCATGCAGCCGCGGGACGGCCTGCATTGCGGCCGCTGCAGCAAGTGCCGGGAACGGCGTGAGGGATTCCTGGAAGCAGGGATTGCGGATCCCACGCGGTACCGGGAGAAACCGCCGCGCTGACACCCGACGCGGTCAGCGCGCTTTCAGCGTGATCGATCCGTCGCCGGTCTGAACCTTGAGCCGTCGGCCGCCCTGGCCAAGCTTGCCGCGGAGCGTGCGGCGGTCCCGATCGTCGGAGTCGTGACCGGTCGCGGCAGCAGTACTGGACACATCGAGGTCGTTCCGGATTCTGCCGTCACCGGTGTGGGCGTCCAGATCTGCGTTGAATCCCGACGGCAGATAGATCGACACCGAGCCGTCGCCTGTCGAAATCTCCCAATCGTCGTCCATGCGGCTGCCCTGCTCGGCGCGATAGACGATCGACCCGTCCCCGGTGTGCATCCGGACGACCGAGAGGTTGCCCTCGACGTTCACTCCGCCGTCGCCAGTCTCGAGCGCGAGCCGCCCCTCGACATGCTCCACGGTGATCGAGCCGTCGCCGGTGTTCAGCACGAGCTCGCCCTGCGCGTCGGAAACCCGGATCGCGCCGTCGCCGGTCCTCAGCTCGAGGCGTCCTTCGATCCCCTCGACCCGGATGCCGCCGTCGCCCGTGCGCGCGACGAGATCGGTCCGCCTTGGCACTGAAACAATCAACTTGGCGCTGGAGTTGACGTGAAGCCCGAAGGGGCCGAGAGACTCGCGGGACGGCCGCTTCACCTCGACATCTATCCGCGACCCGTTCTGCGAGCTCTCGACCCGCAGCTCGTCGACAGCTTCGCGCGTCGGACCGCGCTTCTCGATCTCGACCACGACGTGGGAGCCGTCCGTGGAGCGGACTTCGATCGCGCCGTCGAAGGTTGCGAGGTGAAGATCAGGCCGGCCGTCGACCGAGAACCGTTTCTCGTCGCGGACGATCTGACCCTGTGAATCGACGCCGACGACGACGCAACCGGCCAGAGGGGCGCAGACGAGCGCCATCACCCCGGCTCGCAGGACGGTTCTCATACGGTCTTAAGACGGTGCGGCGGCGGCGCCTGTTCCGGCGGAGTCGGCTCCGGGCGGGCCGGGGCGGGCAGGTCCCCGCCGACGTGACACCGCATCTTCCGTCCTTCGAGCGGAAGGGCCATCGCCGGCTCGCAGCGGAACAACTGCCGGTCGGCGAGCGCGAGCAGCTCGCACAGGCGCCTTTCATCTGGCGAAACAAAGACGATCACGCCCGCGCCCTCCTTCGGCGGGAAGGCCTCGTCGTCCTCGTAATCGCGATCCTGAGTGATCAGGGTGCGAGCGAGCTGCCGCGCCAGGCGATAGTGCTCGATGTCTCTGGCCCGGCGGAGCTCCTCGTGCTCGAGCACGAAGAACACGTCCCATCCAAGCTGGGTCCGCATGTAGCTGACGACGCCGTTGGGGATGTTGGCGTCGGCGTAGACGCGGGGCGTGGTCCCGCGCGACACGTGCGGTGCGAGCTCGGAAGCGAGCGTGCCCATCAACTGAATTCAGCGGCGTTGGCGAGCGTCCCCTTCGATCGGTTGAGCCTGCTCAGCCTCATCGATGGCGATCGATTTCGGCCGGCTCGCCGTCGATCGGCTTCGCCTCGCCGGCCTGGCGGGCCTGCCTCACCAGGTCCGCGACCAGTTCGTCCCGCCGGTGAACCAGCTCGCGACGGGATCGACGTCCGTTTTCCGAGCCCACCGCGTACTCGCAGAAGAGGGGGAACGCGATGGTGGAGTCGCAATATGCGACAACCGTGTCAGGAAGCACCCCGGGATTGACCTTCCCCCAGCTCACCGCTTCGGCGGGCGTGGCCCCGGAGAGACCGCCCCAGACGACCTGATCGGTTGTGATCTGGATGAAGTAGTCGTTGCCGCCTTTAGGGATCCCGTAGACCTCCCAGAGGGTGGGCTGCCCCTGCAGGTAGAAGTTCTTCGGGGATCCGCCGCCCAGGATGACGCAGCCGTTCTGCTTCCCGGCAAGGATGATCGCGCAGATCTCGTTTACGTCCTTGTTGGGGTCGATCATGAACGTCCCGCCGTTCATGAGCTCGTGGTAGGCGATGTTCATCCCGATCGAGCTGTCTCCCGGCGACGACGTGTAGATCGGCACTCCTGCCGCGGCCGCCCTCGCCACGACGGAGTACTCCTCACAGCCGGGATAGCGCTCGAGCAGGTCCCGTCCGAGGCGGTAATGGAAGTCGGAGGTCGCCATCGGCCCTTCGAGCCTGGCGCGGACGAGGAAATCGCGGATGTACTTGTCGGTCTCGAGCAGGACCGTCGCCGGAAAGAGGACGTCATAGATGCGGATGATCCCCTGCTCGTAGAGCTCGACGTCATCCAGGAACGGCGACCCGCGGTGGAGCGTGAAGTTCAGGGCGTAGTGGAGGTCGTGGTAGAGGTTCGCCCCGGTACTGATCATGAAGTCGATCAGGCCGCGGTCCATGAGCTCGATGACGCATCCGCCCAGCCCGGCCGGAGTCAGCGCGCCGGCCACGGTCAGTCCGATGGTGGTGTCGTTGGCGGGGGCCAGCATCTTGTCGGTGAAGATATGACAGGCTTCGGACAGCCGCCCGGCGTTGAAGGCCTGGAATCCCCCGTCGATCAGGTGTCGGATGTCGGCGCTGCCTTGCGGCCGGTAGTACTTGATGGGCTTGCCTTTAAGGTAATCCTTGGGAGCGTGGCCCGGGGTCCCGGGCGCGCGATGCGGCACTCTGACAGCCCTCCGTGATCGAGTTCGATCAGCCGGTGGTAGCTTAGCACCGTCGGCCCGCGTGAAACCGAGAGAGGCCGAAACCCCTTGACAAAAGACACCTTATCGGGCGACCCTTGTTCGTTCCCCGACAGTAAGTCCTAACCCGATGACCGACACTGGCACCGCCGTCAGCGGCGATGCATTGTGGCTCGCTGTGGGTGTCTTCGCGGCTGTGGCCGGCCTGCTCGTACTGTTCCTCTGGTACAAGGGCCGACCGTTGACTGGCGAGCACGTCTTCCGAGCCAGCCGGTTCAGCCGAGGCAACCTGTGGTTTCCCACACAGGTCTCGGTCACGCCGATGTCCGTGGTGCACTACACCCCGGAACTGTTCGGCGGCCGGGAGCACTCGATGCACATCTCGCATGTGGCGTCGGTGCTCATCGATCGCAACCTGTTCTTCTCGGACGTGCTCATCGAGAGCAGCGGCGGGACGAGCCCGGTCCGCTGCCACGGGCACCGGAAGTCGGATGCAATCGAGATGAAGCGGCTCATCGAGCAGTATCAATCGGACCATCTTTCGCGGGCACGATAATGCCGACACCAGTCGAAAACGCCATCAGCGGCCGCCGGATCGAAACGCCTGACATCGAGGCGCGGTTCCAGGCACTCGTGCAGTCTCCGCTGCGCGCGGCGATCCTGCGCTTCCTCTCAGCGCGCCCGGACGAGGCGTTCGATCTCGAATCGCTGATGCAGACGTTCGGGCGGATGCGCCTCGACGTCGAGAACTGCATCCGCGAGCTCGCCGGCTTCGGCCTGGCTCAGCGGGTCGGCGGCGCGGGTTCCCTCCGCTACGCCTTCGTGCACCCCGAAAGCGAGGCGGTCCGCGAGCTGCTCGACCAGTTCCTCGAGCGCCGCGCGACGGTCAGCCACGAGGACCGATCGCCCGCCGTGCAGCGGTTCCGCGAGATGATCGGGCGCGACGAGAAGATGCTCGTCGTGTTCGAGTGGATCCGCACCGCGGCAAAGTCCGATATTTCGGTGCTGATTCTCGGGCCCACGGGATCGGGCAAGGAAGTCGTCGCGCGGATGATCCACGAGCTCAGCCGACGCGGCACCAACAAGTTCCAGGCGGTCAACTGCGCGGCGCTGCCCGACACGCTGTTCGAGTCGGAAATCTTCGGCTACGAGAAAGGCGCCTTCACGGGCGCGCACGATCGCAAGCCCGGTCGCCTCGAGCTGGCGAACAACGGCACGCTGTTCCTCGATGAGATCGGCGACATGTCGCTCATCGCGCAGGCCAAGCTCCTCCGCGTGCTCGAAGAGCGCCGGTTCGAGCGGCTCGGCGGCAACACGCCGATCGACGTCAACTTCCGGCTGATCTCGGCGACCAACCGTCCGCTCGAACAGTTCGTGCGCGACTCGCGGTTCCGCGAGGACCTCTACTATCGCGTCAACGCGTTCTCGATCCGCCTGCCCTCGCTGCGCGAGCGCGCGACCGACATCCCAGTCCTCGCGCAACGGTTCCTGGCCCGGTACTGCGCCGCGAACGGCCTGACGCTCGACGGCAAATCGTTCTCGAAGGAGGGCATCGACCTCCTGATGCAGTATCACTGGCCCGGGAACATCCGCGAGCTCGAGAGCACGGTGTCGCGCGCCGCGCTGTCCTCCCCGGGCCGGGTGATCCGCCCCGGCGACATCGAGTTCCTCCACGCTTCGGAGACACCCCTGGAGGCGACGCGCGAGCGCCTCCCCACGCTCGCCGAGGCCGAGCGTTCCCACATCGTTCGCGTCCTCGAGAGCGTCAACTGGAACAAGAAACAGGCCGCGAGCGTGCTCGAAATCAGCCGCGGCACGCTCTACCGGAAGATCGTCGAGTACGGGCTGGACGCGACGGCTGCGGGCGCCAAGAATCGCGGCAAGTAGCGCGGGGGGAGGCCCGTCTCCAATGGGCCACTCGCCCGAAGTGTCCCGGGCTGGAACACAAGTGCGCGAAATTGTAAGGTCCTGGGGCAGCGGACCTGCGATTTTCGGCTGACAATCACAAAAAGCCGCAGAACTGCACGCGGCAGTCGAATTGCACAGCCGCCCGTGACTCGATCCGCCTATGGCCAGATCTGTCTACGCACTGGGTGCCTTCCTCTCGCTGTTGTCCCCTGTGTGGGCGGCAGCGGCGCCGCAGGCTGGCCCGGTCGCGAGGCTTGATCCGGCCCTCCGGCAGCGCTCCCCGGCGCCCCGGCACATGGCAAGAGTGATCGTCCGGACCACCGACCCCGCCGCGGTTGAAACCCTCGTCGCGCGGCTCGGCGGCCGCAGCGGCAGGCGTTTGACCGGGATCGGGGCGATCGTCGCCGAGGTGCCCGACACGTCCCTGGACGCGCTCGCGAGCGCAGCGCCGGTGCAGCGGGTCAGCACCGACCGCCGCCTCCACGGCACCCTGGAGCGAACCGGCGCGACGATCGGTGCCCGATGGGTGACAGAGAACCTTGGCCTCGACGGCAGCGGGATTGGGGTCGCGATCATCGATTCCGGCGTCACGCGGGCACACGACGACCTCGGCGCGAACCGCATCGTGCAGTTCGTCGACTTCGTGGATTTTGCGGCGCAACCGCACGACGGCTACGGCCACGGCACGCACGTCGCGGGCATCATCGCCGGCAACGGCTACGACTCCGGCGGAGCCCGCCGCGGCATCGCGCCGGGCGCGCATTTGATCGTGCTGCGCGCGTTGGACGAGCTCGGCGACGGCTTCATCAGCAGTGCGATCGCCGCGATCGACTATGCGATCGAACAGCGCGCCGCCTACAACATCCGGGTCATCAATCTGTCGGTGGCCGCCGGGGTGTACGAGTCGTTCGAGACGGATCCGCTGACGCTGGCCGCCAAGCGGGCGGTCGACGCCGGCATCGTCGTGGTCACGGCCGCGGGCAATCTGGGCCGGAACGACAAGGGGCAGGTTCAGCTCGGCGGCATCACGTCGCCCGGCAACGCGCCATGGGTCTTGACGGTGGGCGCGGCCAGTCACAACGGCACGATCGATCGCCGCGACGACACGGTCGCCCCGTTCAGTTCGCTCGGTCCGAGCCGGATCGACCTGGTGCAGAAGCCGGATGTGGTGGCCCCCGGCGTCGGGACGGAATCGCTGGCGGATGCCGGGAGCACGCTCTACCTGACGCGGCCCGCGGCGCGGCTGTGGGGGACGGTGGGGACCGAGACGCCACCCTATCTGAGCCTCAGCGGCACCAGCATGGCGGCGCCGGTGGTTGCCGCAACCGTCGCTCTGATGCTGCAGGCCAACCCGTCGCTGACGCCGTCTGCGGTGAAGGGCGTCCTGCAGGCGGCGGCGGAGCGGCACGCGGACTACAGCGCGCTGGCGCAGGGAGCAGGATTTCTCGACGCACGGGCCGCCGTCGAGCTCGCCCGCGACCTGGTGGGACTGTCGGAGGCGATTGTGGCCTTGGAGGCCGTGACCGCGGAGAACGCCGTGCCGGCCGACCCGCCTGCCTGTGACGCGGGTACGGACTGCACGATGTTCACGGACTCGTGTCTCCTGGCGGGATGCTTCGATGGTGACGCCGGCGGGCTGACCGGGGTAGCGGCATCGCCGGCGCAAACGGTCGTCTGGGCCGGGCCTGCGCAACGGCCGGCCCGGCGGCGCCTCCGGGCGACCGCGGGTCGTCGTCGGAACGAATCATGAACCTGGGGTTCTTCGCATGAAAGGTCTGCCGCCCCTGGCGCGGCTCTTCGTCGGAGGAATGATCGCCCTCGGGGCGGCGCTCTTCGTCGTGTGTTTTCCGGTGGAGACGCTCAGGACGCCGTGGCTGTTCCTGCTGCTGCTCACGCTCTCCTCGATCACTTCTGTCTTCAAGGTCAACCTCCCGATCGTTCGCGGGGGATCGACCATGTCCGTCTCGTACGCCGTCGACTTCGCCTCGCTCCTGCTGCTCGGTCCCAACGAGACGATGGTGGTGGCGGCCGCGAGCGCGTACAGCCAGTGCACGTTCCGAATCAAGGAACGCAACCCCACCTATCGGACGCTCTTCAGCATGGCGTGCCTGGTGGTGACGGTGCAGCTCGCGGGACGCGCCTACGAGTACCTCGGTGGCGTGCCCGGCTCCTTCGACTGGGCGCACATTCCGCAGCCGCTCGTGGGCGCAGGAACCGTTTATTTCGTCGTCAACACGCTCGCGATCGCGACCGCCATCGCCCTGACCACCCGACAGTCGATCTTTCGGATCTGGCACGAGAACTTCCTGTGGAGCGCGCCCAGTTACTTCGTCGGCGCCGGCGTGGCCGCGCTGTCGACGTGGATGGTCCTCGACCACGCGCACTGGCTCGCGGTGCTCGCGACCGCGCCGCTCTATCTCACCTACCGGACCTACAAGGTCTATCTCGGCCGGATAGACGACGAGCAGCGGCACGTGCGGGAGATGGCGGACCTGCACCTGGCGACGATCGAGGCGCTCGCGCTGGCGATCGATGCGAAGGACCAGACCTCGCAGTCGCACATCCGCCGCGTGCAGCTCTATGCCACCGCCGTCGCCCGCTCCCTCGGGATGACCGAGAACGAGATTCAGGGCGTCAAGACTGCGGCGCTTCTCCACGACATCGGCAAGCTCGCGGTGCCCGAGCACATCCTCTCGAAGCCCGGGCCGTTGACGCCGGAGGAATTCCAGAAGATTCGCGCGCATCCGAAGGTCGGCGCCGACATCGTCAGCTCAGTGCCGTTCCCGTATCCGGTCGCGCCGCTGATCCTGAGCCACCACGAGCGGTGGGACGGCAAAGGCTATCCGGCGGGGCTTCGCGGTGACGAGATTCCGCTCGGCGCCCGCATCCTGTCGGTGGTGGACTACTTCGACGCGCTGATGGCGGAGCGGCCGTACCACAAGGCGATGAGCTTCGAGGCCGCGATCGGCCTCCTGCAGCAGGAAGCCGGCAAAGGACTCGACCCCACGGTCGTGTCGACGTTCATCGAGCAGCTTCCCGTGCTCCAGGCGGAGGCCGCGAGACTCGAGCAGTCGATTCGCAAGCCTGCGCCGCAGGCCGAACCGACGCTGGGCCAGCCCGCCACAGGCCTGACGCCCGAGCCGAGCAAGAAGAACGTGTTCGACGACATCGCGCTCGCGCACCGCGAGATCTACGCGTTGTACGAGATCGCGCAGGCAATGGGCACGAGCCTGGGCGTGGCCGACACGATGGCGCTCATCTCGGCGAAGCTGAGCAACCTGGTGCCGTTCTCGTGCGCCGCGCTGTTCCTGTTCGACGAGGACACGGACACGCTGCGCTGCCGCTTCGCGACCGGCACCGACGCCGACATCATCCAGCAGGTCACCGTACGGTCCGGTGAAGGCTTGACCGGATGGGTCGCCAGGAACCGGCGGCCGCTGGTCAACGCGCGTCCGAGCGCCGATCTCGAGGCCGCGGGGCTGGACACTCCGACGCACCTGCAGTCGGCGCTGGTCTGTCCGCTCCTCTTCAACGAGCGGTTCATCGGAACCCTCTCGGTCTATCACCTCGATGCCGCGTTCTACCGCGACGACCATCGCCGGCTGCTCGATCGGGTTTCGGAGCAGGCGGCGGCGGTCATCAACAACTCGATGCTGTTCGAGCAGACCCAGGAGGACTCGCTGACGGATCCGCTGACCGGACTGCCGAACACGCGGTTCCTGTTCATGCACCTGACCCGCGAGCTCGCGCGCGCGGAGCGGCTGAAGTCCGAGCTGTCGCTCATGGTCATGGACCTCGATAACTTCAAGGAGATCAACGACAGCCACGGCCACCACGTCGGCGACCGCGCGCTCTGCGAAGTCGCGCGCGTGCTGCGCGCCGCGATCCGCCCCTACGACATCTGCGTACGCTACGCCGGCGACGAGTTCATCGTCGTCCTGTCGGGCTGCAGCGCGGAGGAGGCCGAGCTGAAGCGGCTCGAGCTGCAGCAGGGTGTGGACGCGTTGTACTTCGAGGCGCGGCCCGGCAAGCGGCTGCAGCTGGGTATCAGCGTCGGCACCGCGGTGTTTCCGAACGACGGCGAGTCGTACGAGACGCTGCTCGCGACCGCCGACAATCGCATGTATCAGGACAAGGCGACCCGCAAGCGGCGCTCGGGCCGTTCGGCGCGCAATCAGTCCGAGCTGTCAGGGGTGACCTCCGGCGTCAGCGACGCCGACAAGCGCACCGCCAGCGGGCTGCACTGAGCCCGGGTTTCCGAGTACCATCAACCCGTTCTGATCAGCCGCGTCCTTCCGGTCCTCAGCGCCAGGCGCGCCACGCCTTCCACGCGAATCATCCGGCTGTCGCTGGACGGAACGACGTTCACCTATGCCGCCGGCCAGGCCGCCCTGCTCGGTCTGCCCGGGGCGGCCGCCCGCGTCCCCTACTCCATTGCCTCCGCGCCCGAGGAGACCACGGCGCACGGGTATCTCGAGTTCCTGCTGAAGCTGGAATCGGACAGGTGGGGGACGCACCTGGCGGCGCTGCGTCGTGGATCGCGGCTCGCCGTCGAAGGTCCCATCGGCACCTTTGCATTTCCCGGCAGTCCACCGGAGCGCCAGTTCCTCTTCGTCGCGGGCGGCACCGGCATCGCGCCGCTGCGATCGATGATCTGCCATGCGTTCCAGGCCGGCGTCACCGGCCGCCTGCATCTTCTCTACAGCGCCCGGACGGCGGTCGACTTCGCGTACCTGACGGAGATGAAGCGCTACGCGCGCGAAGGCCGTCTCGATCTGGCGCTCAACGCGACGCGCGAGATCCCGACGCGATGGAAGGGGCGACGCGGACGAATCACGCGCGACCAGCTGGCGCCGCTCGTCGAGGATCCCGCGACGCTCTGCTTCGTGTGCGGGCCGGCCACGATGGTGGACGAGGTGCCGCGGATGCTGATGGAGATCGGAATCGAACCGGCGAGGATTCGCGTCGAGGAATGGTGACCAGGGTTCAGGAGGTTCAGTTGGGTGCAGGGGGTTCAGAGGTTCAGGTCCAGAGTCCTGGTTCTGAACCCCTGAACCTTTGAACCTCTGAACCCCTGAACCGCTACTGCTGTATCTGCAAGGTCGACTTGACGTCGGAGACCCCGCCGATCTTCCGCGCCAGCGCAACCGCCTTGGCTTCTTCTTCCTTCGACTTCACCCGGCCCGACAGCGTGACCACGCCTTTGAAAGTGTCGACGTCGATGCGAAGCCCGCCGACCTCCGGATCGTTCAGCAGTGACGTCTTCACACGCGTGGTGATCGTCGCATCGTCGATCGTTTCGCCGACGCTCTTGCCGCAGGCGGTGAGGAGCGGGGGTGCGAGCAGCGTGAGAACCAGCAGGAATGCGGTGAGCGGGTTGTATCTCTTCATCGAACTGCCTCCGAACTTCCAGGGACCGGCCGGCGGTTCGTCCCGATCCGGCCCAGGCGCTGGCCGGGAAGGAGCAAGCTACATGCCCGTGGCGTGATAACCCCCGTCGACCATGAGCACCTCCGCGGTCACGCCGCGCCCGGCGGGGCCGAGCAGGAACATCGCGGCATCTGCGACCTCGGCGGTATCAACGGTCCGCCGCAGCGGTG
>Ga0114129_10009549_pt1 | contig 13839 bp, 15 predicted proteins | sample RhiMetdeltSRZDD1_FD_80071 | JGI IMG/M metagenome (GOLD analysis project Ga0114129, IMG submission 80071) | Populus rhizosphere microbial communities from Tennessee, USA - Rhizosphere MetaG P. deltoides SRZDD1 (version 2) (version 2) | ecosystem: Host-associated > Plants > Roots > Rhizosphere >...
GGCAAGGGCGACGTGATCGGCGGCTTTGCCGGCGCCACCGCCGATGCCTTCACCTTGTTCGAGCGCCTGGAAGCCAAGCTCGAGCAATATTCGGGGCAGCTCATGCGCGCGGCGGTCGAGCTGGCCAAGGACTGGCGCACCGATCGCTACCTGCGCCGCCTCGAAGCCATGATGATCGTCGCCGACGCGCAGGTGTCGCTGGTGCTTACCGGCACCGGCGACGTGCTTGAGCCGGAATCCGGCGTCATGGGCATCGGCTCCGGCGGCAACTATGCGCTCGCCGCGGCGCGCGCCTTGCTCGACGGCCCGCTCGACGCCGAGGCGATCGTGCGCCGCTCGCTCGATATCGCCGCCGAGATCTGCGTCTACACCAACCGCAACGTCACGGTCGAAACGCTGAAGACCTGATGTCGGGCGCCCAGGACATCCCGCTAAGCCCGGAGGCGCGCGTCCAGCCGTGGACGTGGCTGCTGGCGATTGCCGCGATCCTCGCGCTGCAGGCCATCGTCCTCCTGGCGATGGGACGCGTGCCGATCTGCACCTGCGGCACAGTCAAGCTTTGGCATGGCGCGGTGAACAGCTCGGAGAACTCGCAGCACATCTTCGACTGGTACTCCTTCACCCACGTGCTGCACGGTTTCTGGCTCTATCTCCTGATGTGGGGGCTCATTCCACGCGTGCCCGTGGGCCTGCGCCTGTCATTCGCGGTGCTGCTCGAAGCGGCCTGGGAGATTCTCGAAAACACGAGCTTCGTGATCGAGCGCTACCGCGCCGAGACCATTTCGCTCAATTACTACGGCGACAGCGTCGTCAATTCGCTGGCAGACACGCTGACGATGATCGCGGGCTTCGCGCTCGCCCGCCGGCTGCCGGTCTGGCTCACGGTCGCGCTCGGTGTCGCCATCGAGGCCGTGCTCGGCTACCTGATCCGGGACAATCTGTTTTTCAACGTGCTGATGCTTATCTACCCGCTCGACGGGGTCAAAGCCTGGCAAGGCGGGCTCACGCCCTAGTGCCCCGAACCCCAAGTTCGCATGAGAATGTGCCACCAGTGTTTGCGAACTTCGGAATCGGGACACTAGCCTGCAAAGGACCATCGAGGTGACCGACTTCTCGCCGCGGGAAATTGTTTCCGAGCTCGACCGCTTCATCATCGGTCAGGCCGATGCCAAGCGCGCGGTGGCGATCGCATTGCGCAACCGCTGGCGCCGGCTGCAGCTCGACGAGCGCCTGCGCGAGGAGGTGCTGCCGAAGAACATCCTGATGATCGGGCCGACCGGCGTCGGCAAGACCGAGATTTCGCGCCGCCTCGCCAAGCTTGCGGGCGCCCCCTTCCTCAAGGTCGAGGCCACCAAGTTCACCGAAGTCGGCTACGTCGGCCGCGATGTCGAGCAGATCGTGCGCGACCTGGTCGAGATCGCGATCATCCAGACGCGCGAGCGCAAGCGCAAAGACGTGCAGGCGCGCGCCCAGCTCAATGCCGAGGAGCGCGTGCTCGACGCCCTGGTCGGCCCGGGCTCGAGCCCGGCGACGCGCGAGACCTTTCGCCGCAAGCTGCGCGCCGGCGAGCTCAACGACAAGGAAATCGAGATCGAGGTGCAGCAGAGCGGCGGCGGCATGCCGATGTTCGAGATTCCCGGAATGCCCGGCGCGCAGATGGGCGCGATTTCCATCGGCGACATTTTCGGCAAGCTCGGCGGCGGCCGCACCAAGACGCGCCGCGTCACGGTTGCCGAATCGCACGACCTGCTGATCGCCGAGGAATCCGACAAGCTCCTCGACAGCGAGCAGATCGTGCAGGAGTCGATCAAGACTGTGGAGCAGAACGGCATCGTCTTCCTCGACGAGCTCGACAAGATCGCCGGCCGCGAGGGCCTACGCGGCGCCGACGTGTCGCGCGAGGGCGTGCAGCGCGATCTGCTGCCGCTGATCGAGGGCACCACGGTCTCGACCAAGCACGGCGCGGTCAAGACCGACCACATCCTGTTCATCGCCTCGGGCGCTTTCCACCTCGCGAAGCCGTCCGACCTGCTCCCGGAATTGCAGGGCCGGCTCCCGATCCGCGTGGAGCTGCGCGCGCTCAGCCGCGACGACTTCCGGCGCATCCTGACCGAGCCCGAGGCCTCGCTGATCAAGCAATACGTGGCGCTGATGGCCACCGAGGGCGTGACCCTCGAATTCACTCCCGACGCGGTCGACGCCATTGCCGACGTGGCGGTCGCGGTCAATTCGAGCGTCGAGAACATCGGCGCGCGGCGGCTGCAGACGGTGATGGAGCGCGTGCTCGACGAGATTTCGTTCGCGGCGCCCGACCGCTCCGGCGAATCCGTCAAGGTCGACGCCGCCTACGTGCATAAGCACATCGGCGACCTCGCCAAGAACGCCGATTTGAGCCGGTACATTTTGTAGGGGGGCGCGGCTCCCCGGCCGGGCGCGATTGCCCACACAAGGTCGCCGGATGCCTGTAATATTCGCGGCGATGGCCGCCACTTCCGGGAAAATACCGCCAACTTGGCCGCTTTCACCGCAATTTCAGCGCGGCTTCATGACAGCCGCCGGCCTTCCCTGCATTCTTCACGACGCCAGAGGGCCCGCGATGGGCTATGGTTGCGGCATCAACTGGGAGACGAGCAATGAAGCACCGTGCATCCGGTTCCCGACCTGCCATCTCTTGGGCGCTTTCGCTATGCGCGGCAGGATTGCTCGGCCTGCTGTTGCCGGCGTCGACGGCCGCCGCACAGAATCTTGTTGTCACGCCAGTGGTCGAGAAAAAGCTCACGCAACTGCCCGCCGGACCGCTGTTCTGGCGTGTCGAAAACTTCCCCACGCTCGCGCAGGCACAGGCGGCGGCCGGCCCGACCGCGCTTGCGGCCGAAGTGGCGGGCAAGGTCTGGCTCTTCACGCTCGGTCCCAAAGGCGGATCGTCCCCGGGCGGCAGCAAGGTGGCTGAAATCGGTCCGGTGCCGCTCCCCACAGCGTCCGAGTACCTGTTGCGCATCAACCGTGCGGGCGGTCCTCCCGGCGCAAAGACACCCGTGCATACGCACCCCGGCTCCGAAGCCTTCTACGTGCTGACTGGCCGGCTCGGCCAAAAGACGCCGCACGGCGTGATGCATGTCGAAGCCGGGCAGTCGATGCCGGGACATGGTCCCGACACGCCGATGGAAGTCTTCAGCGGCGGCACGACCGACCTGGATCAGCTTGTCATGTTCGTTGTTGACGCCACCAAACCATTCTCGTCGCCGGCACAGATGCCCTAGGCCGCGTGCGGCAGGCGTAGCGCTCAGTCACGTCCACGCCGCATCCCGCCGCGGCACACCACTCGCCGGCAGCGCTAAGCCGAGGTCGGAGCGGCCGGCGAACCGAGCTCGGGCGCGGAGCACCCGGGATCCAGGAAGCCGGCGTACAGCTCCTCGCTCATTTGTTCTGCCTTGGCAGCAAGCGTGGAGCCTCTCAGCAGTCTGCACGCGTAATCAGCGGCAACGACGCTGTATGTCTTCAACGTCTGCATCTCAATTTGAGACGGCTCATGGACGTTGGCGAAATGGGTCGATACCACCCCCAGCAGGTTTCCATCTTTTGTAAAGAAGGGCGTGCTTTGAACAGCGCGAAACCCGGCGGTCCGCGCGTCTTTCCGGAATGCGGCAAACCCCGGATCGGTTTCTACATCGGAAATGACAACCGATGCACCGAGCCGCAGAGCCCGGCCGCACGCACAACCGTCGTCTTTTTTGACCCGCCGGAAGGCTTCAAAAAAAGCTCGTGAAAGACCGCGCTGCGCCACGATGGCCAGTTCATCTCCCACCGGCAACTGGACATTGCCGTACTCCGCCCCGTGTAAAGCGATCACATCATCGAGCAGGGCTTGAATCGCCTCCTCGAAGGTGCGTTTCTGAAACAAGCGCTGGGTCATTTGCGCCAGCATTCAATGGTCCTCTGACTTTCCGTAACTCTTTACCTCTGCGACCCTCGGGGCGAGCCGGCACTCCAACGACGTACCCGGTTTCGGGTTCCATGTCGGCTCCGGCCACTCAATCGCCGCGCGCCCGTCGCAGCCGCACGTAGAGCGCGCCCTCGCCGCCGTGGCCGATGTGGGCTTCCTCGACGCCCAGCACGTAGGGGCGGAATTCCGGCAAGGCAAGCCACAGCGGCACCTGCCGCCGCAGCACGCCACGCTCGCCTGAAAAATCACCGGCGCGGCCGCCCTTGCCGGTGATCACGAGCGCGAACTTCGTGCCGCGCTCCTGCGCGCGCCGCAGAAAGCGCAGCAGCGCGGCATGTGCCTCATTTTGTGTCATGCCGTGCAGGTCGATGCGCGCCTCGATGGTCTCGGCGCCGCGCGCCAGGCGCTGCCGGGTGCGGCGATCGAGCGCCATCAGCGGCGGCGGCTTTGGGGTCGGCGCGGGTCGCGGCGCAGCAGCAGGCTTCGGCGGCGCGGCGCTCTTTCGCTCCGGGTCGGCGGGTTTTGCCGGCGACGCCTGCGGCGGCCGGCGTTTGTGCGGCGTGACCCCGCGCGTATACGCGCTCCACAGCGCGTGGTCGCCGGCGTCCTGCCCGCCGCGCGACTTCTTGTCGTCTGCGCTCATGGGCTGCGCCGCGAAGACGTCTTCGCTTTCGGCGTCGCCGCCGGCAGGCCCGGCCGGCGCCATTTCGCGGCTGGCTTCTTGCCGTCGGCTTGCGGCTTGGCCGCAGTGTCGGCTTTCGCTTCGGTGCCTTCGGGGATGACCGGCTTCGGCGGCGGCAGCGGCATCTTCTTGCCCGCCTCCACCATGTCGAGCTCGCGCGGGATGAGCATGACGAAGCGCCCCTGATGGCGGAAGCGACCGGCAACGCGACCGGCCTCGTCGCCCGAGCCCCAATAGACGTCGGCGCGCGCCGGCCCGATGATTGCCGAGCCGGTGTCCTGCGCCACCATCAGGCGGCGGAATTTGGTGGTCGGGCGCGCGCTCGCGATCGGCAGATCGGCGTCGATGAAGAACGGCGTGCCATAGCTGTGAACCTTGTCGACGGCGATCGAGCGGCCGGGCGTGAGCGGCACCCCCTGCGCGCCGGACGGCTCTCCGTCGGCCAGGAGGCTCACGATGCGGAAGAACACGAACGAGCGGTTGGTCCCGCGCAGCTCGCGCGCCTGATCCGGATTGGAATGCATCCACTGGCGGATGCGCTCCATCGACATCTCTTCCCGCGGCACCAGATTGCGCTCAATCAGGATGCGCCCGACCGCCGTGTAGGGGTGGCCGTTATGGGCGTCGTAGTTGAGGCGCAGCATGATGCCGTCCTCGAGCTTCACGCGCACCGAGCCCTGGATCTGGATCGACATCGCCTCCCAGGGATCCTTGATCCAGCAGATTTCCAGCTTCTGGCCGTCGAGGGCGCCGTCCTCGATTGCGGCGCGGTCGTGATATGGCACGAGCTTCTTGTTGGTCGTGTTGAGCCGCACCACGCTCGCCCGGTTGGGGAACGCGCCGCGCGGCGGCTTCTTGCCGGCGATCAGGAGGTCGCTCGGCCGCCGATACAGCGGGGTGTGGAATTCAGGATTGGGAAAGCGCGAGCCGTCGACGATCGGCTCGTAGTAGCCGGTGAGGAGGCCGGTTGATTCGCCGAGCTTGGCGACCCGCACCGGGCGGAAGTTCTCCTCGAAGAAGGCGCGCGCCTTGTCCTTGTCGGTGTCGAGCGGCCCGGCCGCAGCCGCCCGCTTGCACGTGTCCCGCAGCGCCAGCGGGATCGGCCGCGCATCCACCGGCGCGCGCCGCTGCCTGATGATCGGCGCGCAGCTCGCGCGGAAGGCGGAGAAGGCGGCGGCGTGATCGTCGGCGGCCCAGCCCTCGATGTCGCTCCAGGCGATCGGTTCGAGCTGGGTATCAGGCGCCTGCAGCGGATCGACGTCCTGGCCGCGCGCCGCCGATGTCAGGAAAAGCAGCGAAAGCGTCGCCGCCGCGACCGGTCCGAACAGGGTCCGACGACGCACCAGCATCGCATGCGGCTCTGGTTATTGCCCGGCCTCGGTTGCGACGAGCTTCCAGTTGGGGTCGCGCGAGGTGACGTCGCGCGCGAAGGTCCACACGTCGGTGACGTCGGTGACCTTCTCGGCATTGCCTTCGATCACGTTGCCGTTGCGGTCGCGCGTCGCCGAGATGAGCTGGGAGACGAAGCGCACCGTAACCTGTGCCATGCGTCCGCGCAGATCGGCGCCGGTGATGTCCGACTTGTCGATCGAGACGAACTTGGTCTCGGCGGTCTCGCCTCTTCCTTCGCGCTCGCGGATCGCCGCATCGAAGCCTTCGTAGACGTCGCGCGACAGCAGATTCTTGAGCGAGCGCCGGTCGCCGTCGGCAAACGCCGTCACGATCATCTCGTAGGCGGCGCGCGCGCCGGCGACGAAATGCTTCGCGTCGAAGCTCTTGTCCTGGCGGGCGATGGCGTCGAGGCCGGCGGCGATCGGAGAGCCCGCTTCGGCAACTCCCTTCCAGCGCTCCGCCGGGTCGACCGGCTCGGCCTGCTTCTGCGGCGCTTCGCCGCCGCGGCCGGGAAGCGCGACTACGTTGTCATTGGTCGAGGGGCGCACGGCATCACGCGCGGAATAAGGATCGTACGGCGGCCGTTCGCGGCCGGTGCGCTGACCGAGTACGCTCCGCAGCTTGAAAAAGATCACCACGGCGAGCGCCAGAAAAATGACGGTATAGATGTCCATTAGTCTCGCTTGCTCTGGTGCAGTCGTGACCGGACCACGAGGATCAGCGGAAGGCCGCAGAGTCAAATCTGCGGAGAGAAGCCGGTTCCGAGCTATTATCTAAGCAGGCGTCCGAATTGATCCAAGGGGCCACGCGTCGAACAGCCGACGCCGGTCATCGCTCAAGGGCGACCATAGACGATCCGGGTGGCAAGGCCAACCGCATCCACACAGGATTCCGGTCCATGTCGTTGGTTAAGTGGACCTTTATCGGGCTGGCGCTGCTGCCGCTGGCGGAGATCGTGGCGTTCATCCTGGTGGCGCTGGCTATAGGCTGGCTGTGGGCACTCGGCCTTTTTCTTGCCACGTCGCTGGTCGGGGTCGCGCTGCTGCAGAATACCGGCCGCAAGGACCTCGATCGCTTCACCGCAGCGCTGAGTCGCGAGGGGCTGCGCGCCGTTCATCTTGAGACCCCCGGGCTCGCCACCGTGATCGGGGCGATTCTTCTGGCCTTCCCGGGCTTTATCACCGACCTCGCGGGTATCCTGCTGTTCCTCCCGCCGGTGCGGCGCTGGCTGGCGGCGGTCATCGCCGGCGCGGTCGAGAGGCGGCGGCGGGATCCTTCGGTGGTCGATCTCGCACCCGAGGAATGGCGCCAGGTCGCCGACCCAAAGATCGAAGACAAGCACGGCCCCGAGCGCGATCGCTGACGCCGGCCGTCCTTGTCCGCCCCGGGGGTGTATGTTAGCCACCCCGCCGACAGCGGCCGGGCAGTCCCGCTCGGGCCGGAGGTAGATTTATGACATCGACGACCAACGGCGGCCCGGGCCCTGCACCCCAACCCCAGCAGAACCAGCCGCAGCTCAACGTCATCGGCCAGTACGTCAAGGATTTCTCGTTCGAGAATCCCAACGCGCCGCGCTCGCTGGCGCCGAGCCAGACGCAGCCCTCGATCAATATCCAGATCAATGTCGGGGTGTCCCAGTCGGCGCCGACCGACTACGAAGTGACGCTGAAGCTCGAAGGCAAGGCGGAGTCCTCCGGCACGGTTCTGTTCGCCTTCGACCTGACCTTCGCCGGACTGTTCCGCATTCAGAACGTGCCGCAAGAGCACATGCAGCCGCTCGTCCTGATCGAATGCCCGCGCCTGCTGTTTCCCTTCGCACGCGAGATCATTGCCACGGCCGTGCGCAACGGCGGCTTTGCGCCGCTGCTGCTCGATCCGGTCGATTTCGTCGCGATGTACCAGCAGCGGATGGCGCAGGCGCAGACTCAGCCGGCGCCGACGCCTTCGGTCTGAATATCACGATCAGGTGACCTGGCGGCCAGCGGTGCACCTGCCGCCGGCGTGGCGATGCGCCCGCCCGGCAACTCGATCGGCTCAATCGCCGCAGGCCGGTAGTCGAGCCAGATTGCATTGGGCCCAAGTCCCGCCACGAAACGCGTATGGGCCTCGCGCTCCGCGTCCGACAGACGCGGCGGCAGCGGCGCAATCCGCTGAAGCACGGCTCCCGCCCCGCTGCCGGCATGCGCCGACGGGCGGCTGCTCTCGACCAGTACCAGCGACGCCTGCCGGCCGCCGATCAGCTCGACGTACACCTCCGCGAGGATCTCGGCGTCGAGCAGAGCCCCGTGCTTGGTGCGCCGCGAATTGTCGATGCCGTAGCGCGAGCACAGGTCGTCGAGCCGGTTGGGCCCGGCCGGGTGCTTGCGGCGTGCCAGCATCAGGGTGTCGACGAGCCGGTCGCGCGTCAGCAACCCCTTTCCGCACCGCTCCAGCTCGGCGTTGAGGAAGCCAAGATCGAACATGGCGTTGTGGGCAACCAGCGGTGCGTCGCTGATGAACGCGATCAGGTCCTCGACGATTTCCGCAAACAGCGGCTTGTCCTTGAGGAACTCGGTCGATAGCCCGTGGATCGAGAAGGCTTCAGCCGGAACGTCGCGTTCCGGATTGACGTAGTGGTGAAAGGTGTGGCCGCTCGGAATGCGGTTGATCAGCTCGATACAGCCGATCTCGATCAGCCGATGCCCCTGATAGGGATCGAGGCCGGTCGTTTCGGTATCGAGCACGATTTCCCGCACGTTGCCCTCGCCAGGCGGGCGAATCACCGCCGCCGTTTGGGCATAGTAGCAACTGCGCGCAGAATATCCCGCACCTGCGCCCGCGCCGCGTCGAAACCTTGCGACGTATCCACGACGAAATCGGCGCGGCGGCGCTTTTCCGCGTCCGGGAGCTGGCGGGCGAGTAGCACATCAAGCTTTTCCGGCGTCATTCCAGGGCGCTCCATGATGCGCGCCTGCTGGACGTCCTGGGGTGCGGACACCACGACCAGGGCATCGACCCGCTCGTCGCCCCCGGTTTCCAGCAGGAGCGGTATGTCGAGGACCGCCACTTCGGCGCCGCGCGCCCGCGCCTCCGCCAGGAACCGGTTCTCCGCCTCGCGCACCAGCGGATGGACGATCGCCTCCAGCCGCTGCAACGCCGCCGGATCGTCCACCACCCGCGCCGCGAGCTTGCCGCGATCGACCTTGCTGGCGCTGGTCACGCCGGGAAACGCCGCCTCGATCGCCGGCACCGCCGCGCCCTCGTAAAGACGGTGGACCGCGGCATCGGCGTCATGCACCGGCACGCCCGCCTCGGCGAAGAAGCGTGCGGTCGTGGTCTTGCCCATTCCAAGCGAGCCGGTCAGGCCGAGGATGAACATGCGCGAAGGATCCAATCGGGCCTTTTGGTTACCCCGCAACGTAACCCGTCCGCCGCAGATATTCTAACAGCGGCAGCAGCGGCAATCCGAGGATGGTGAAATGGTCGCCGTCGATGCGTTCGAACAGCTGAATGCCGGATTTCTCGATCTGGTAGCCGCCGACGCTGGTGCCGACCGCGCTGCCGGCGGCCTCGATGTAGGAGTCGAGGAAATTGTCGGAGAACGCGCGCATGGTCAGCCGGGCGACGTCGCGATGCTCGAACATCACCGCCCCGTCGCGCACGAGCGCAACCGCCGAATGGAGCTCGTGAACCTGCCCGCGTAATGCCCTGAGCTGGTCGCGGGCGGCGTCGCGATCGGCCGGCTTGCTGAAGCGCCGATCGCCGAGCGCGAGCGTCTGATCGGCGCCAAGAACGATCCGCCCGGGAAGGCCCGAGGCGACGGCGCGGGCTTTTTCACGGGCGAGCAACGCCGCGACCTCACCGGGCGTGCCCCCGCCCGAGCGCTGCTCGATCGCGCGTTCGTCGATGTCGGCAGGCTGCGCCTCGACCGGAATGGCGGCGTTTTCCAGGATCGTGCGACGGATCGCGCTTTTCGACGCCAGCACCACAGGCTTTTCGGCGAGCCACAGCGACATGGCTCAGGCAACCGGCAGCCGGCGGCGTTCGGCCAGGAGCTTGAGCACGGCCGCCGCGGTCTCCTCGATCGAGCGGCGGGTCACGTCGATGATCGGCCAGCTATGCTTGGCGCAAAGCCGCCGCGAAAACGCGACCTCCTCCGCCACCGCGTCACGGTCGACATATTGGTCGTCGTGGCGCTCGACCTTCAGCCCAAGGAGCCGGTTCTGGCGGATCTGCACGATCCGCTCGGGGCTCGCATAAAGTCCGACCACCAGCGGATGCTTGAGCTGCTCGATTTGCGACGCCATGGCGATGCCCGGCACCAGCGGCACGTTGCCGGTCTTCACGCCGCGGTTGGCGAGATAGATCGAGGTCGGGGTTTTTGATGTGCGCGACACGCCGACCAGCACCACATCGGCTTCTTCCAAATCGTCGATGTGCTGGCCGTCGTCGTGCAGCATGGTGAAGTTGAGCGCATCGATGCGCTTGAAATACTCGGCGTTGAGCGTGTGCTGAGCGCCGACCCGATGGCTTGTTGCGGTGCCGAGATAGGATTGCAGGAGCTGCAGCACTGGCCCGAGGATCGACAGGCAGGGCACGCTCAGCTCGCGGCAGCGCTCTTCGAGCCGCGCCACCAGGTCATCCTCGAGCAGCGTGTAGAGCACGATCCCGGGCGACTCCTCGATCTCGGCCAGCACACGGTCAAGCTGCTTCTGGGTACGCACCAGCGGATAGACGTGCTCGACCGGCATCACCTTGGTGTATTGCGCGGTTGCCGCGCGCGCCACGGTGGTGAGCGTCTCGCCGGTCGCATCGGAAATCAGATGCAGATGAAAGTAGCTGCCAGTGCGTTGGGGCATGGAATCAGCCGGGACAAGCTGTGGGATTCTGGGGAGGAGGACACCGCTTGGCCGACGGTGCGAGCGAGCGCGTCCCCGACCACCGGATTCCATCCACATTGTATCGCTGGGGACGCAATGTGCCGCTCGCAGCACCCGCTGTGGTGATATGTGAACTGCCGCCCATCCTGACCACGACCAGCCGCTCCGAACCTCGAAGATTGCAGCCTTCCCGGCTTCCGCATTACTCTACCGCAGCATTGGAAACGTCCGCGGACATGTGGTCAACACGTGCATAGCGTGTGGATGATAAAGCATGAGTCAAATCAACGCTCCAACAGTCACTACAAGAAGATTCTCTAAGGTTTTAGAGCGGAAGCGTGTTCTAACGGACAGGCAGTGAGCAAACCGCTTCTCGACGTCCTCAATGGCATCACCCGTAACCCGCCGCCGGTCTGGCTGATGCGGCAGGCCGGCCGCTATCTGCCGGAATACCGGGCGGTGCGCGAAAAGGCGGGCAGTTTTCTTAACCTCGTCCTGACGCCGGAGCTGGCGGCCGAGGTCACGTTGCAGCCGGTGCGACGGTTCGGTTTCGATGCCGCCATCCTGTTCTCGGATATTCTGGTGATTCCACATGCGCTCGGTCAGCACGTCACCTTTGCGGTCGGCGAAGGACCGCAACTCGATCCCATCGCCGATCGCCGTGGCTTCGAGCGGCTGGCTTCCGAAGTCGATCATGGGATGCTGGCGCCGATCTACGAGACAATTCGCGTCGTCAAGCGCGAGCTCGGACCAGAGGTCGCGCTGCTCGGCTTCTGCGGCGCGCCGTGGACGGTCGCGAGCTACATGATCGCCGGGTGCGGCACACCGGACCAGGCGCCGGCGCGGTTGTTTGCGTACGGCGATGCGGCGGCCTTTGCGGTGCTGCTCGACGTGCTGGTGGATGCGAGTGCGGGCTATCTGGTGCGCCAGCTTCAGGCCGGGGCGGATGCAGTGCAGATCTTCGATACCTGGGCAGGCGTTCTGTCGCCGCCGGAATTCGTGCGCTGGTGCATCGAGCCGACCCGGCAGATCGTTGCGAAAGTCCGCGCCGCGGTGCCGGAGGCAAAGATCATTGGATTTCCGCGCGGCGCCGGCACCATGCTGCCGCGCTACGTGCAGGAGGTTGCGATCGACGCGGCCGGCCTCGACTGGACCATCGATCGTGCCTTCGCGCGCGAACGGATCCAGAGCCGCGTGCCGGTGCAAGGCAATCTCGATCCGCTTGTGCTTGTCGCCGGCGGCAGCGCGCTCGACCGTGCCGTCGATTCCGTCCTTGAGGATTTCGCCGGCGGGCCGTTCATCTTCAATCTCGGCCACGGCATCCTGCCGGACACGCCGATCGCGCATGTGGAGCAGATGCTGGCGCGGGTGAGGAAGCGGTGACCGAAAGCACGACAGTCGTCACGGCGGGGCAGCGCTGGCTTCGTGCGACGGCGGCGCTCGTGCTCACGGCCGCGATCGTGGTTGCGCTGGTGCTGTGGCGGCCGTCGGGTCTCTACCTTTGGCTCAAGGCGCTGCACGTCATCGCCGTGATCGCCTGGATGGCGGGGATGCTCTATCTGCCGCGTCTGTTCGTCTACCACTGCGAGGCCGAGGCGGGCTCGAAGCAATCCGAGACGTTCAAGGTGATGGAGCGGCGGCTCCTCACCATCATCATCAATCCGGCCATGGTGGCGACCTGGGGACTGGGGCTTTGGCTCGCCTGGGACGGCGGTCTGTTCGGCGCGGGCTGGCTTCAGGCCAAGCTGGTCCTGGTCCTGCTGCTGTCGGGCCTGCACGGATTTTTTGTGCGCTGCGTGCGCGAGTTCGGCGCCGACCAAAATCGCCGGCCGCAGAAATTCTATCGCATTATCAATGAAATACCGACGCTGCTGCTGATCGGCATCGTGATCCTGGCGGTGGTTAAGCCGTTCTAAACGCGTACTGCCTTCCACACCGGCTCCGTCGCCGCTCTTGCCTATGGAACGGTCTTTTCATATCTTACGTTTATCTCCCCGAACGCAGGCAGATGCAGGTGAGTACCCGGCCCGTGTGTTTGGGACCGGCCACTGCATCGGGCCAGATGGCCTAACGCCTGGCTCCAGACCTGCGATCTCCCTCCCCCTCTGCGTCGATCGGCCTTCACTCGTTTCCATCGGCGCCATCCCAGGACCAACCCGCATGCGGGAAATGAAACTCCAAGACCTCAAAGCCAAGACTCCAGGCGAGCTCGTGTCGTTTGCAGAGGAGCTCGAGGTCGAAAACGCCAGCACCATGCGCAAGCAGGAGCTGATGTTCGGCATCCTCAAACAACTCTCGGTGCGCGAGACCGATATCGTCGGCGAAGGCGTCGTCGAAGTGCTCTCCGACGGCTTCGGCTTCCTGCGCTCGCCGGAGGCCAATTATCTGCCCGGACCGGACGACATCTATGTCTCGCCCTCGCAGATCCGCCGCTTCGGGCTGCGCACCGGCGACACCATCGACGGCCACATCCGCTCGCCCAAGGAAGGCGAGCGCTACTTCGCGCTGCTCAAGGTCAACAGCATCAACTTCGAGGACCCCGAGAAGGCGCGCCACAAGGTCAACTTCGACAACCTCACGCCGCTCTATCCCGACGAGCGGCTGAAGATGGAGCACGAGGACGCGACCAAGAAGGACCTCTCGGCCCGCGTCATCGACATCGTGGCGCCGATCGGCAAGGGCCAGCGCGCCCTGATCGTGTCGCCGCCGCGCACCGGCAAGACCGTGCTGTTGCAGAACATCGCCCACTCGATCACCGCCAACCATCCGGAATGCTACCTGATCGTGCTGCTGATCGACGAGCGGCCGGAGGAAGTCACCGACATGCAGCGCTCGGTGAAGGGCGAGGTCGTGTCCTCGACCTTCGACGAGCCGGCGGCGCGCCATGTGCAGGTCGCCGAGATGGTGATCGAAAAGGCCAAGCGCCTGGTCGAGCACGGCCGCGACGTCGTGATCCTGCTCGA
>Ga0114129_10009550_pt1 | contig 13839 bp, 13 predicted proteins | sample RhiMetdeltSRZDD1_FD_80071 | JGI IMG/M metagenome (GOLD analysis project Ga0114129, IMG submission 80071) | Populus rhizosphere microbial communities from Tennessee, USA - Rhizosphere MetaG P. deltoides SRZDD1 (version 2) (version 2) | ecosystem: Host-associated > Plants > Roots > Rhizosphere >...
AGCTGATCCACGAGGCGATCGCGGCGGGCGTCTCGCAGTACGGGATGCAGACCTTCGACCAGTCGATCTTCCAGCTCTACAAGAAGGAGCTGATCAGCTACGACGAGGCGCTCCGGCGCGCGAGCAACCCGGACGAGTTCAAGCTCAAGATCCAGGGCATCCAATCCTCCTCCGACATGGCCGCCGAGGAGATGGAGCGGACGATGCAGTCCTTCGACCTGGAGCAGTAACCGGAGATGCCCCGCAGCGCGACGGGTGCGTCGCCCCAGAGCGCGTACCAGCGGGCACTCAGGCGGCTGGCGCGCCGGGATCACTCCGTCGAGGAGCTGCGCCGAGCGCTCGCCGCGCGCGGGCACGCGCCGGACGAGATCGAGGCGGCCATCGACCGGCTGCGCCGCGAGCGCTACCTGGACGACGCAGGCTTCGCGGAGCGCTTCGCGCGGAGCCGCCTGGCGCACTCGGGCCACGGTCGGGCGTTGATCCGCCAGGGCCTGAGGCGTCGCGGCGTGGGCCGCCCAGAGGCCGAGGCGGGCCTCGCCGGCGCGCTCCGCGAGGTCGACGAAAAGGCGGTGCTCGACGGCCTGGCGCGCCGCTACTGGCGCCAGCACGCGCGCGTGGCGCCTCCGGAGCGGCTGCCGCGGCTTTGGGCCTTCCTGCTACGGCGCGGGTTCGCAGCCGGCCTGGTGCACGAGCGGCTCCGCGCGCTCTGGCCGCGCCATGCCGATGCGCTCGAGGGCCTCGAGCCTGCCGAGCCCTTCGCAGCCGACGCGCTCCTCGAGCAGGGAGACGAAGCGTGAGGCCGGGCAGAGACAGGTGAGAACCGCCGACGAGATCCGCAGCGGGTTTCTCCGCTACTTCGAGGAGCGCGGCCACCGCGTCGTCAAGAGCTCTCCGCTCGTGCCGCAGAACGACCCCAGCTTGCTCTTCGCCAACGCCGGCATGAACCAGTTCAAGGACGTCTTCCTCGGGAAGGAGAAGCGGGACTACAAGCGCGCGGCCTCCTCGCAGAAGTGCGTGCGCGCCGGCGGAAAGCACAACGACCTCGAGAACGTGGGCGTCACGGCACGCCACCACACCTTCTTCGAGATGCTCGGCAACTTCTCCTTCGGGGACTACTTCAAGGAGGAGGCGATCGCATTCGCCTGGGAGTTCCTGACCCGCGATCTCGGCCTGGCGAAGGACCGCTTGACGGTGACGATCTTCAAAGGCGAGGGCAGAGTCCCGCACGACGCCGAGGCCCGCCGCTTCTGGAAGGCGCACGTGGCCGAGGACCGCATCCTCGAGCTCGGTGCCAAGGACAACTTCTGGGCGATGGGCGACACCGGCCCGTGCGGCCCCTGCTCCGAGATCCACTACTTCCAGGGCAATTCGCTTCCCTGTGCCGCCGAGTCCGCGGGCGGAAGCTGCCTGGGCGTCGAGTGCGAGTGCGACCGCTGGCTCGAGGTCTGGAACCTCGTGTTCATGCAGTACGACCGCGACGACGCAGGGACGCTCAACCCGCTGCCCGCACCCTGCGTCGACACAGGGATGGGTCTCGAGCGCGTGGCGGCCATCGTCCAGGGCGTGCTCTCCAACTACGACAGCGACCTCTTCACTCCCCTGCTCGACGCCGTCGCCCGCCGCGCCGGCCGTCGCTACGGCAAGGACGCGGCCGACGACGTCTCGCTACGCGTCGTGGCCGACCACTTGCGCGCCATGACGTTCCTGATCGCGGACGGCGTCCTGCCGGGCAACGAGGGCCGCGGCTACGTGCTGCGCAAGATCATGCGCCGCGCATTGCGGCACGGCCGCAAGCTGGGCATCGAAGGCTCCTTCCTGAGCGCGCTCACTGCCGCCGTGGTCGAGAGGATGAAGGCGGCCTATCCCGAGCTCGTCTCACACCAGGAGTCGGTGGCGCGCGTCGTCTCGGTCGAGGAGGAGCGCTTCAGCACGACGCTCAAGCAGGCCTTTGCGGTGTTCGAGGAGATCGCCGCGCGGCTCAAGCCGGGCGACACGGTCCCGGGCGCCGAAGCTTTCCGGCTTTACGACACCTACGGCCTGCCGATCGACTTCACCGAGGAGCTCGCCAAGGACCGCGAGCTGCGTGTCGACAACGCAGGCTTCGAGCGCGAGCTCGCACAGCAGCAGGAGCGCGCCCGCCAGTCGAGCAAGCTGGGGGCCGTCAAGGGCGACCCGGTCTACGTCAAGCTCGCCGACGAGGGCGCACGCAGCGAGTTCCTCGGCTACCTCCGCCTGTCGGTCGAAGACGCGCGGGTGCTCGCTGTGCTGCGCGACGGCAAGCTCGCGAGCCGCCTCGACGCGGGGCAGGAGGGGCTGATCGTCCTCGACCGAACTCCGTTCTACGCGATGGCGGGCGGCCAGGTGGGCGACCGCGGCGTGATCGCCTCAGACGGCTCGGCCGCCGACGTGACCGACACCACGAGCCCGCTGCCGGGGCTCCACGTCCACCACGTGCGCGTCAGCCACGGCGGCTTCGAGCGCGGCATGAGCGTGCGCGCCGAGGTGGACGCCGCGCGCCGCGCGGGAGCGATGCGCCATCACACTGGCACTCACCTGCTGCACGCGGCGCTGCGCGAGGCGCTCGGGCCCCACGTCAAACAGGCGGGAAGCCTGGTGGCGCCCGACCGGCTGCGCTTCGATTTCAGCCACTACGCCCCGGTCAGCCCGCCTGAGCTCCGGCACCTGGAGAACCGGGTCAACGCCGAGATCCTGCGCGACGCCAAGCTCGAATCGAAGGTCATGGGACGCGAGCAGGCGCTCGCCTACGGTGCGCTCGCCTTCTTTGGCGACAAGTACGGCGAACAGGTGCGCGTGATCGAGGTTCCCGGCTTCTCGAAGGAGTTCTGCGGCGGCACGCACGTGAGCGCCACCGGCGAAATCGGCTTGTTCCTGCTGACGAGCGAGCAGGGCGTCGCGGCCGGCACTCGCCGCGTCGAGGCGCTCACCGGCGAGGCGGCGATGGAACGTGCGCAGGCCGACCAGGGCATCCTCGAGGAGCTCGAGCAGGCTGCCCGCGTCGACCGCCGCGAGCTGGTGGACGAGTACGCCAAGCTGCGCGCTGAGCTCAAGTCCCGGGAGCGAGAGCTCCAGGCGCTGCGCCTGAAGCTCGCCACCGGTGCGGGCGGCGCTGCCGCTGGCGAAGACCTTTCCGACGTGGGTGGGGCCGTGGTCTGGACGCCCCGCCACGAAGGCCTCGACCGCAAGGGGCACGCCGAGGTGGTCGACGACTTCAGGAATCGCCACAAGGGTAGACGCTTTGCCCTCGTCTCGACCTCGATCGCGGACGACGGAGTGAGTGTGATCGCCGCTGTCTCGCCGGATCTCATCGGTTCGCTGAAAGCCCCCGAGCTGATGAAGCAGCTCGGTCTGCGCGGCGGCGGGCGGCCCGATTTCGCCCAGGGTGGCGGGGTGGAGCCGGCAGACGTGGATGCGTTGCGAAAGCGGGCCCGCGAGTTGCTGAAGAGCGCCGTGGAAGCGGTGCCCCATGGCTAGGACGGGGGGGACGATGTCGATTTCGACGAAACCGGCTCAGGTCGTGCTGGCGCTTCTTGCCGGTGTCGTCAGCACCAGCACGGCGCATGCGCAGGTTTACACCCGCGTGAACCCCAACGGGGTCGTCGAAGCCACGAACGTGCCCGACACGGACGGCTTCCGGCTCACCTACCCAGGCAAGGGCACGCTGATCCACTCGCGCGGGTTCCAGCGCAACCTGGCACTGTCGTCGCTGCACGACCACCACGTCGACGCGGCCTCCCGGCTCTACCACGTGAGCGCCGACCTGGTGCGTGCGGTGATCGGTGTCGAGTCGGAGTTCGACCAGTGGGCCGTGTCCTCGAAGGGCGCGCGCGGACTGATGCAGCTGATGCCCGGCACGGCTCGACGGCTCGGTGTCCTCGACTCGTTCGATGCGCGGCAGAACATCTTCGGCGGCACCCAGTACCTGCGGATCCTGCTCGACCAGTTTGCCGGCGACACGACGCTGGTGCTCGCCGCCTACAACGCCGGAGAGAACGCCGTGCTGCGCTACCGCGGCGTACCGCCCTATCGCGAGACGCGCAGCTACGTCCAGAAGGTGCAGGCGCTGCTCGGAGGCTTCTCCGGCGGGGCGCCCGCCTCGGAAGGCGCTGCCTTCTACACGCCCAGCACCGCCAGCACGCTCCACGCGAGCGCCGCCAAGGCCCGGCCGGCACCGCGCACGCGCAAGCTCGAGCCGGCCCGGCCCCGCACTTACTACCGCTGGCGCGACGAGCGTGGCGTGACGCACGTGGCCGAGACCGCGCCGCCGGAGGGGATCGTCTACACCACGGTGCGCGCGCTCGACTGACCCATGGCCGATCCGATCCCGCGCGGCCCGTTCGATCAGGGACTGTTCCTCACGCACTACAACAAGGGCCGCGAGCTGTTCGATGGGCGCCGCTTCGAAGAGGCCGAGCGCCAGCTGGAAGAGGCCTACCTGCTGCGGCCGCGGGACCCGCGGGTGCTCAACCTGCTCGGCCTCGTCTACTACCGGGGCGACAAGCTCGCCAAGGCCGAGGAGGTCTACCGCAAGCTGATCGCGGAAAGCCCCGAGGCCCACACGCTCTACTACAACCTGGGCCTGGTCTGCTTCAAGCTGGGCCGGCTCGAAGACGCCGAAGTGGCCTTCGTCAAGGCGCTGGAGCTGACGCACGGCAACCCCAAGATCCACTTCTACCTCGGGTCGATCCACGAGCGGCAGCACCGCTACAAGGACGCCATCTACCAGTACCGACAGGCGGGCGCCCACATGCTGGTGCGGCGGCTCGAGGGGCGCATGGGCGAACGGGCCCGCGCCGACGCCACGACTCCCGCCGCCGGGCTTGCGGCAGCGTCCGCGGAGCCGGACGACGGGCCGGCGACGAAGCCGCCCATGCCCTCCCCGGACCTGACGATGCATCCCGGCAAGACCGTGGAACCCGTGAGCCCCACCTTGATGGCCGGCGACAGCCCGTTACCGGGGCCGCACGCGACGCGTCGTTTCAAGGGTTACGACGACACGCAGCCGCCGGGAATGCGCGCTGTCTCGCGTGCCGACGCCGCGGCTCGCCGCGTGGCGGCCCCGGCCCAGGACCAGCGCTCCGCTGACTCCGCCTCGGAGCCACCCGCTCCCGCCCCCGCCCGCGATACCTTCCGCGGGCTCGAGAAGGGCCTGATGGAGATCGAGTTCTCGGGCAAGGTGTACATCAAGCAGGGCACGATCTATTCCTACAGCGGCAACCTCACGTTCTGGGTGAAGGACAAGCGGCCAGGCGCGCGGCCCTCGCTCGTGATCGTGACCGGGACCGGCCGCATGATCCTGACCGACCAGGACCGCGATCTCACCTTCATGCAGGTCGCCGACGAGCCCGTCTTCGTCGAGCCCGCGCACCTTCTGGCCTGCGAGGAAGGGCTGCAGCCCCACTACGTCCGTCTGGGAGACGAGGCGGCCGGACTCGAGGTGGTGGCCCTGGAGGGCCGCGGCATGCTCGCGCTCTCGGTCGCGAGCAAGCCGTTGCCGCTCACCGTCAAGCCCGGCGTGCCGGTATCGGTTCCCTCACCCTCGGTGATCATGTGGACGGGCGAGCTCGTCCCGCACGTGGTCGACGACCCAGACGTCTACGCCGTGGTCATGACCCGCGCGGGCAATGCCGGCCGGATGGTGCGACTCGAAGGAACCGGCCGGATCCTGGTCGAGCAGACGGCGAGCTAGACCCACTGCCGGGCCATCGGCCCGACCGTCGGCAGCTCGTATTCCTCGCCTGCGTTCGCCTTGATCATCAGGAAGATCATCAGCGCCAGCGCGCCGAGCCCCACGAGGATCTCGACGGGCAGCAGGATCAGGGAGAAGAACCCAGAAACGCTCGCGAGTACCCACCCTCCCGCCATGAACGCGAACCAGACGATCACCAGGGCGCCGTGCACCAGCAGGCTCTGGAATGCGTGAAAGCGCACGAAGCGGCTCTGCTTCTCCACGATCGCGGCGACGACCGCGAACACGAAGCCGATGCAGCACGGCACGTAGCAGAGCAGGCCTGCCACGTTCGGCGCGAGGCCGAGGTTGGTCTGACCGCCGCCCGGTGTCGAACTCGCCATCTTTCCCCCTTGGCCGGCAGGGCGTCAGGAGGCGCCCCACACCCGGCGCGGTCACTCTAGCGTCCCGGCCCCCGGTGCTGTCAAGCGCAGGGTCCGGTTCCGAATCAGCGCGGCGAAGCGGCGGCCGCGAGCGCCTTCACGACACTCACCGGATCGTCGCCCGAGACTAGCTCGATAGCACCCAGCTGGCTGCGCATCGCGAACAGCCATCCCGAAGCGCTACGGAAGACCTCGAAGCCGTCGCGGGCGGGCTCGAGACGATTTCGGCGTGCGAAACGGTCGCGCAGGGCGTCGGAGAACTCGCGGGCGTCGGCCGGGCTGTCCCACTCGCTGCGCCACAGCAGCAAGGTACGGCCTCCGCTGTCGTAGAGCCGCCATCCGTCTCCGCCCCAGCCCTCGGCCGCGGCCTCGCCACCCGCCTCGAGCAGCGACCGGATCAGCAGCTCGCCGAACGTCCCTTCGGAGAGCAGGCGTGCGCCCGCCGGCCCGGGGACGGCCGGCGCGACGCGCCGCGGCGCCTCCCCGGCGAAGTAACGGGTCGGGTGCAGCACCTGCTCCATCGAATCCGGCGGCCGCGACCAGGCGTCGCGCAGGGCGGTCGCACCGCCGCGGGCCCAGATCGCGCGCGCCAGCCCCAGCCCGGCGAGATAGGGTTGCATCAAATGATCGCGGATCACGGGCGGCGCGTCGGGCAGGTCGAAGAGCCCGGGCGCGCCTAGCCCTGCGGCGTCCATCCCGGGCGCGAGGCCGTCGTCGCCGGCCGGCAGGCCGAGCCGCAGCTTGACGAAGCGCTCCATCACGAGCGTCGCGTCCCCTTCGAGCAGCGACATCCAGGCGAGCCTTCGGTCGTCGAAGTCCGTCACGTCGTCGCCGAGCTGGGCGTGCAGGTCCCGATACTGGTCCTGCAACGCGTGCCGCAGCTCGTGGGCAAGCACGATCTGGTTCATCGGCGTAAACGAGCGGTCCTCGCTGATGGCGTACAGACGGCGCCGGTCGGGCCGCTCGTCGTAGAAGCCCGCGACGTTGTCCTCCAGAAGGCGAGCCCGCAGCGCCCGCAAGTCGGTTCCCGGCGGGAGCAGGTCGAAGGCCAGCAACAAGCGCTCGTCGGCCCGCGCCTGCGCCACTGGATACTCCGCGTCGATCAGCTCGCGCAGGTAGCCGACGAGCTCGGCGCGCCCGAGAAAGGCCACAGGCACGTCGCGCTGAAACGGGATGCCCCCCGCCTCGGCCACGTCGGCCTGGAGCGATGCACCCGTGACGATACCGCCTCCCATCAGGGTGCTCAGCAGCGCGTTCACCAGATCGGCCACTTCGCTGCCCGTCGGCGGGGTCTGTGCCGCGACCGGCGCGCACAGGCTCGCGAGCAGGGCCAACGCTGCGAGCGCCCGCTTCATGCGCGCACCAAGGTCGCGAAGCCCGAGACGAAACCCCGCAGTGTATAGAGGCTTTCGACTTCGGCGCGCGACGCGTACCAGCAATCCCGGCACTGGTTCCGGGCGTGTCGTTCGCGCAGCAAGGGCACGAGCTCCACTGCTTTGTGGCCGGGCAGGCTCCCGACGCGGTGCTCCGGGCCGCGGTGCTCGAGGCACTTGCTGATGCGGCCTCGATGGTCCACGTTGAAAAAGGCGCGTCCCGCCACGCACTCCTTAACTCCGCCCGCAAGCGCGATCCCGAAGCTCGCGAGGGCGTGCTCGGAGCTGCGCAGCTGTGGGTGGCGCTGCTTGAGCCGTCGCAGGTCGCTCGCCAGCGCCGCAGCCCTCTCCGGATCGAGCACCGGCAGCGGCACGCTTCCCTCGACCGTCACGGAAACGCCGTGGGCCGCCGCGACGCCCAGCACACGCTCGAGCGGGCCGAGGTCTGCGCCGCGCAACCGCACGCGCAGGCCGACGCGCTGCGTGGCCCGCGTGCGCTCGCGCGCGAGCGTGGCGAGGGCTGCGAGCGCCCGGGCATGCGAACCCACGACTCCGGTGACGGCGTCGTGACGCTCCGCGAGCCCATCCTCGAGCGCCACCGTGGCTGCCTCCAGGCCGGCCTCCCAGACTTCCCGCGCCCGCGCTGCGCTGACCAGGCAGCCGTTGGTCACCAAGAGCGGAAAATGCCAGGCGGCGGTGGCTCGTACGATCTCGGCGAGCTCGCCATGGAGAAAGGGCTCCGAGCCCGTGAAGCTCACGAGCAGCGACGAAGCTCGGCCGAGCTCGGCCGCTACGGCCGAGCACGCGGCGCCGTCGAGCTCGTCTCCTCCGGTCTCAGCCCTGTGCTCGCAGAGGTGGCAGAAGGCATCGCAGCGAGGCGACAGCTGCCAGGTGCAGAGCACGGGATCGCCACGCAGGAAGGCGCGCGCCAGGCGGGCCTTCTTCCAGCCGGCGCTCCGAGACGGTGCCGTTAGCGCCAGAGCGGATCGCCCCACTTGCCCCCCGGCACCAGCAGCACCACCAGCAAGACGACCAGGAGCGCCAGGTCGTACGCCAGGCTCGACCGCTCGAAGTCCCAGAGCAGCAGGCGAATCGCAGGGCTGAGCTTGGGGTCGGGCACCGAGGCCCATCCTATCCGACTTCGAGGCCGCCCGGCCCCCCGCGACGCCCGAAGCTCTGCGCAACGAATCCGAACGCCCGCAGCACCGAAGCCACCGTCTCGAGGTGTGAAGTCACTTCCGACGTCACCAGCCGGCCGCCTCCCCCGGCGAGCGCCAGCGGAACGGCCAACTGGTCGGCGAGCCATGGGTCGACCGCAGCCTCCTCGTCACCCAGAAAGCGCAGCAGCTTGCGCATCGCCCGCTCCCCCAGCACCTCGGCCCGCAGGCCGCGCTCGGCCAGGAACCCAAACGCGGCCCGCCCGTTCTCGAACACCGCCTCCACCTGGAGGAACGCTCCCGGCGACGTCGCCGTGAGCTCGACGATGTCCCACTCCGTCTCGAGTCGGCGCTGCTCCCAGATCAGGGCCCGCGCCGCCTCTGCCGCGCGACGCGCCACGTCGCCGCGCAGCCGCGCCTGCCCCGAGGTCCCGCGGACCGCCAGCAGGCCGCCGCGCCGGGACAGGTCGAGGCTCGCCGGCCGCGACTCCCACGGGTGAACTTCCGCCCGCACCACGCCCCCACCGCGCGGGTAGAAGCCGGCGCAGCCCAGCACGAGCGGCGCGCGCAGGTCGAGCCGTCCCACGACCTCGGACCAGTGGCGTGCCACGAAATGGAAGCTTGGGCTCTGTGGAACGTGCGTCCCGCCCACCACCTCCACTCGGCTCGCCGCGGAAGCGCTCGCCAGGATCGGGATGATCGTCTGCAGCACCAGCATCGCGGCGCCGGCGCTGCCGATGTCGAAATGGAACGAGCCGGCCGCGGGTTTCCCCGGCAGGAAGCGCAGATCCGGCGAGCCGTCGAAGGCGCCGTGGATCTCGGCCGCGCACGCCATGCCTGCCGCGCGCACGGCCGCGAGGTGCTGCGGGCGCAGCCCAGGCCGCGTCCTGCGGGCCCGGATCCGCTCGACCTTGAAACCTCGGCCGGTCACCGCGGAAAGCGTGAGAGCCGTCCGCAGGATCTGGCCGCCGCCTTCGCCCTCGGCCCCGTCGAGAGGGATGAGCTCCAACGCGCGCTACTCGGCCTTGTCCCCGTCGGGATGGAAGCAGTCCCGGCAGCGCGCCTCGTACTCGCCGGCGCCGCCGACGACCACGCGGTCGGCCGCGTGCACCAGGCGCTGCGAGCGGTTGGCGGGCGCTCCGCAGCGCATGCAGACCGCGAGCGTCTTGTCGACGTACTCGGCGACGGCCATCAGCTGCGGCATCGGCTCGAAGGGCCGGCCGCGGTAGTCCTGGTCGAGGCCCGCCACGATCACGCGCAGCCCGCGGTTGGCGAGCGCGTCGGCGACCTCGACCAAGGTCGCATCGAAGAACTGGCCCTCGTCGATCCCCACCACTTCGGTGTCAGCGGCGACGAGCGGCGGGATCTCGGCCGCGCGCTCGACCACTTGCGACGGCAGCTTCATCTCCGAGTGGCTCACGATCTCCGACTCCGAGAAGCGCGCGTCGAGCCGCGGCTTGAACAGCTGCACCTTCTGGCGCGCGATCTGCGCACGCCGCACGCGGCGGATCAGCTCCTCGCTCTTTCCGCTGAACATGCTGCCGGTGATGACTTCGATGCGGCCGGCACGGGCTGCCGCCACGGGAGGTGACAAGTTCTCCGGCCTTTACTTGTTGACGCGCTCGACGTAGGAGCCGCTGCTGGTGTCGATCCGGATCACGTCGCCCTCGTTGATGAAGGCCGGCACCTGCACCACCAGGCCGCTCTCCAGCTTGGCCGGCTTGCCGACGTTCGAGACGGAGGCCCCCTTGATCCCGGGCTCGGTCTCGATCACCTTCATCTCGACGTTCAGCGGCAGGTCGATCCCGACTGGGCGGCCTTCGTAGAACTCGATCCCGATCTTGATGTTCGGGATCAGGTAGGAGACCGCGTCGCCGAGCACGTCGTCGGAGAGCCCCACCTGCTCGAAGGTCTCGTTGTTCATGAAGTGGTACATGTCGCCGTCCTGGTACAGGTACTCCATCTGCGTCTCGTCCAGGATCGCCCGCTCGACCATGTCCACTGAACGGAAGCGGTGGTCGCTGATGGCCCCGGTCTTCAGGTTGCGGATCTTCGCCTGTACCATGCCGCGCAGGTTGCCTGGCGTCTTGTGCTGCGCCTCCACGATGCGCCAGAGATCGTTGTCGTGCTTGATGCACATGCCCCGCTTGAGCTGCGTCGCCTGAATCATCCTCTCGCTACCTCGCCAAACCCCGTATTCTAACCCTGCCGGGCTCAGTCGGCCTCGAGCCCCCGCAGGTCCAGGCGGACCGCCAGGGGCTTCCAGCCGGCCGCTTGGAGCGCGGCCTGCACCGCTTCGCGACGACCCGCCCCACGCGCTCCTGGCGGCGCCCAGACGGCCACCAGCCGCCCCTGTCGGAGCGGTCGGGCGGCCCCACCCGCGGCGCGCGCCAGATCGACGATCCGTTGCTGGCCGGCCCCGGCCGCCAGGCTCAGAGACTCCTCCACGATGAGGTCCACGACCTCTTCGTAGCGGCCGCCCGTGAGCGCCTGCACGATCCTCCCGGTGAGCGCCGCGCCGCCCTCGCCGCTCGGCCCGCCTCTGGCCGGAGCGCCCGCCTCGGACGTCTCGCCCGCGTCAACCACCATCAGCGACTCGTCGATCCGCCCGGGATCGACGGCCAGACGTTCTCCCGCGAGCGGACCGGCAGCTCCGTGCGTGAGCACGACGCCGCCCCAAAGCGCTGCGTGAAGCCCGTGCTCGTCGACACGCCTGGCGCGGCTGCCCACCTCGCGCGCGACCGCGATCAGCTCCGACGGCTCGCGCTCCTGGCCCAGGGCGCGCGACACTGCCGCGGTCGCTGCCAGCGCCAGCGCCGCCTCGCCGTGGATTCCCGAGCCCGCAGGCAGCTTCCACTCGGTCACCACCCGCAGGCCCGCGGGAGCGCCGAAGAGAGCGAGCGCCTGAGCCGCGAGCGAGCCGGGCGAGCGCTCCACGAGCTCGGCCGCGTCGCGGGCGCTCGCGCGGGTGAGCGACTCTTTCGACTCGACTTCGAGGCCGGCCGCGATCGGCTCGACGCGGCACAGCGCCCGCCGGTCGAGCGCCAGGCTGAGACACGGCCCGCCGTCCTGGCCCGACAGCTCCAGCCGCCCCGGCGCGGACGCCGCGGCCGCCTGCGCTGCGGCAGGGCTCACTCGTAGGCCTCGAACAGCCTCCCCCACGGCGTCTTCGCGACCTCGGCCATCCGGCGCCGCCCGTGGGCCGGCCACCAGTAGCGATCGTGATAGAGCGCCGAGCCCCAGACGAACGCGTGCACCAGCGGCGTCTTGAAGAACAGCGACTGGATTCGCGCGAGCGGCGTGAACCAGAGCAGCCGTCCGATCCGGCTCGCCAGGTGATAGCGCACGCGGAAGTGGAAGTTCACCTCGGCGATGTCCTCGCCCACCACCTCGATCTCGCGCACGTCGCCCACGCCCAGCCCGCGCTCGTGGGCGATGCGGATGAAGTCGACGTCTTTGAGCGGGTCGAAGCCCATCAGCCACGCGCTCACGGCGTCGATCGCCACCATGTCGTCGCTCGCGAGCATGTAGTCCTTGACGACCGGCATCATCGCGCGCGGGCCCGCTCCATCGCCGCAGATGGTGCCGTCGGTGACGGCGAACAGCCCCGGGTGGATCTCTTTCTGCACCGAGAGCAGGTCCACGAGCGTCGCGTGAATGTCGGTGTGCGCCCAGTGCCGGTTCTCGCGCAGCAGGCCCCCGAACGCGTTCTTGATCGCCCCGGTCATGGTCGTGTAGACGTGTGTCTTCACGGTCGGCAGGTGGACGATGTTGCTGCCGATCATCACCTCGGGGACGCGCACCTCGCCGAAGATGCGGTCGAGCACCAGAAGCTTCGCCTTCGGCTCGATCGTGACCCAACGGCAATCGGGCGAGAAGTTGTCGATCGTCGGAACCTGGTAGCGCCGGTAGACACCCGCGAACTTGTTGAGGCGGTCGCCGCGAGCGGCGTCGGTCACCACCGTCTGGTTGTGAAGCCCGACAAGGTCGCTGAAGCCGTCCTGGCGCAAGGTCCGCACCACGCCCTCGAGTTGCCAGGGAGTCGTGTTGGCCGACAGGAACGGCAGGTGCCAGGAGATGTTGTCCTTGATGATCGTGCGACGCGAGGGTGCGATGGCGCGCGTGTAGTCGAGCCGGCGCATGATCCCCGCGACGTCGTCCAGCACCTGCTCTGGGCGCGTGCGGACGATCGCAACGCGCGACCGCGTCTTTGCCGATCCGATCCTGTGGCGTATGCCGCTCACGACTTGCCTCCCGAGCCCCGCGCGAAGCTCGGCGGGATGCTCAACCTGTTAGTATAGGCGGGCCCTGGTCCCATGGGTCACGGCACGACGCATGGATTGCCCCCGCTGCGGTGCCACGGCCATCACGACGCCCGAGTGCCCCGGCTGCGGCGTCCTCGTTGCAAAGGCGCGGCCGGCCCGCCCGCGGCCGGACCCCTCCGCTGGGCGCCCGCATCCCGCTGCCTGGCGCAGTCTGCTGCTGCCGGGCCTGGGCTTGGCCGCCCTGATCGCCGTGGCGGCCACCCAGCTGCGTCAGCGGGCGCCGGACCCGACCCCGCCGTCTGCCACTGACGAGCCCGGCGAAGAGCTCCCGGCCTCTCCAGCCCAGGGCCCCCTGCCGGAGCTCGAGATCCCGCGCGCTTTGCCGCAGGCGCCGCCTCCGGCGGTCGATCTCGGTGCGACGTCCGCGAACGATGCCGCCATTGCGGCCGACCAGGCAACGGCGACGCGCCTCGTCACCCTGTTGAACGCCAGGAAGCCGGTGAGCTCCGCCGACCTGCGCGCGGCCGAAGAGCTCTGGACCCGCCACCCCGCAGCCGCCCGCGAGCTCCTGGAGGCCCTCCTGATCTCCGCAGCCGTCGCCCACGCGGACGCGCGCCGTTTCGACCTTGCGGCCCCGCTCGCGGAACGGGCCGTGAGCGTCGCACCTCAGAGCCCGCACGCGCGCCGCTGTCTGCTGGACGTTCTGTTGAACAAGGGCGACTGGGCCGGGGCCGAGCAGGCGGGCCGTGCGCTGCTCGCGCTCAGCCCGGAAGACGCCGCCGGGGCCCGCGCGGTCGCGCACGCGCTCATCCGGCAGGACCGCTCGCGCGAGGCGATCGAGCTGCTCACCGCCTTCCTGGGCCAGCACGACGACGCAGGCACGCGGCAGCTCTTGACCCGCATCCGGCGCGACCA
>Ga0114129_10009552_pt1 | contig 13837 bp, 10 predicted proteins | sample RhiMetdeltSRZDD1_FD_80071 | JGI IMG/M metagenome (GOLD analysis project Ga0114129, IMG submission 80071) | Populus rhizosphere microbial communities from Tennessee, USA - Rhizosphere MetaG P. deltoides SRZDD1 (version 2) (version 2) | ecosystem: Host-associated > Plants > Roots > Rhizosphere >...
CTCGACGAGCCCTTCGATGGCGATGATCGTGCCGATGCCGTGGTCCGCGTCCTGCGGCTTCGGCGTCCGCGTCAGCTCCGGCGCGGCGGCCCAGTAGCTGTCGGTGCCGGGCGTCACCGTGCAGCCGCCGCGAATCAGCTTCTGCGCGTTGCGCCGCCGCGACTCGATGCCGGCGCCCGCGTCCGCCTCGTCCTTGCGCCGCTCGGCGCTCGTCTTCTCCCGCTGCGCCGCGCGATTGTCTTTCTCCGCCTCGGCGCGCTTCTTCTCGGCTTCCGCCTTGTTCTTGAGATGCCGCTGCCAGGCCGGCCCGGTGATCGTGTTCGTGAGCATCGAGCAGACGATGCCGCGCTCGCGAATCGTCTGCACGAGATCGTCGGGGATGTCGCGGCCGTCGAGCACTTCCGGGTGCTGGATGCCGTCGATGCCGGCGGCGACCGAGACGCGCAGACCCTCGATGCTCGTCGAATGCGTTTCGGCGAACCGGCCGCGCCGGTGCGCCTCCTCGACGATGGCCTGCTGGGCGTCGGCGGAGAAGCCGATGAAGGTCGGCTCCGAGAAGTGACTGGTGCCGCCGTACTTGATGAAATCGGGTCCCTTGTCGAGATACGCGTTGATCGCCCGCCGCAGCTCGGTGGGCGTCATCGTCATCAGCTCTTCGCCGGCGCCCTGCGAGATGAAGTCGTTCATCTGCTCCTGGAAGAGCGTCAACTGACCCATCACGCGGCTGAACGAGAAGGAATACGGTCCGCTCCAGCCGAGGATGTTGCCCGCGGCCAGAATGCGCGCGCCCGTTTTCTCGCCGCGGGCGATCGCATCGCGCACCGCGGTCAGCGGCAGGAGCGCGCCGTAGCTGTCGCGGACGGTCGTGATGCCGTGGCTCAAATCGATCTGCGCCGCTTCGAGCACGATCTCGCGCTGGCGCGGCTGATAGCGGACGAGCGATTCGTAGCGATCGTTCTGCCCGCCGTAGAGCGAGAGATGCACGTTGGTGTCGATGAGGCCCGGCAGAATCCATCGGCCGCTGACATCGACGCGGGTCGCGTCGGGCGGAATTTCCACGCGGCTGCGCGGACCCACCGCGGCGATGCGCGATCCGGCGATCACGAGTGTGCCGTCGGCGATCGGCGGGCCGCCGTTGCCGTCGACGATCGTCGCGCCGACCAGCGCCGTCGCGGTCGCCGACTGCGGCGCAGCGGATTCGCCGCGGATCGATCCAATCGCGCCCACGACGACCAGGGCGAGCATCCGCCAGCGAAACGGTTGTCTCTTCACTCGATCCTCCAGAAATGCCGGTGCGACCCGCATGCTACCCGGGATCGCGCGCTCGGGCGATAAGAATGTAAGATTCGCGCCAACAACCGAGGAGGTTCGACGAGATTGCTGGCATCCGGCCTCGCGCTGGTCGTGCTGTAGCGCTTTCAAAAAAGGCCGCCGCCGTCATGACGGCTGGGGCCAGGCTCGCGAAGGGCCGTGTCACCATCGCCCTGATCTCAGTGAAGTGAGCCACACGAGGGAAACGTTTCGGGAGGGGCCGCGCGCCGGCTCACAGCAGCGCGTGTTCGACGAGCAGGTATCCGATGGCGGCCAGCGCCAGCGCCGCGACCGCGGCCATCGCCAATCGCGGGGCTGCGGTCATCGTCAACCATCGACGATGCGACTCCGGTGGCTGCGCGCGTGCGGCGCGCTGCTGATACGTGCGAAGGGTGTCGGCTAATCGGACTTTCTCGCGTCGGGCCGGCGTCGTCAGGTAGTGCGATCTGAAGCGATCGAGCGTTTCTCCCGAGAGCTCGCTCCGTACATACGCGTCCACCAGATCGGTTTCGAGCGCCTTGAGGCGCAAGCCGAATTCCTCGTCCGCGACGCTCAACTCGTCGAAGCGCTCGGCCTCGTCGTGCGCCATGGGACCGACAAGATAGCGGAGCAGGATCTCGTCGTCGGGGCATCGGAAATCCGCCCTCACATGCTCCCGGCATGCTCGGTCGTCGCGTCTTGCCATCCGGGCGCCGCGCTCCGCGATCTGGTCCTTGTTCGGCGTGGACACGCCAGTAGTGATTCGAATTCCCACAAACGTGTCGCGAGCTCGCGGCACACCCGCCGACGCGTCTCGATCGACGTGTGCGGCGTGATCGTCGTGACGCGCCGTTTCACTGCGGCCGCGAGGCGTCGCTCGACGTCCGGATCGTCGTGCGGTTCCAGGGCGGCGGCGCGACGCCGAGCAGGTGCTGCACGAAGAAATCGAACCGCTTGCGATCGCCGTACGGTGCCGTCGGATCGTTGCCGCGGCCGGCGGGGTGGTTCGCGCCAGGCACGACGAGCAGATCGAAATTCTTGTCGTGCTTGATCAACTGATTCGCGACCTGCATCGTCGACGAGGGATCGACGTTGGTGTCGAGCTCGCCGACGACGAGCAGCAGATCGCCCTGCAGGCGGTAGGCGTTGTCGACGTTCGACGAGGCGGAGTACTGCGGGCCGATCGGCCATCCCATCCACTGCTCGTTCCACCAGATCTTGTCCATGCGGTTGTCGTGGCAGCCCGCGTACGCGATGCCCGACTTGTAGAACTCGGGGTGAAACAACAGCCCGCCCAGCGCGTTCTGCCCGCCCGCCGAGCCGCCGTAGATGCCGACGCGCGTGATGTCGTAGTACGGATACTTCGCGGCGACCGCCTTGTGCCAGAGGATGCGGTCGGGGAAGCCGGCATCGCCGAGGTTCTGCCACGCCACGTCGTGAAACGCCTTCGATCGATTCGACGTGCCCATGCCGTCGATCTGCACCACGATGAAGCCAAGCTCGGCCTGCGACATCATCTGGTTGTAGGCGGCGAACGATTTCGGCACGAACGATCCCTGCGGCCCCGCGTAGATGTTCTCGATGACGGGATAGGTCTTCGACGGATCGAAATTGCTCGGCCGGACGATCACACCCCAGATGTCGGTCTTCCCGTCGCGCGCCTTCGACACGAACGCCTCGGGCGCCGTCCAGCCCGCCGTCGCGAGCGCTGCGATGTCGCCGCGTTCGAGCGTCGCCAGCAGCGCGTTGTCGGCGGTCCGCCGCAGTTCGACGACGGGTGCGAGATCGATGCGCGAATACGTGTCGACGTAGAACTTCATGTCGGACGAAAACGCGGCCGTGTGATTGGCGTCCGCGCCGGTCAGGCGTGTGAGTCCGGACCCGTCGACATTGATCCGATAGTAGTTGGCGAAGTACGGATCCTTGCCCGGATACATCCCGCCGGCGCTGAACCAGATCTGCCGCGCCGCCGGATCGACGTGCTGCACGCCGCGGACGACCCAGTCGCCCTTCGTGATCTGATTCTTCACGCGTCCGGTGGCGCCGTCGATGAGATAGAGGTGATTCCAGCCGTCGCGCTCCGACATCCAGATCACGTCCTTGCCGTCGTCGAGGTCGTAGCGGAACTTCTTGCCCGAGTCGGCGAGCGAACCGTTCGCGGTGCGGTAGTTGAAGAAGGTCTTCGGCTCTTCTGAAATCACCGCGCGGGCCTTGCCGGTGGTCCCGTCGACCTCGATGATGCGGTACACCTGGTGGCCGCGCTGGTTGTACTCGAAGGTGAACGCGCGGCTGTCGGCGCGCCACACCAGCGCCGAATTCGCGTAGGCATTCGGGAAGAGCGTGTTGTCGACGACGATCTGCTGCTTCGTGTCGAGGACGAAGAGCACCGGTTGATCGACGTCGAGGACGTCGCCGGGCTTTGCGTAAATCAGCGTCGAGTGTTTCGGCTGAAGCTGATCCTCCGGCGACGATTCGACGTAGTGCACTTCACGGCGGTAGCCGGGCTTCACGCGATACGCCGCGATCTTCCTCGAGTCTGGCGACCAGACGATCGACGACAGCTCGTAGTAGTTCCCCTCCGAGCCGTCGGTGCTGAGGCGCGTCGATGCCGCCGCGGACCGCGCGCCGGCCGGGCGGATCGCGACGTTGTGGTTGTTGACGATCGCTTCCCATTTGCCGTCGGGCGAGACGCGCGGTCCTTCGTCTCGATTCCGCCGGCCGACGCCGAATCCGGCGCCAACCCGCGGACCGCCGTCGACTTTCCGGCACGTCGAATCGGCGACCGTGCAGCGATACGCCGATCCGTCCACGTTGACCGTGAACGCCGACCCATCATCGGTGAAAGCGAGGGTGTTGAACGGCAGGCGCAGCGCCGTGTAGGCGTTGCCGCTCGCCTGCGACAGCGACTGCGCGATCTGCGCGTGATCGAACGCGGGCCGCTTCTGCCCGGTGTCCGCGTCGACGATGACGAACTGGTCGCCGCCCCTGACCGACTTGCGATACCAGAAGCGATGCGTCCGCGCGATCGCCGCCGGCGCGCCGGCGATGTCGACCACCGCGCCCTCGTATCTGGCGCGAAGGCCCACGGCGCGAGCGTAGTCGGCTGGCGTCCCCTGCGCGAGCGCGGGAACGGGCGAGAGCGCCAGGATCGCGATTAATTCGAGCAGGCGATGGCTGCGACAGCGACGCATCGTGTCCTCCGGGCTTCGAATCGTTCAACCGACGGCATCGGCTCCAGACCGCTCTTCCTGATGACGGCGAACGCAGCCGGCGACGCGAGAAAGGTGATGAGCGCCCGTGCGGCATCGGGCGCTTTGGCGGCGGCCGCGATGCCGGCGGAGAAGATCGTGACGCGCTGAACGTCCGGCGGCAGCGGACCGACGTAATCGACGCCCTGCACCGGAAGGAGCTCGCTGATCTGCTGAAAGCCAATCTCCGCCTCGCCGCGCGCGACGAGGTTCGCGACCGGCCCGCTCTCGACGCGCCTGCTCTTCGCCGTCACCTGATCCGCGATGCCGAGCCGTGGGAACAACTCGGAGGACAGATAGACGCCGCTCGCGCTCGAGGAGTAAGCGACCGATTTCGCGCGCAGCAGGGTCTGTTTGAGCGCCTCGACCGTGCTGATGTCCGGTTTCGGCGCGCCGGCCCGTACGGCCATCCCGATGCTCGATCGCACGAGATCGATACGGCCTCCGACGATTTGGCGTTGCTTGATCAGATCATCGAGCCCGGACGCGGCCTGGATGACGACGTCCACAGGCTCGCCGCGCCGAAGCCGGTTCGGAATCGAGTCCGGCGAGCTTCCCATCGACGCGCCGTATGTGATGACGACCTTGTGTTCGGTCGAACGCTCGAATTCCTGCGCGAGCTCCACGAGCGCCGCCTGAAACGCGCCGGAGGTCAGGACACGGATTTCCTCGCCGCGCGCCGCCGACGCGGAGAACAAGAAGAACGCAAAGGCCGCAAAGGCCGCAAAGAAACACGGGCGCGTTCCTCGTGGACCACGGACGATTGCCGCGGCCGGCAACGACGATGTGCGAACCATTGATGTCACCGCCACGGCAGAGTCTACGCTCCCGGCGATCGGTGGTCCACCATCCGATAAGGCCGAGCCCCGGGGTGCGGCGCTGGGCTTGCACTGGGAGTCGACCGTGGAGAAACCGCCGCCACCGATCAAGCCGGATCGTCTGGACGCCGACCGGGGCGCCACCGACGCGAGTCTTCAGGCCGAACGGCGGACGACCGACGATCTCCTCGGTGAGAGCGGGGAGAAGCGCGTCGACGAGATCGTGCGCGACGGCAGGATTGACGCTGAACGGCGGTTGAAGTCCGTCCGGGAGCAGACGGACAGCGAATCGAAGCAGGTCTCGAACGGGCTCGAGGAAGTTGCCGACCATCTGACGAAGGCGGCCGACAGCTTGAGCGGTGCCGCCGTGGCGCCGAAGGAATCGCCAGAGGGGCGGCGCCCGGCTGAAATCGTCGAAAACATTTCACAGGTCGCCGAAGAAGTCGCCGATACCGCCGAGCGGATTGGTGAGGCAGACGCGCAGGCTGCGGGCGCCGCCGATGCGGATGTGTCCGGCAAGCTCGCCGATCAGCTCGGCGAGGTCGCCGAAGGAATGGCCGAGGTCACTGCGACCCTCGCGCACGAACGCCGCGACGAGGACGACAGGCTCGCGCGCGAACGTCAGGTCACCGACCGGGTCGTCGCCCTGGAGATGGAGCGCATCGAGGCCGGACTGCTCGATCAACTCCGTCACGAACGAGAGCGGCTGCGCGACGAACGCACGGCGACGGACCAGACGCTGACGATCGAGCGCCAGCACACCGACGAAGCGGTCGAGCGCGTGCTCGACCTGCTCGAAGACGGCGCGGAGGCGCGGATCGCCGCGGAGCGGACCGTCGCGACGCGCAACGAATTGCTGCGCATCGTGAGCCACGATCTCCGGGGGCCGCTGATGACCATCATCGGCGTCGCCGGGCTGATGGAGCAGCACGCGTCGAGCGTCGGCGAGGGCGCGCCTCTCAGAAGCTGGGCCGCCCTGATCAAGCGCTCGGTGAGCGTCATGGATCGCCTCATCCACGATCTCCTGGACGTCGGCAGCTTCGAGGACGGTCAGCTTCGCGTCGTTGCCGCCGAGCACGACATCCGCGGCCTCGTGACCGGCGTGGTCGAGGCATTCGAGTCAGTCGCCGCGGCCAAACAGGTCTCCCTGGCGGCGGACGTGGCAGACGCGCCGATCGTTTGTTCGTACGATCACCACCGGATCTTTCAGGTGCTGTCGAACCTGATTCACAACGCCATCAAGTTCACGCCGGCCGGCGGCTCGGTCCGCGTCCGGGTGTCGCTCGAGGAACGTGAGTGTGTGGTCTCGGTCGCCGACACCGGCATCGGCATCCCGAAGCACGCGCTGAAATCAATCTTCGAGCGTTTTCATCAACTCGATGCGACCGATCGGCGCGGCCTCGGTCTCGGGCTGTACATCGCGCTGTGGATCGTCGAGGCCCACGGCGGCCGCATCTGGGCCGACAGCGAGGTCGGCGCCGGCACGACGGTCTCCTTCACGCTGCCGCGTTAGGTGTCCGCGTGTCGATCGGTGCGCGTGTATTGGCAATTCGGTCTAGACCGCGTCGAACACGACCTTCTCCGGGTTCGCTCCGCCCAAACGCGCAAAGTAGATCTCGACGGCCACGCCGCGGAACATCTCGCGCAGCCGCGCGGCGGCCACGCGGAGATCGGCGATCTGTTTGCTCCGTACGTCGCCGGTCACCGGTCCGATCCTGCGCGCGCGGTACCAGGCGCAGTCCTGGTGCGCGATCGCCACGATGCGCCGCGTGCCGTGCGCTTCGACGAGGCTTTCGAGTCGCCGTCTGAAGAAGTTGAAGTCCTTGGGGCTGACATCGGCGAGCGTCATCGGTTCGATACCGCCGGGAACCGCCATGAAGTCGGTGTGCTGTCCCGCCTTCAGATGCACGCGCGCGAATTCCTGGACGTGTTGATACCAGCGGCCATCCACGCAACTGATGACGAGCGTGTCGGGCCGCTGGGGATCCCAGGCGAGGCTGCTCTGGTAGATGGCCGGCGCAGCGTCTGCCACGTCACTGCTTCCCGGCTTTCTTCTCCGCCTCCGCGGTGGCCGCCTCGGTCTTCGCCTGCATCAACTGCGCGACGTCGATGCCGAACTGATCTTTCAGCATCGAGAGCATCGCGGTCATGCCGCCGCCGACCGTGCTCATCACCTTGTTGACGCCGCCGGATCCCGACGAGCCGTTGCCCATCTCGATGATGTTGATCTTGTCGATGCCGGCGAGCTGCGTCGCGAACGCCTGCGCCAGCTCCGGCATCTTGTCGACGACGAGATTGATCACGGCCGCTTCGTTGAAGTTCTTCCAGGCCTCGGCCTTCTTCTGAAGCCCTTCGGCCTCGGCGAGCAGCTTCTTCTTGATGACTTCGGCCTCGGCTTCGCCGACCGCGAGCACTTTCGCCGCTTCGGCCCTGCCGATTTTTTCGATCTTCGCCGCTTCGCCGGCGCCCTCGTACTCCAGCTCTTTCTGCGTCGCCTCGGCCTTGATCACGGTGGCCTGCCTCAAGCCTTCCGCGCGCAGAATCGCCGCCTGCCGCTCGGCCTCGGCCGGTTTCACGACGGTCGCCTGCAGCTCCTGCTCCCGGCGCGCCGCTTCCTGCTCCTGAACCTTCACTTCCTGCTGCTTCCGCACCTGATCGATCCGCGTTTCCTGCTCGATGACCTGCTGCCTCGCAATGGCGGTGGCGAGCGGTCCGGCCTGGCCGGCTTCCGCCTGCTTGCTCTTCACCGCCGCATCGAACTCGGCCTGCCTCGACTCTTTGTCGCGGAGCGACTGCGCGATGGCGACGTCGGCTTCGTAGCGCTTGGTCTTGCCTTCCTGATCCGCCATCGCCGACTTGATCATCGCGTCGCGCTGCGCGAGCGCTTCGCCGATGATGGCGTCGCGCTTGACCTCCGCCGTGCGCTTCTTGCCGAGCGCGTCGAGGTAGCCCTGCTCGTCGCTGATCTGTTGAATCGTCAGGATGTCGATGTTGACGCCCATCTTCTTGAGATCGACGGTGGCTTCGTCAGTCATCTTCTGGGCGAAGGCCTGACGGTCCGCGTTGATCTCTTCCACCGTGAGCGTCCCCAGGATCGCGCGCAGGTGGCCTTCGAGCGTCTGGAAGATGACGCCCTTGATCTGCTCGGTGCTCATGCCGAGGAAGCGCTCCGCCGCGCCGCGCAGCGACACGTCGTCGCCGGCGATCTTGACGTTCGCGACGGCCTCCACCGTCACCGCCACGCCTTCCTTCGTGTACGCGCGCTGAATCTTCAGCGGGATCGAAATGATGTTGAGCGAGAGGTACGCGACCTGTTCGAGAATCGGGACGCGCAGGGCGGCGCCGCCCCGCACGACGCGGAACCCGACGGTCGTCTTGTTGCCGTGCTCGTCGAGGAACGTGTGCTTGCGGCCGAAGAAGATCGCCACCGTCGACGGCGGCACCTTGACGTAGTTCTTCGCGAACAGCGCCATGGCGGCGAAAATCCCGAGCAGTCCCAGGAGGATCGCGAGCGCGACGCCGACCGCGGCGAATTGGGACGAGAGCAGGTCCAACATCTCAACCCCTCTGAGGAACCGAACCCGGCGGCGCGACGACGACGGCATCGCCGCGCAGGCCGGTGACGACGACTTCGGCGCCTCTGACGAGCGCACGGCCGTCGGCGGCGCGGGCGACGTGCTCGCTGCGCTGCCCGCCGAAGCTGAGCACCACTTGCCCCACGCCTCCCTCGGGAATCGACACCGACACCTCGGCGGATCGGCCGACGAGGCCGGACATCCTGACCTCGCTGGAGGCCTGCTGCGAATAGAGGAACTTGGCGAACTGATAGACGACGCTCGACATCACCAGGCCCGAGACGATGCCGACGCCCGACGCCGCCGGATGCCCCAGGTGGTTGTAGCGCGCGACGACGCCGCCGACGCCGAAGGCCGTGAGAAACGACGCCATGATGCGCGCGCTGAAGATGCCCGGCCCGCCGTGGTCCGCGTCGTGGCCGAGATCGTGGCCGCCGACGTCGTGGTCGCCGCCGAAGATTTCTCCGACGAAGAGCATGATGAGCAGGAACAGGAAGCCGAAGGCGGCGATTGCTCCGTAAATCATCATCCGCGGTCACGCTACATCCAGCTCTGCCGGTTGTCAAACTCGGACTCTTTCGAGCTGAGGCCGCGAACCGCCTATTAATAATGATGCGTCACGGGGGTCACGAAGCGGCAGGGTCAGCCGGCGCGGGCGAGCCATCTTTCAGTTTCGTCCGCGCTTGGGTGTTCGATGCGCCTGCGCACCGCGAGCGCGCGTGCGAACGCGCGCTTGGCGAGCGTCGGCTCGTGGTTGGCGAAGTAGGCTTCGCCCCACACCTGCGCGGCGTCCGCTTCACCCCACGCGTACTGGCAATCAGGATGCGACGCGAGATCGAGGGCCTCACGCGCGGCCTGAATCGCTTTCGGCGGATCGGGCCAAGAGAGCCGGATTCGCGCCAGCGCGACGAGCAACTCGATGCGGAGCAGGCCGTACCCGCATGAGACCGCGTGCAGCAGTCCAGCGTCGGCTTCACCAAGAGCAGCTTGCGAATCACCGCTGGTGAGGAGATGTCGTGCGGTGAGGAGATGGGCTTCGATGACGTAATGCATATCGCCCGTTCGCGACGTCCACGCGCGGATCTCGTCGAGTCGAGGCGTGGGATCGTAGCCCTCCGCGAGGTCGATGCGGGCGAATAGCGCGTGAAACCAGTGGAATTCGTCATACCAGCCCTTCGCGCGAGCCATAGCCAAGCCGTCGTCGCACAGGGCGCGGCCAGCGGCGAGGTTCCCGAGGTCGAGGTAGTGGCGCGCATGCCTTGACCCCCGCAGCGAAGCGAGAGGACGGCCTTCCAATTGGGTTGCGTAAGCGAAGTCTGCGCGTGCGGATGGAAGGTCGCCGAGCGCGTGGGCGGCAATGGCGCGGTGTCCGAGAGATTCCGCTTGGTCCCAAGGAGGCATGGGCGGGTCCGTGGCCTCGGCCTCCGACACTGCCTCATTGGCGAGCGTGCGCGAGACGCGTAGGCGGCCCAATGCAAATGCCACGCGGCTTGTATTCGCAAGCCTGATTGACGTCGCAGCATGTTCACGCAACGACTTCGTCCATCCGTTGTCTACCTCTCGGATCGCCCAAGCCTCCACTAGGCGTCCCAGGTTGAGCGCGAACAGGGCGAGGTCATTAGCGATTAGCGTTCTCGACGTGAGCATCATCGTTGGTCCGACGTCTTCGGGCCGCCCTGTGTTGCTGAACGCTGCGAGGATCCGGTAGCCTCGTTGGTACTCTCCGAACAAAAACACAAGTTGACGGTAGCTCCCGAACCCATACCCATATAGGTCCAACGCCTCCTGCTCCCGGCCCGCGAGCCGCGTCGCTTCGATCAAATGCTCGTGCCGATCGAGCAAGCTCACGTCGCTCGGCTTGGTCGTGGGCCGCTTCTTCAATCCGGAGCTGAGCTCCCGCGCCACCACGTCGAATATCTTCTCGGCCGGGACGTCAAGCAGCCTGCGGAATCTCTCGCGAAGGAACGGATGTGCGCTCCAAGTGACGATCGCATCGTTGCGGTACTCGAACACCAACCCGCGAGCCTTCAGGCTCGCTAGCAGCTTCATGAGCCGCGGCTTCGCGTTCACGAGTAGCCCCGCCACTTCGTCGCCAGCCTCGACGAGTGTTCCGAGCAACTCCAGCGTCACGCCGCGTGGGAACACCGAGAGTCGCGCGAGCAGCTCGCGTTCTTCGACGGGCAACCTATCTGTGTAGAACGTGAGCACCCGTGCGAGCTTTGCCGCCTTCGGGTCGTCGCCGGTCACGGCGTCGAGGTCGAAGTCTTTCACTTCCTCGATACGTCCGTTGGCAAAGAAGCGAAGGTACGAGCCGATCACCGCCACGGACAGCGCGTGATGGCCGACCTGCGCCACAGCCGCTCGCAGCGCCGACTCGTCGCCGCTGACGCTCCAACCTCGGAGCACGGATACGGCGGCCTCCGGGGTGAGATCATCGAGGCGGGTGTCGTGATAGCCGCGGTTCGTCCAGTCCTCGAGATCGACGAGCGGAAATCGCGACGTCACGAGCGCGCGGGCGCGGCCGAGCCCGGCGATAAGCGCCCGGAGCAGGAGCTTCAGCGCCTGATCGGAGAACTCGCCGCGCACGCGGCCGCCGCCGGCATCTTCCTGTACATGCTCAAGCCCGTCGAGCACGATAAGATGGGGCCGGCCGTCACGCAGTCCGCGCTCAAGGCGCTCGAGACTCCCAGCCGCGCGACCTTCGTCTTCGCCGAGAAACAGCTGATTGCATTCGCGCAGGAACGCGTCGGCGTTCGGCCGTTCGTCGAACGACCAGACGAGCACGCTCGCCTCGTTGGGCTGCAGGGGCCCCACGACGCGTTCCACGACAGCAGTCTTTCCGGTCCCACCGGCTGCGACCAGTGACCACACGCGATCCGGCGACGCGAGATCCGCAACCCAGGCCGTGAGATCTGCGACCAACGCGTCACGGCCGTAAAAATGTGGCGCGGGCTGAAGAGCGTGAACGATCCGGATTTCGCCTCGCCTTGGCCTCGACGGTTCAGCACGCAGCGGCTGCTTCGAGGAATAGTTTGCAAGTGCAACCGCGATCTTTCTACCGAGATCGTCTGGCGTCGTGAACGTGTCAAACACACATGTCTTTCGCAGCCACGCCTTGAAATCCTCGAGCGCGTTCACGCCCTCGACGACGTCCGCCACGCGCGATGGAGCCGCCCGCACGATCGGATCCGTCAGCAGGTCTTGCTCCTTCTTCTCGGTCCACGGGTGATCGTCCGCAACGATCCAGACGAGCACGTCCTTCCCGGCGTTCTTCGCCGCCTCGACTTCGCGCCGCGTGATGCTGCCGCGGCCCTTCTCGGGGACGAATCCGTACCGGTGTGCCACGATGCAGATGGTGACGTCACGCTCCCGCGCTTTCTGTTCACACTCCGCGACGGGCTCGCCGGGCAGCGCGCCGAACCGCTCCATCACGACCGATTCCTGCGACAGGCGCAGGATGGTGTCATCCGCTACGCGGCGGTGGGCCTCGAGATCGAGTGCAGTGGACGACAAGAACACTTTCATTGCGGGTTTGCCGCGGGAGCGCGGCGATGGTAACACGCATAGAAGATGCAACGATCCGCAGCTGCTCGGACTCCATGTGCTGAGAAACTTGCTTGAAATGTCTGTGGCTCAGTCGTCGATCCTTACCGCCCTCGGCACCCATTCTTTCAGCCCGACATTCAGAGTGGCATCGTCCGAGATGCCGTCCGTCGCAAAGCTGTAACTGAGAGTGAGGCTCCCGTCCGGTTCGATCCCGATGGCGTCGAGTTGAGTGTGCGCCAGCACTTGGTTGGCCACCCGGGGCAGGATGGCCGATCGGTCTCGTTCCGGAATCTCGTCGAGCCACGGTTTCCAGAGTTCGAAGAGGACGTCACCGATCTTCGGACGAAGCTGACGATATCGCTGCGACAGTTCGACGTACGCGTTTCGCTGGCCGTCTGTGTGAGTGCCCTGATCAACGTGGATGATGATCTGAGCCTCGCGCACTGTCGGGCCGAAGTCGAGCGAGCCGTCCCACGAACCTTGCTGATCGGACGTCAACGGGCCAAAGACGGGATCGCGGATCGATTCGATCGGCTTGTCGACGCGTCGAAATCGATCAAAGAAACCCATCCCAAAGGCGGCGGCACTGCAGGAATCTGCGACCTAGCGGCCGCGCTTCAGGGGACCAGAGCGTTTCCTCGATAGTCGACGCGCCGACTTGGACGGCAGGCGCTTCCTGGTAGGCTGCGCCCGGCTGACGAGCGGAAACTTTTCTGGATGCTCGATCGACTCGACGGCCAGATCGACGTCGAGATCCGGCCAGTAGAGATGATGCGGGCTGGGAAGCTGAACATTCGTGATCTCCGCAATCGAGGCATCCCGAAACCACGGAAAATGCTCGAACGGAACGAACATCTCGCGCTCCCCGACGAAGAGCCAGAACCCATGAGGGGAAACGTTGGTGACTTCAGCCTGGGAAGTGCTTTGCCCAGGCGTTGCGTATTTCATCAAGATGCTCCTCGATCAGGCGTTGAGCTTCAGTCACTTGTTTTGGCTTGAGGCTGTAGTTTATTGCCAGCTCCACCGTCGGCTCGACCCAAACTTCGCTTCGCCGTCCGCGTGTTGCACATGCACGTGAGCCCGCGGTTCTTCACGTGAGAAGAAGTAGAAACGAAACCCTCGAACCCTCAGGACGGTCGGACTCAATGCGGTCAGGATATCGCAGACCGATGACCTGCCGGTGTGCAGCGTATGGCGGGATAATCCGCTCACGATGAGTGCCGCTCGCTAACATTTGGTGTCTGACACGTCTGACACGTCTGACACGTCTGACACCTTTATGGTTTCTTGACTTCCGGGGCCGCACCTCACTACATTGCGCGCGGAGGCTCGAGCACGATGACCTTTTTTAGGATCTTCC
>Ga0114129_10009554_pt1 | contig 13833 bp, 12 predicted proteins | sample RhiMetdeltSRZDD1_FD_80071 | JGI IMG/M metagenome (GOLD analysis project Ga0114129, IMG submission 80071) | Populus rhizosphere microbial communities from Tennessee, USA - Rhizosphere MetaG P. deltoides SRZDD1 (version 2) (version 2) | ecosystem: Host-associated > Plants > Roots > Rhizosphere >...
ACGCGAACCGTAATGGAGAAACCCGCACTGGGCAGCCTCGTCGACACCGATGTCCCTTTCGTCCCATACCCGCAGCCACCCCATTCTCTCACCTGCTGCTGGGCCTCGCCTTCGGCGAGAGCCCACGGCATTCGGGGCTGGCGTGCCGCTGGCTCGCGGACATGGCAGGCCCGGACGCCCCCAGGGCGGCCGGGCCGGTGCCCGACGGGAGCGACGGGCGGTGAGTCCGACGGATACGGGACAGAAAGAAGATGCACCAAGACGCGGGTCGTGCCACCCTTGAGGTGAGGAGGACATTTTGACGAACCAACTTGCTGATCCGCTCGACCTCGACCTTGCGGAACGGCATGCGCTACGCCGCGTTGCAGGGCTGTCCACCGAGCTCACAGATATCACTGAAGTCGAATACCGCCAGCTGCGCCTGGAGCGCGTGGTCCTGGTCGGCGTCTGGACGGCCGGTACGGTCACCGACGCCGAGAACTCCCTCACCGAACTGGCCGCGCTCGCGGAGACCGCGGGCTCGCAGGTGCTGGAGGGTCTGATCCAGCGCCGCAGCCAGCCCGACCCGGCCACGTTCATCGGCCGCGGCAAGGTTGACGAAGTGCGGGCGGTCGTGGAGGAGTACGGTGCCGACACCGTCATCTGCGACGGTGAGCTATCGCCGAGCCAGCTGCGCACGCTGGAGCAGCAGATCAAGGTCAAGGTCATCGACCGGACCGCGCTCATCCTGGACATCTTCGCTCAGCACGCGAAGAGCAAGGAGGGCAAGGCCCAGGTCGAGCTGGCCCAGCTGCAGTACCTGCTGCCGCGCCTGCGTGGTTGGGGTGAGGCGCTGTCCCGGCAGACCGGTGGCTCCGGCCGCGGCGGTGGTGCCGGCGGTGGCGTCGGCCTGCGCGGTCCCGGTGAGACGAAGCTGGAGACCGACCGGCGGCGCATCAATACGCGGATTTCGAAGCTGAAGCGCGAGCTGTCCGGGATGAAGCAGATCCGGGAGACCAAGCGCGCGACCCGGCAGCGCAATGCCGTTCCCGCGGTGGCCATCGCCGGTTACACCAACGCCGGAAAGTCGAGCCTGCTCAACCGGCTCACCGGCGCCGGGGTGCTGGTCGAGGATGCGTTGTTCGCGACCCTGGACACCACCACGCGCCGGACCTCGACGGCGGACGGCCGGGTCTACACCCTGTCGGACACCGTCGGCTTCGTCCGGCACCTGCCGCACCACCTCGTCGAGGCGTTCCGCTCGACGCTGGAGGAGGTCGCGCAGGCGGATCTGGTGGTGCACGTCGTCGACGGCGCCCACCCCGACCCTCACGGGCAGGTCCGCGCGGTCCGGGAGGTTCTCGCCGATGTCGGCGCGGACAAGCTGCCCGAACTGCTCGTCGTCAACAAGGTCGACGCCGCGAGCGAGGAGACCATCCTGCGGCTGAAGCGGGAGTGGCCCGAGGCCCTGTTCGTGTCGGCGCACAGCGGCGCGGGCATGGTGGAGCTGCGGGCGGCCGTCGAGGCGCGCCTGCCGCGCCCGGCCGTGGAGGTCGAGGTGCTGATCCCGTACGACCGCGGCGACCTCGTCACCCGGATGCATGTCCGGGGTGAGGTGTTGCACACCGAGCACGAGGAGGATGGCACGCGGCTGCGCGTACGCGTGGATGCGGAGCTGGCCGGCGAGCTGATGCCGTACTTGGCGACGAACCGTAACTGATCCAATACCGAATGTTAAAACCATCCGGATCGTGCCGCGGCCGGCCAGGTCCCGGCGCGATCTGGGTGTCCTGCAACGACCGCGGGCGTGCGAGACTTGCCGCATGCGGCGTTTGACGACAGTGGTCGTTGCGGTGGGGGCCGCCCTCCTGCTCGGCGTGTTACCCGGTGCTCCAGCGACGGCGGAACCCTCGCCGGCGGCGGCACCCCCGCCTGCGGGCAAGAAGGTCTGCGCGATCACGGACCCGAAGCTCGGCGAGATCGCCGGCATCGCCGCCACCGCCACCGGGTACGTCGCGATCAACGCCGCCGTCGAGGACCAGCCGGCCAGCCATCAGAAGATCTTCTCCATCTCGGCGGCCTGCAAGGTCTCGACGAAGACCGGCTCGTACGCCGGAGCCGGGCCGCGCTCGCCACAGGACATCGTCCGGGGCAAGGACGGCACGCTGTGGATCGCCGACACCGGCGACAGCAAGAACCGGCCGAGCATCGCGATCTGGAAGGTGCCGCCGACCCTGGCCAGCCCGGCTCAGCTGTTCCGGTTCGCGTACCCGGCCGACGACAAGCACGAGGCCAAGGCCCTGCTCGTCAACGGCGACGGTACGCCCGTCATCGTCACGTTCGAGACCGACCGGACCGCGCTCATCTACGTGCCGGCCGCCGCACCATCGGCCACCGCGATCGTGCCGCTCAAGGCGGCCGGGAAGATCGACATCCTGCCGACCGCGACCGAGAACGTCTTCGGCGGCATCGGCCACAAGGGGTTCAGCGGCGGTGCGGTGTCGCCCGACGGCACCAAGGTCGTTCTGCGTACGCAGGCCGACGCGTACGAGTGGGACGTCACCGACGGCGATGTGGTGGCGGCGCTGAAGACCCAGCCCCGCGTGACCGGCCTGCCGATGGAGCCGATCAGCGAGGCGATCACCTACTCGGCCGACGGCAGCCACTTCATCACCGCGACCCGCCTCGACCTCGCGCACGAGGCCGACTCCGAGGTCATCGCGGCCACTCTGCTGTCGTACACGCCGACGAAGAACAATTACGTGGCGCCGCCGACCGTCAAGGCGGGCGCGGGCGACGGCTGGTTCACCCGGTGGTGGAAGAACCTGTCGCTGCAGCAGGCGTACCTGCTGCTCGCCGGGGTCGGATTCCTCGGCATCCTGCTCGTCCTCGTCGGCGTCGTCGGCATGGTCAAGGGCCGCAAGAAGCGGGCCAAGGCCGCCGCCGCGGCGAAGAAGGCCCGCAAGCGCGAGGAGCAGGAAGCCGCGCTCGGCGCCGCCGACAACTCGGAGACCGCGGTGCTCGCCCCGGTCTACGGCGGCTACGACGACCGTGGCTACGGGTATCCGCCCGCGCCGCCGCAGCCCGATCCGTGGAACGGCGGTGGCTACGACGATCGCGGCTGGGCTCCGCAGGCCCCGCCGCCTCCGCAGCAGCCGCAGTACGGCGATCGGTACGGGCAGCCCGACCACTATGGACAGCAGCCCGATCCGTGGGGCGGCGGCGGGAACCGCGGGTACTGATGTGGGGTGTGGCGGCGGTCAGACCCGCCGCATCACCGCTACGACCTTGCCGAGGATCGTCGCCTCGTCACCCGGAATCGGCTCGTACGCCGGATTGCGCGGCATGAGCAGCACGTGCCCGTTGCGGCGCCGGTACGTCTTGACGGTCGCCTCGCCCTCGATCATCGCGGCCACGATGTCACCCGAGTCCGCGGTCGGCTGCTGGCGTACCGCGACCCAGTCACCGTCGCAGATCGCCGCCTCGATCATCGAGTCGCCCTTGACCTGAAGCAGGAACAGCGTTCCCTCGCCGACCAGCTCCCGCGGCAGCGGGAAGACGTCTTCGACGGCCTCCTCGGCCAGGATCGGGCCACCGGCGGCGATGCGGCCGACCACCGGCACGTACGCCGGCGTCGGGCGCAGCATGCCCATCAGCTCCGGGTCGGTCTCGGCCGGCGGGCGCACGTCCACGGCGCGCGGGCGGTGCGGGTCGCGGCGCAGGTAGCCCTTGCGCTCCAGCTCCTTCAGCTGGTACGCCACGCTCGACGGACTGACCAGCCCGACCGCATCGCCGATCTCGCGCACGGTCGGCGGATAGCCCTTCTGGTCCATCCAGGCCCGGATGGTGTCGAGGATGCGGCGCTGGCGTGCGGTCAGCTCCGGACCACCGGACAGCTCCAGCGGCGTGGCGGAGATCGAGGCTACTGCCCGCAGAGCGCTCTTGGGCTTCTTCTCGGTCGCCATGGGCCTGTGCCCTCCTGCAATGCGAACCGGCTGAGAGGCCGGTGACGGGGAAGCTCGGTGTCGACTCAGTAGTTGGGGAAGTCCGGGCGTTGTGTCCGGATTCGCTGGGAAGACCGTATCGTGTTTTGCCGACACCTTCAAACAGTTGTACGACGCGTGTCGGTCTCGACATCGTACGGTTGTTCTGGTAACCCTTTCAACCCCCCGGTCACCCGGCGTGTCGCCGGGCGTACCGCGGCCGGGCGCGGCGTGGCGCGAGTAACCAGGCGATGGCGTGGCGTGTTGAGATCTGCGACGCGCCCTGCCGTCGGCGCGTCCAGCTTGCGTCGCGGGACGGCAAGGCATACGTTTGACCCAACATATTGTGGTGACCGCGGCGCCGATGCCCATAGATAGGGTCAGAAGGGGTCGGCGACCGGCCACAGTGATCCGCGTCATCATCAACGGCCGGCGTTTGCGACGCTCGTCCGTTGGGGATTGGCGCGCCGATTCCGGGGAGGGAGACGCTATGCGGTGCCCGTACTGCCGGCACGCCGACTCCCGGGTCGTCGACTCGCGGGAGGCCGAAGACGGCCAGATCATCCGCCGTCGCCGGCATTGCCCGGAATGCGGAAAACGGTTCACCACGGTCGAGGAGGCCGTGCTAGCGGTGGTGAAGCGCAGCGGCGTGACCGAGCCGTTCAGCCGAGCCAAGATCATCAGCGGCGTACGCAAGGCGTGCCAGGGCCGGCCGGTCGACGAGGACCGGATCGCGCTGCTGGCGCAGGGCGTCGAGGAGACCATCCGGGCCCGGGGCGCCGCCGAGGTGCCCTCCCGCGAGGTCGGGCTGGCCATCCTGCAGCCGCTGCGAGAACTGGACGAGGTCGCATACCTGCGCTTCGCCTCGGTTTACCGGGACTTCGAATCGCTGGAGGACTTCGAGCGGGAGATCGCCGAGCTGCGGTCCCGTACGCAGGTCTGAACACGCACATCAGCAAGCACCACATCTGGACTGAACGACCACGTCTTTTTGTTGTACAGGCAGCAGAGCTGGAGGGGGCTCACAGTGGCGGGAAAGACGACGCGTGCGGCGGGAATGAAGATCGAACGGGTGTGGACGACGGAGGGGGCCCACCCGTATGACGAGGTGACGTGGGAACGCCGCGACGTCGTCATGACCAACTGGCGGGACGGCTCGGTCAACTTCGAGCAGCGGGGCGTCGAATTCCCCGGGTTCTGGAGTGTCAACGCCACGAACATCGTCACCAGCAAGTACTTCCGCGGCGCCGTGGGTACGCCCGAGCGCGAGTGGAGCCTGCGCCAGCTCATCGACCGCGTGGTGCAGACCTACCGCAAGACCGGCGAGGAGCACGGCTACTTCGCTTCCGCCGCCGACGCCGAGGTGTTCGAGCACGAGATCACCTACATGCTCCTGCACCAGATCTTCAGCTTCAACTCGCCGGTCTGGTTCAACGTCGGGACGACGAGCCCGCAGCAGGTCAGCGCGTGCTTCATCCTGTCCGTCGAGGACTCGGTCGACTCCATCATGGACTGGTACAAGGAGGAGGGGCTGATCTTCAAGGGCGGCTCCGGCTCCGGTATCAACCTGTCCCGCATCCGCTCCAGCAAGGAGCTGCTGTCGTCGGGCGGTACGGCGTCCGGCCCGGTCAGCTTCATGCGGGGCGCCGACGCGTCGGCCGGGACCATCAAGAGCGGCGGCGCGACGCGCCGGGCCGCGAAGATGGTCATCCTCGACGTGGATCACCCGGACGTGGAGGATTTCATCGCGACCAAGGCGCGCGAGGAGGACAAGATCCGGGCACTGCGCGACGCCGGCTTCGACATGGACCTCGGCGGCGACGACATCATCAGCGTCCAGTACCAGAACGCCAACAACTCGGTCCGCGTCAACGACGACTTCATGCGGGCGGTCGAGGACGGCAAGTCCTTCGATCTGACCGGCCGCCAGGACGGGCGGGTCCTCAAGACCGTCGACGCCAAGACGCTGTTCCGCCAGATGGCGCAGGCCGCGTGGGAGTGCGCCGACCCGGGCGTGCAGTACGACGGCACCATCCAGGACTGGCACACCTGCTCGGAGAGCGGCCGGATCACCGCCAGCAACCCGTGCTCGGAGTACCTGCACCTGGACGACACCTCGTGCAACCTGGCCTCGCTCAACCTGATGAAGTTCCTGAACGAGGACGGCACGTTCGACGTCACCGGCTTCACCAAGTCGGTCGAGCTGGTCATCACCGCGATGGACATCTCGATCTGCTTCGCCGACTTCCCGACGCCGAAGATCGCCGAGAACACCCGGGCGTACCGCCAGCTCGGCATCGGCTACGCCAACCTCGGCGCCCTGCTGATGGCCAGCGGCCTGCCCTACGACTCGGAGGGCGGCCGGTCGCTGGCCGCTGCGATCACGGCTCTGATGACCGGTGTCTCCTATCGCCGCTCGGCCGAGCTGGCCGCGGTCGTCGGCCCGTACGACGGCTACGCCCGCAACGCGACGCCGCACCAGCGTGTCATGCGTAAGCACGCGGCCGCTTGCGACGAGATCAAGCCGGTCGGGGCGGTGGCCACCGCCGTCACCCGGGCGGCCGCCCGCGAGTGGCAGGCCGGCAACAGGCTCGGTGACAAGCACGGCTGGCGCAACAGCCAGGCCAGCGTCCTCGCGCCAACCGGGACCATCGGCTTCATGATGGACTGCGACACCACCGGCGTGGAGCCGGATCTGGCCCTGGTCAAGTTCAAGAAGCTCGTCGGCGGCGGCTCGATGCAGATCGTCAACCAGACCGTGCCGCGCGCCCTGCGCGCCCTGGGCTACCAGGAGGAGCAGGTCGAGGCGATCACCGAGTACATCGGCCAGCACGGCCACGTGGTGGACGCGCCCGGCCTGAAGTCCGAGCACATGTCGGTGTTCGACTGCGCGATGGGCGAGCGGTCCATCTCCCCGATGGGCCACGTGCTGATGATGGCGGCGATCCAGCCGTTCGTCTCCGGCGCCATCAGTAAGACCGTCAACATGCCGGAGTCGGCGACCGTCGAGGACGTCGAGCGCATGTACTTCGACGGCTGGAAGCTGGGCCTCAAGGCGCTGGCGATCTACCGCGACAACTGCAAGGTGGGCCAGCCGCTGTCGGTCGCCGGCAAGAAGGCCGAGAACGCGGAGGCCGCGAAGGCCGCGAAGGCCGCGAAGGCGGCGCCCGAGCCGGTCGTCGAGTACCGCCCGGTCCGCAAGCGGCTGCCGAAGAAGCGCCCGTCGCAGACGGTCTCCTTCACGGTCGGCGACGCCGAGGGCTACCTGACCGCCTCGTCCTACCCGGACGACGGCCTGGGCGAGGTCTTCCTCAAGATGTCCAAGCAGGGCTCCACCCTGGCCGGCGTGATGGACGCCTTCTCGGTCGCCATCTCCATCGGCCTGCAGTACGGCGTACCGCTGGAGACCTACGTCAGCAAGTTCACGAACATGCGCTTCGAGCCGGCCGGCATGACCGACGACCCGGACATCCGCATCGCGAACTCGGTGATGGACTACATCTTCCGCCGCCTGGCGCTGGACTTCCTGCCCTACGACCGCCGGGCCGAGCTGGGCATCTTCACCGCGTCCGAGCGGGCCGCCCAGCTGCGCGCCGAGGAGGAGGGTGTGGAGTACGTCCCGCCGGCCGCAACGGCCAAGCCCGCCGCGGCGGCGCCTGAGGCGCCCAAGGTCGTCGGCTCCTCCACCGAGCTGCTGGAGGCGCTCACCGGCCGGGACGCCGACGCGCCGCTCTGCTTCACCTGCGGCACGAAGATGCGCCGCGCCGGCAGCTGCTACGTCTGCGAGGGCTGCGGCTCGACCAGCGGCTGCAGCTGATCTCAATGACCGGTAAAGGCCTGGCGGAACCCTCCGCCGGGCCTTTACCGTCGCACGCATGCGACGTTGCATCCTTCCCCCACCAGTCGCCTGACCGCGGGCGGCATCCACGCGAGGCGCCGGGCTGAGTGAAGCCCGGCCGGTGAGTCGTCCGCAACCGCCGCAAGGACAGCCGACGACTTTCCACAGTGGAGATTTAGGATGCACAAGGCAAGACTGGGCGCTGCGTACGTCGCAGCGGCCGCAGTGGCATGGGGCGTGGGCGGCGTGGTCGCCTCGGTCCTCTACCGTACGAGCGGGATCGGCCCGCTGGCGGTTTCCTTCTGGCGGGCGGCTTTCGGGGTCGCCGTGCTGGCGATCATTCAAGCGGTCCGGTGGCAGCGCGACGAGAGCAGCAGGCGGGTGATCGCCGTGATCGGGGTCGGCCTGGCCGTCTACCAATCGGCGTACTACCTCAGCATCGCGCAGGCGGGCGTTGCCGTGGGAACGGTCGCCACCCTCGGTGCCTGCCCGATCATGGTCGCCCTGGGCGGCCGGCTCTTCCTGCGCGAGCGGCTCACCGCCCGTACCGTTGCGGCGATCGGGATCGCGGTCGCGGGTCTCGCTCTGCTCGTCAGCGGCGGCGCCGTGGGCCCGCATCCGATCGCCGGGCTGCTATGGGCGCTCGGGTCCGCCGCCGGCTACGCGACCGTCACTCTCGTCACCCGCGGGTACCACAAGACTCCAGCCGGACTGGCCCAGGATGACCTAGCGACAACGCTGAAGACGTTCACCGTAGCGGCGATCTGTCTGCTGCCGTTCGCTGCAGCCGAAGGGATCGTGCCCACGCAGGACGTCGCGACGGCGTACGCGTGGCTGGTTTTCTTGGGAATCGTGCCCACCGCCGGGGCGTACACGCTGTTTTTCGTGGGATTGAGGAGCGTGCCGGCGAGCCTGGCGGCGATCCTGGTGTTGCTGGAGCCGGTGAGCGCGCTGGCGATGGCGGTGGGGTTGCTCGGAGAGGAGCTGACCACCTCGGCGATCATGGGTACGGCGCTGCTGATGGCGGCGGTGATCACCACGATACGCGGAGATGATGCGGAGCCTCAACGAGCCGGCCGCAGCCGGCTGGAGTCTTGTGGTTCCTCCGGTACTCTGCGTCCGTGACCCGTTACGTCGTCGTCGGCGCCGGCATCGTCGGCTTGGCCGTGGCCCGTCAGATCCTGGTCGACCAGCCGAATGCGCAGGTCGTGGTGCTGGAGAAGGAGGCGCGTACCGGCGCGCATCAGACCGGCCACAACTCCGGTGTGCTGCATGCCGGCGTCTACTACGCGCCCGGCAGCCTCAAGGCGCAGCTGTGCCGGGCCGGTGTCGCACAGATGATCTCCTTCTGCGAGGAGAACGACGTCAAACACAAGATCACGGGGAAGCTCATCGTCGCGCACAGCGAGGATCAGCTCGGCCGGCTGCGGGCGCTGGAGGAGCGGGCTCGCGCCAACGGCATCACCGTCCGGTCGATCACACCGCACGAGGCGCGCGAGATCGAGCCGCACGTCGCCTGCGTCGGTGCGCTGCACGTACCGTCGACCGGCATCGTCGACTTTGGACAGGTGGCCGCGGTGATGGCCACGCAGATCACCGCGGCGGGCGGCGAGGTCCGCCTGGGTGTCCAGGTCACCGGCGTCACGGCCGACACCGTGGTCACGACCGCGGGCGACCTGCGCTACGACCTCCTGATCAACTGCGCCGGGTTGTACGCCGACCGCATCGCGACCCTGGCCGGACACCAGCCGCCGGCGCGCATCATTCCCTTCCGGGGCGAGTACGCGCAGCTTCGCGCCGACCGGACGGATCTGGTCCGGGGGCTGATCTATCCGGTGCCCGATCCGCAGTTTCCGTTCCTCGGCGTACACCTGACCCGGATGATCGACGGCACCGTGCATGCCGGCCCCAATGCCGTACTGGCGCTGGCCCGCGAGGGCTATTCGTGGGGCCGGATCAACCTGCGCGATCTCGGGCAGTCGCTGGCCTATCCCGGGCTGCGCAAGCTCGCTCGCAAGCATTTGCGTTACGGGCTCGGGGAAGTGGCTCGGTCGCTGTCACGGCGGCGCTTCGCCGACTCGGTCGCCGAATTGGTTCCCGAGGTCACCAAGGCGGATCTGGAGCCGGCCGGGGCGGGCGTACGCGCCCAGGCGATCCGGCCCGACGGCCGCCTGGTCGACGACTTCCTCATCGTACGGGCCGACAAGCAGGTGCACGTGCTCAACGCACCTTCGCCCGCGGCGACCAGCTCGCTGGCGATCGCCAAGCACATCGTGGGTCAGCTCGCTTCCGTCTCGTGACCGTTTCATGATCTGAACCGGATCATGAAACGCCGGGATCATGGAGGAGATAGGCTGCGGGCTATGAAACTCGGTGTGGGTCTGCCGGTCTCCGGCTCCTGGGCGACGCCCGACCGCATTCAGCAGATCGCCGTACGCGCGGAGGAGCTGGGCTACGACAGCCTCTGGACGTTCCAGCGCCTGCTGGCGTTCGACGGCATCGGCGAGCCCTACCGCAGCGTGCTGGATCCGTTGCTGCCCTTAGCTTTCGTCGCCGCGACGACGGGGCGGATCCGGCTCGGCGTGGCCGTGTTCAACATGCCGTTCGCCGCTCCCGTGCTGCTCGCCAAGCAGCTGGCCACGCTGGACGTGCTGTCCAACGGCCGGGTCGACGCCGGCCTCGGCACGGGCTGGAACGAGCTGGAGTTCGAGGCCGTCGGCGCGGCGCTGGGGGAGCGCGGTGCCCGAGCGAGCGAGTACGTCTCGGTGCTGCGTACATTGTGGACGCAGGAAGATCCCTCGTTCGAAGGGCGGTTCTACCGGATCGGGTCCGCCGAGTTCGCCCCCAAGCCGGTGCAGCCGCGCATCCCGATCCTGCTCGGCGGGACCGCTCCGCCCGCGCTGCGCCGGGCCGGGCGGATCGCCGACGGCTGGGTCAGCAGCAGCCGGGCCGACCTCGACCGGATGGGCGAATCGGTCCGCATCGTGCGCGAGGCCGCCGAGAAGGCCGGGCGGGACCCGGAGACGCTGCGGCTGGTCTGCCGAGGCGCCGTACGCCTGCGGCCCGATCGCGATCCGGAGCGTCCGGCGCTCAGCGGCACGGTCGAGCAGATCCGAGCCGACGTCGACCGGCTGGCCGAGCAGGGCATGACCGAGCTGTTCTTCGACCTCAACTTCGATCCCCGGATCGGGTCGCCCGGCGCCGAGCCCATGGAGTCCATGCGGGTCGCCACGGAACTGCTGGACGCCTTCTCACCCGGGCGCGGCTGATGCTAGGTTCTCCCGCGTGCGACTCGCGGGTGCTGCCCTGACCGTTGCGCTGTCCGGCGTACTGGCGGGATCGGCGCTGGCCGGGTGCACCTCGTCGGATCTGCCTACGCCGCGCCCGGCGCCCCAGCAACGCCCGGCGTCCCTGGCCGGCGGCGCCTGCCTGCTGATCAAATTCGAGACGCTCGAACGCATCCTCGGCCAGCACTACACGATCGCCGCTTCGGCCAAGAAGGATTCGACGAACACGTGCGTCGTGCGTACCGAGCCGGCGCCGGTACCCGAGGTGGCGGTCTCGGTCACGCCGAGCAAGGCCGATGTCGCGGTTTTCACCGATGTCGTGAAGCCCAAGGGAGCCACCGCGGTGCCCGGGGTCGGGCGGGTGGCGTACCAGGTGATTACGCCGGCTAAGGCGGCCGCGGGGCCGGTGCTGGAGATCGGCTGGCTCACCGGCGACGCCCGGCTGATGTTCCTGCGATGGACGCTGCCGTCCGGGGCGGACGCCGGTGCCGAAGTGCCGAAGCTCATCGCGCTCGCCAAGGAGCTTGACAAGTCCAGCATCTAAGCGTGCGGGCCGCCCCGCGGTCAGCGGAGCGGCCCGGCAACGAAACTCGGCGAGCGCAGGCGTATACGCCAATCTCAGCGAGCGGAGACGAACACGCGTGAAGCGACCTCTCGCGGCAGGCGTACCTGCTCGCCCTTGCGGTCGATGGTGACACCGTCGCGCTCCTGCGCAACGGTGACGGTCACGCCGGGGTCGACCCCGGCGGCGTGCAGCTGCCGCAGGACGTCGGAGTCGGTCTGCACGCTTTCGCAGATGCGCCGCACGATCACGGGCCCGGTCAGACCCGGGAAGGACAGGTTCCGCTCCAGATCGGCCGGCTCGGCCTCGGCCTGGCCGAACGCCTCCAGGCCCGGGATCGGGTTGCCGTAGGGCGAGCGTGTGGGCCGGTTGAGCAGCTCGTAGACGCGCTTCTCCACGGTGTCGCTCATGACGTGCTCCCACCGGCAGGCCTCGTCGTGCGCCTCCTCGTAGGGCATGCCGATGACGTTCACCAGCAGCAGCTCGGCGAGGCGGTGCTTGCGCATGACGGCCACGGCGTGCGCCCGCCCGGCATCGGTCAGCTCAAGGTGCCGGTCGCTCTCGACGACCTGCAGCAGCCCGTCGCGCTCCATCCGGGCGACGGTCTGGCTGACCGTGGGTCCGCTCTGATGCAGGCGCTCGGCGATGCGCGCACGCAGCGGCGGAACACCTTCCTCTTCGAGTTCGAGAACGGTGCGAAGGTACATTTCGGTGGTATCGACCAGATCGTTCACGATTGTCAGTCCTCCGGCAGGATTGCGCCGAAGAGCGGTGCGAGACCGGCGGGCGCCGGCTCAGGGGCTCGGTGGCACCTGCGATTCTATGGGGCGATTCCAGAAGTCGGCGAACGCGATCCCGCCTCAAGATCAGGCAAGTCCGCCCAGGGCCGCCGCGAACGTGACGAGGACCACCAACAGCACCAGACCGGTGAAAAGGTAGCCGGCCGCACCGGCGCCGTCGGCCGGGCCGTCGACGATCTCGATGACGCTCGGCTTGTCCCACTGGTACCGCACCACGACCCGCGTACCGCGCCGGAACGCCGCCTTGGCCGGAATCGGGCCGAGCGCGCGTACGCGCTGCCCGTCCGCGGTCACGAAGGCGATCACGGGCCGGAACCACACCCGCCCGGACAGCTTGCCGGAGCGGAACTGGCTCTCCACGATGACCCCGGTGACCTCGACGCCGTGGCGGTGCAGGCGGGTCGAACGCAGCAGGCGGCGCCCGCCGACGGCCAGGCAGCCCAGCGCCACCGCCGCCCACAGCAGAACGAGTACGGCCACGACTTCCACGCCATCACCTCAGCCGCCACCGTCCGAAGTGTCAACCGCCCACCGGACAACCCCGCGATCCGTCCCACAGAAAAGGGGTGGGGAGGGTGGAAGAATGGCGCCGTGAGCAACCCCTATATCAGCGCCGATGAACTGGCCGAGGCCCGGGACATCACGCTGCTCGACGTGCGCTGGCGCCTGATCGGCCCGCCCGGCCGGGACGACTACGAGGCCGGGCACCTTCCCGGTGCGGTCTTCGTCGACGTCAACACGGACCTGTGCGGCCCGCCCGGCGCCGGCGGCCGGCATCCGCTGCCCGAACCGGCGCAGCTCCAAGCGGCGATGCGGAAGGCGGGCGTCGATCGGGCGCGGCCCGTCGTCGTCTACGACGGCGGCGATCTGCTGGGTGCCGCGCGGGCCTGGTGGACGCTCAAATGGGCCGGCCACCCGGACGTACGCGTGCTCCGCGGCGGGTTCCCGGCCTGGACCGGTCCGGTGACGACCGAGGAGACGATGCCGGAGCCGGGCACCTTCGAGGTCCGGCCGGGGAGCCTGCCGACGATCGAGGCCGGCGAGGTGCTCGCGTTCGCCGAGCAGGGTGTGCTGCTCGATGTGCGTACGCCGGAACGCTTCCGGGGCGATCAGGAGCCGATCGACCCGGTGGCCGGCCATATTCCCGGCGCCGTCAACGCACCCGGTGAGCTGCCGGAGGTCGGACCGGAGCAAGAGGTCGGCGCCTACTGCGGCAGCGGCATCACCGCCGCCCGCACGATCTTGAGGCTGCACGAGCAGGGCCGGGAGGATGCGCGGCTCTACGTGGGCTCGTGGAGCGAGTGGATCACCGATCCGAGCCGGCCCATCGCGACGGGAGACCAGTGAACGGCGGGAGACCAGTGAACGGCGGGAGACCAGTGAA
>Ga0114129_10009555_pt1 | contig 13830 bp, 11 predicted proteins | sample RhiMetdeltSRZDD1_FD_80071 | JGI IMG/M metagenome (GOLD analysis project Ga0114129, IMG submission 80071) | Populus rhizosphere microbial communities from Tennessee, USA - Rhizosphere MetaG P. deltoides SRZDD1 (version 2) (version 2) | ecosystem: Host-associated > Plants > Roots > Rhizosphere >...
CGTTACGCCGGAGCCGACGCGCACGCGTTCGGAACCAGCGATCTCGATGCGATGAAAACGCGCTGTGCTGACGAGCGTCTCGCCCATCGGCGTGGCGCCACCGGTCAACGACGACTGCGATCCAATCGGCAGACAGGTGCGCGATCCGCGGAGTAGGTTCGCGACCTGTGCTTCGCTCGAGGGTACTGCAAGCTCGGTGGCGTGGCCGCCGGGAAAATGTGCGGCGTCTTCGAGATGCGAGGCCAGGACATCCCCGTCGCGCATGACGGTTGCCGCATCCCGATCGCCCTCAGGTGCGCGCGCGATCAGCCGACAGGAGGAAGCACTCACTCAATGACTCGGGAATCGGGTAATCGGGTAATCGGGTAATCGGGTAATCTGGTAATTGAATTGATTTGAATTGATTATTTTCCAATCCCTCAATCCAATTACTCAACCGCCTTCGTTCGCCGATATCCGTCGAACTTCGGCGAGTCCGCCGTAGCCTTGGCGAAGGCGGATTACCAGATTACCCAATTACCAGATTCCCGCCGTGCCTGACTTCGTGACCGTTGCCCGCGCGGACGAACTGTTGCCCGGACAGTCGCGCCTCGTCACCGTCAACGGACGGATGGTGGGATTGTTCAACATCGGCGGCGTCTATCACGCGATCGACAACGTCTGCCTGCATCGCGGCGGCCCGCTCGCCGAAGGCAGCCTCGGTGGCCGGATCGTCACGTGCCCGTGGCACGGCTGGCGATACGACGTCACCACCGGCGTGCTCGTCCAGGATCCGTCGGTCGGCGTCACGAAACACGAGACCCGCGTCGTTGGCAACGACGTGCAGATCCGGCTCACGGACTGAGGTACATCCCAGAAATTAAGAATTAGGAATGAAGAATTAAAAAGAGTCGGGCTTCGTCGTTGGGGCGGGAACACCGATGCGATAATCGAATTCTGCGCATCCTGCACGCGATCCACGATTTTCTGCCTCGGCACCGCGCGGGGTCCGAGATTTACGCGTTCGAGCTTTGTCGAGCGCTCGCGGCGCGGCACGACGTCAGCGTGCTGTGCGCTGAGTACGATCCGTCTCACGCCAACGGGCACGTGACCTGGAAAACCTACCAGGGCCTGCCGGTCATCGAGCTGATCAACAACTGGGTCTGCGATTCGTTCCGAGAGAGCTATCGGCCGCCGATCGTCAACGATCGCATCGCGCACGTACTCCGGGCGCTGCGGCCCGACATCGTCCACGTTCACAATCTGCTCAACCTTTCTTTCGATTTACCCGGTGTGGCGCACCGCCACGGAGTCCCCGTCGTCGCGACGCTTCACGACTACGCGCTCGTGTGCCCGTCGGGCGGTCAGCGGTTTCATCGGGCCGAGCAGCATGTCTGTCACGTGATCGAGACCGACCGGTGCGTCCGCTGTTTTCGCGAGTCGCCGTTTTACGGCCAGATGTCGTTCGGTCGCGTGGCCGCAGCCACGCGTGCCCCGCGCGTCGTGAGGCAGGCAATGGTTGCGATGGCGCGAGCCTTCAGGGGTGTTGCCAGCCGGGCCGCGGCGCATGCGCCGCTCGTTCCGGTTTCCAAGGCAGACATCGAGGAGCGTCTCGACCGGGCGAGGCGCGTCTTCGACGCGATCGACCTGTTCGTCGCGCCGTCGCCTTCGATCGCCGCAGAGTTCCAGCGCCTGGGCATGCAGGCCTCGAAGGTCAAAGTTTCCGACTATGGCTTCGTGCCATTGACGATGAACGGCCGGACGAGATCGCGCACGCCGTTGCGCATCGGTTATGTCGGCACGCTGGTCTGGCACAAAGGCGTGCACGTGCTGATCGAGGCAGTCCAGGGTCTGCCGCGAGAGGCGTACGAGCTGAAAATCTTCGGCGATCCGGAAGTCTTTCCCGATTACACAGCCCGGCTGCGTCAGGCGGCCGCGGATGCGCCGATACAGTTCATGGGGGCCTTCGATCGGGATCGCACCGCGGAGGTTTACCGGCAGTTCGATGTGCTCGTCGTGCCGTCGCTCTGGCTCGAAAACTCGCCGCTCGTCATTCACGAGGCGTTCATGGCTGGCGTTCCGGTCGTCGGCGCGAACATTGGCGGCATCGCCGACCTCGTGACCGATGGCGGAAGCGGCCTGCTCTACGAACCCGCCTCGCCCCCGGCGCTCGGGTCGGCGCTGAACCGTCTGATCGGGGAGCCCGATCTGCTGAGTCGCCTGGCCATGGGGCTGCCAAAGGTCAAATCTATGGCTCAAGACGCGACCGAGTGGGAACGGACCTATGAAGAGATCCTGGGACGCCGCCAGGCCGTCGCGGAGCGGCAGGCCTGAAGGCCCGCAAGGCTGAGCGATGACGACGCCGCTCGTTTCCATCGTGCTGCCGACGCGCAACGGCACCACGACGCTTCCGGCGGTGTTCGACGCGATTCATCGCCAGCGGGTGGCGTTTCCATTTGAAGTGATTGCCGTCGACAGCGCTTCGACCGACGGGACGGCCGAGTGGCTGCGCAGTCGCGCGGATCGGGTGATCGACATTCCTTCCGGCACGTTCGACCACGGGCTGACTCGAAACCTCGGGATCGAACACGCGCGCGGCGAATTGATCGTGCTGCTGGTGCAGGACGCTGTACCCGCCTCGGACGGCTGGCTGGCGACGCTCACGCGTCCGCTTCTCGACGACCGCTCGCTGGCCGGCACGTTCGCGCGTCAGCTGCCGCACTCCGGCGCGAGCGCCATCACCCGTTATTACCTGTCCCGGTGGGTGGCGGCGTCTGACGCGGAACGAATATCGGTCGTCTCGAACCGTGCCGAGTTCGAGGCGCTGGATCCCATGTCGCGGTTTCTGCGGTGCGCGTTCGACAACGTCTGTTCGTGCATCAGGCGCTCGGTCTGGGCCGTCCATCCGTTCCGCTCGACGCCGATTGGCGAGGACGTCGAGTGGGCGAAAGCGGTGTTGCTCGACGGCCACAAGCTCGCCTACGTGCCCGAGGCGCAGGTCTTTCACTCCCACGATCGACCGGCGTCATACGAGTTTCACCGGACGTGTGTCCTGCATCGACGGCTTCACGAGTTGTTCGGCGTTCGCACGATCCCGACCATCCCGCTTCTGGCTCGCGCCGTGGCGACGACGGTGGCGCTCCATCTCCGCATCGAGCCATCGAAGGCCGGACGCGGGATCGCCCTGGCGGTGGCGTGGCCGCTCGGGCAGTATCTCGGCGCTCTCTCGGCCGTAAAGGGCTGGAAACCGTTCCGGCCGGGAGTGGTCTGATGCGGATCCTGGTTGTCGTCCACGGGTTTCCGCCCTCTGCCCAGGGCGGCAGCGAGATCTATGCGCACGCACACGCGCTCGCGCTGCGACGCGAGTACGGCGACGAGATTCTCGTGCTCACCCGCGAGCAGGATCCGCGGCGGCCTGAGTACGACGTTCGCACGGAGCGTCGAGACGGCCTGCAGATCGCCTGGGTGAACAACACGTTCCGCGATGTCCGCAGCTTTGATGAGAGCTACGTCAACCCGACGGTCGGGCGGATTGCGGCGTCGCTCATCGACGAGTTCGCGCCGGACGTTGCCCACATCCACCACCTGACCTGCTTGTCGACGACGATCGTTCGATCGCTGGCGGACCGTCGGATTCCGCGGATCGTCACGCTGCACGATTACTGGTTCATCTGCCATCGCGGCCAGCTGCTCGACGTCAACTATCGCGTCTGCGCTGGTCCCGAGCCATCCGGTTGCCACGCGTGTCTGGGTCCTGCAGCGGGTGCCGGCTCGGCCGCATTCATCGGCGCCGCCGCGGTACGGGCGGTCGAACGACAGTTGCCTGAAGCATCGGCGCGTCAGCTGCGACAGGCAGCGGAGCGAGTGTCTGCGATCGCATCCAGCTCGAGTGAGTCTGAAAATCAGGCGCGCCTGCGGCTCGAGCACATGCGTGAGGTCTGCTCGGACGTGACTGCGTTCATCGCGCCGTCGCGCAGCATGCGCGATCGCTTCGTGCAGTTCGGCGTCGATCCGAATCGGATCATCGTCGCTGGCTACGGGTTCGATCACGAGGGTCGAGTGGGGCGGGTAGGCCAGGTAGGCCAGGTGGGTCAGGTGGGGAGCGCCCGCGGCCGTCCGTTGCGCGCCGGATTTCTCGGCAGCCTGATGGTCTCCAAGGCGCCGCACGTGCTGCTCGAAGCGGCGGCACGATTGCCGCGCGGTGCGGTGTCGGTCGATCTCTTCGGCGCGCACTGCGCGTATCACGGCGACGACAGCTATCGCCGCGCGCTCGAGCCGCTTCTGAACAGAGAAGGCGTGACGGCGCATGGCGCCCTGGCGCACGGCGACGTGCCGCAGGCGCTCGCATCGCTCGACGTGCTCGTCGTGCCGTCGGTGTGGCCCGAGAACAGCCCGCTCGTGATTCAGGAAGCATTCCTGGCGGGCGTTCCGGTTGTGGCCTCACGGACCGGCGGGATACCCGAGGCTGTTGCCGATGGAGCAAATGGACTGCTGTTTGCCCCAGGCGATGCGGAAGATCTTGCCCGCGCGCTCGCCCGGCTGATCGACGAACCGGATCTCCTGGCCACGCTCCGCGCCGGCATCCCGCCGGTGCGATCGATCGAGGAAGACGTCGCCGCGAGCCGACGTTTGTACCAAGAGCATCTGTCGCGCGACTCCTCGTCGAGGCCGCGGCTTGCCGCGGTGGTCTTGAATTTCCGGACGCCCGACGAGACGCTCCTCACCGTTCGATCACTTCTGGCCTCGCGACGAAAGATCGACGACATCATCGTCGTGAACAACGACGCGATCGATGATGCCCGGGCGGCGGTCGAGAGCGTCAGGTCCTCCTTCGCCAAGGCTACGGCGGACAGGTCGAACATCGTCTACGTGCATACGGGCCGCAACCTCGGCTTTTCCGGCGGGGTGAATGTCGGGATTCGTGAGGCGCTTTCGCGCGGTGCGGCGCGTGTCCTGCTGGTCAACAGCGATCTGATCGTCCCACCGGAATGCATCGAGCGGCTCGAGCACAGCCTCGAGGATCCCGGCGCCGGCATTGCCGGGCCGATCGTTCTCTCACGGTCCGCACCCGATCGAATCGCATCGGCCGGCATGCGGTACGCCCCGGCCAGCGGTCGGATGCGGCATCTGCGCGTCGGCGAATCGATTGATGGATGCGACCTGCCGGTCAGCGCTCGAGTGGACGGCGTCAGCGGCTGCCTGATGCTCGTGAAGCGTGAGGTGTTCGACCGAGCCGGTCTGCTCGAGGAGGACTACTTCTTCAGCTTCGAGGACCTGGACTTCTGCTTGAAGGCGCGAAGAGCTGGGTTTGCGACGATCGTGTCGGGAACGGCACGGGCCTATCACGAGGGAGGCCGATCGATCGGCGCCGGCTCGCCACGCCGTCTGTACTTCGGCGCGCGCAATCAGTTGTTGATGGGGCACCGGGCGCAGCCGGGTGACGGCCGCCTGCGATCTTTCGCACGCGGGTGTTCGATCGTGGCGTTGAATCTGGCACACGCCGTGATATCGAACGGTGGACCGCTGTCGGCCCGGCTCGCCGCGGTCGCGCGCGGCACGCGCGATTACATCAGCGGCCGCTTCGGCGACGATCTCATGTAGGCCGGGTCCTTGGACCCGGCTCCTTTCGTCTCCTTCGTGTCCTTGTTCTCGTACGCGCGGGCAGACGGCGATTCGAAGGGCGAGTGCGACTGTTCGGCACGCAACTCGCGGAGCTCGGCGGACAGGATTGCCGTTTCCTCCGTCAATCGTTCGATTTGCTTGCGGTGGCGCGAGACGATCACCGCATGAGCAAGTGACGCGGCGAAGAACATGACGATCAGCAGCATCACCAGCACGATCGGCGGATAAAACACACCCAGCCAGCGGGCGACGGCGTGCAGGATCTCCCGCCGTACCGACAGCGCCAGGATCATCAGCGCGTACACGATCCATAGGAACGAGTACTCCTCGATCAGCTTCCGCCGCCTCACGAGCTCGAGCACAGTGAGGAGGAGGACGATGCTGACGGTCAGCGCGACGATCTGCATTCGATCAATCATCAGCGCTCTCCACGCGGCCGCGAAACGGGACGACGAGCATGGCCAGCATCACCCGCGCGCCGGCCGCCGTCATCCGTTTCGGCGTCAACGACGTTTTGCCGACGAAACGGGAACGGCCGGAGACCGGCACTTCGACGGTCCTCAGTCCGTTGTTGCTCAAAAACAATCTCAGTTCGGGCTCCGGATATCCGGTCGGATGATGTTCCGCGAGCACCCGCACGGCACGCGCACCGAGTGCGCAGAAACCCGACGTCGGATCGGTGACGCGCTTGCCGGTCAGCGTCGAGAGGCAGACGGCAAGCACGCGCTGAACGAGTTGCACCAGCCACGAGCGTCTGAGCGCGCTCTCGGCAAATCGCGAACCGAGCACGACGTCCGCGCCGTCGTCGAGCGCGGCCAGAAGCTGGTCCACGTCGTCGGCCCGATGCTGACCGTCGCCGTCCATCCGGATCACGATGTCGTAGCCGACGCGTTCCGCGTATCGGAGTCCGGCGCGCATGGCCGTGCCGATGCCCATCCGCTCCGGAAGGCGCATCCAGCGAACTCCGAGCTGCGGCAGGATCGCGGCGGTCCCGTCGGTCGACCCGTCGTCGACGACGAGGACATCGAAGCGCGGATGGCGCCTGCGGATCTCCTCGACCACCACCGGCAGGTTAGGGGCCTCGTTGTAAGCGGGCAGCAGGCACAAAATGCGTTTACGCCCGGTGGCATGAACGGGAATATTCGGGCCAGCGACCGCTGGGCGCGAATACATGCTGTGCGAGGGCAGTGAAGGCCTGCCGTGCGCCCGGCGCGCCGACCAGACGGCGATGGCGGCGACCCACGCGAGGTCGCGCGCGACATGCAGGGCCGGGAATAAGAGCGCCGCTGGAGTTCCGAAGCGCCAGGCGGCGGCAAGTCCGGCGGCCAGACGCTCGAGAACGAGGCTGGCAAAGATCGCCGTGCCGGCGAGCGCCACGTCGTGCCAGTCGCCGCCCGCGAGCCCGACAGCAGCGGCCGCCAGCCAGGCGGCGATTGCGATCGACATCAGCAGGGGATGCGCCATCATCGCTGCCGGCGCGACGAAGTCGCCGCTCACGCGGAGGGGATGCTTGGCCACAACATCGAGGCGGCCGTACCCGAACCCGTACTGCTGGAGCAGGTAACCCGAAAACCCCTCGCGCCATCGATGCACGCTGCGTGCGGTGCGGCAGATCACCAGACGGTAGCCCGCGGCTCGCAGCCGGTAGCTGACGTCGTTGTCGTATCCGTAGCCCAACGCGTCGTCGAACAGTCCGATCCGACGGAGCGCGTCCGCTCGATAGGCGGAGTTACCCGTGCACACGTGATCGGTTTCGTTCCCGTCGATCGCGTCGTACCGCTGCTCGAGATCCAGATTCATCGCGCGGGCGTACAGCGTCGCGCCCGGGTCGGTCGAGTAGTAGCCCTGCGCCGCCGCCACCTGCGGATCGTCGAGCGCCTCGGTCACCACGCGCATCCATCCCGTTTGCACGAACACGTCCTGATCGATCTGGCAGACGATCGGATGCCGCGCGACGGCAATGCCGGTATTGATAGCCGCGGCGGCGCCGCGCCGCTCCGCCGTCACCACTCGCACCGGCCATGCGACGGCAAGCTGTTGCAGGAGCTCGGAGGATCCATCCGTGCTGTGATCGTCGACCACGATCACTTCCATCGGGCGGCCGTCGGCCTGCGCGAGGATCGCCTGCAGGCATTCGCGAATCCACAGCGCTCCGTTGTGAACGGGAACGACGAAGCTCACGCCTTTCATCGTGCGCTCCGTTCTGGAGCCGGCTTCGCGACGAGCTCGCGGTACAGCTGCTCGAGCTGTGCGCACACGACCTCGTCTCCGTAAAGCGTTCTGACACGCGTGGCCGCATCAGCCGCCTCGCGATGCCATCTCGCCGGATCGCTCAGAACTTCATCGATCGCTCCCGCCAGCGCGACGGCATCGCCGAGCGCGACGACCCGGCCGCCGCCGGTGGCGCCGACGATCTCGCCGCAGCCGGAATCGTCGGCGACGACGACCGGCGTGCCCGAGAGCAGCGCTTCGAGCGGAACGAGGCCGAAGATTTCGTGTTCCGACGGGTAGACGACGACGTCGGCGTCCGTGAGCGCGTCGAGACGATCGCGGCCGCGCAGCAGACCAGTAAAGAAAATGCGATTGGCGAGACCGAGCGTCCGGACGATCGATTGCGTCGCGCCGAGCGCGCCCATGTCGTTGCCCGCGATGACCAGCGACGTATCGGTGCGTGCGGTTCGTGCGAACGCGCGAACCAGGACGTCGAGACGCTTTCGGGGCGTCAGCTTCCCGAGGAACAACACCACTGGTCCCGCAGGAAGAGCGAAGCGCCCGCGGAACGCGCCGGGAACAGGCGGCTGGGCAAACTCACCGAGGTCGAGTGGATTCGGAATGAGGCGGATGGCTTCCGCGGGGACGCCGAGATCCGCCAGTTGATGGCACTCGGCCTTCGAGACGGCAACGACGCGCGCCGCGCCGTCCAGCACACGTCGGCCGGCCACCAGATCGAACGCAAGCTTCGACAGGCGGCGACGCTCGATCCGCGGCGCGGTGCCATTCGGTGCGATCACGTACGGAATTCCCCTCCGTCGCAGATGACGCGCGGCGAGCACGCCCGGAACATTCCGGCACGCGTGCAGATGCGCGACGTCGAACGATCCGGCGTTTCGTTTCAAGTACTTATCGAGTCCGAGCGGAAGAAAAAGCTGCAAATGGTAGGCCAGACGGTTGGAAATATTGGGAAAGATCAGGCATTCCACGCCGTCGGCCGCCTTCGCCGCCCGCGCGCGCCAACGGCTGTATCCGGCGGGCGACGCGAGGCGCGATTCGCTGTCGTGGGCATCTGTTGTGCACACCGTGACGTGATGGCCGCGCCGGGCCAGGCCGCGCGCGATCGTGTCGGCCAGCCGCGGAATGCCCCCGTAGGCCCACGCTCCGGCGGAGTACGGCGTCACGTAAAGAATTCGCAGGCGGACGCTCCTTCTTGACGCCTGCCGCTCACAGCGGCACCGGACGAGCCTGCCGCGCCGAAGCTCGTCACGCTAGCACCGAGCGAAGGCGGGTCCGTACAATGACGGTCTTGTAAGCGACCGATAACAGATTTGTCATACGGTACAACGGCCCTGACCCTGATTCCATCCGCCGATTCCGGCGTTCGTACCGGACTAGTTGCGCGCGCGCGCGTCGCCTGCGGCGTCGCTGCCCTTCTTGCGGGCATCGTCTACGTCAACGCGCTGCGCAATCCGTTCGTGTACGACGATCATCGCACGGTCGTCTCCAACACCTCGATCGAGCAGCTCACGAACCTCAAGGCGATTGCCGCGTACGACATGATGCGGCCGATCACGAACTTCTCGTACGCCGTCGATCGCGCGTTGTGGGGGACGTCGCCCGTCGGTTTCCATGTGACCAGCGTGCTGTTGCACACGCTGAACGTCGTCCTGCTGTTCCTGATCGCCTGGCGGTTGAACGAGGACTGGCAGCGCCGATCCCCGGCCGAGGGACGCCCGGGACGCCCCGACGAAACGTTGATCGTTGCGTCCGTCGCGTCTGTTCTGTTTGCGGTGCATCCGATCATGAGCCAGGCGGTCGGCTACATCAGCGCGCGATCGGAAGTGCTCTGCAGCTCGTTTTTTCTGATCGCAGTCCTCTTCGGTCGGCGCTGGATTCTGGAAGGCGGAACCAGGTTGGCGACGCTCACGGTCGCATTCTGGGTGCTCGCACTTGCCACCAAAGAAACCGGTGCGATGCTGCCGTTCGTCCTCTTCGCTTGCGGCCGGCTGGTGATTGGCGGCACGCCGGCCGAAAAACGGCGCCGCATCCCGATCGCTCTTGCGGCGCTTCTCGCGCTGGCCATCGCGGCCGGTCTCGCCCGGGTGGCCATCCTTCGCGTCGAGTACCCGGGGCAGGTGTCGATCCACTGGGACTACCTGCTTCTCGGCCTCGACGTCATTCGCCGACAGATCCTGCTGATGTTCAATCCGGGCGGACAATCGATTTTCCACGAGGTCTCGCCGGTCGGGCTCTTCGATCCGCGGGCGATCGTGTCGATCGCGCTGCTCGGTCTGCTGGTCGCGTTCGCATGGAGCGCGCGCCGCACCAGGGGACTCGTCACCCTGGGCATCGCCTGGTTCTTTCTCCTGCTCGTGCCGTCGTTCGTGCTCACGGTGCTGGATCGCGGCGAGGCGATGACCGAGCATCGCGTGTATCTCGCGAGCGGCGGATTGTTCCTGGCGATTGGCGCCGGCGCCGGCTGGATGACGGCCGCCCTCGAGCGCGCGACTGCGACGACGCGCAAGCTCGTGCTCGGCGGCGCGGTGCTTGTGGCGCTTTCACTCGCCGTGCAGACGGTCTTGCGCAACGCCGTGTGGAGCGATCCAGTGGCCCTTTGGTCCGAGGCCGTCGAGCTCGCGCCGAAACATTATCGTCCGCACCTGTTGCTTGGCGAGGCGCTGCAGGATGCGGGGCGGCACGACGAGGCCGCCGAGGAGTTCAAGTCGGTGATCCAGATGCGGCCGGCTGAGCCAGCCGGCTACGTGAAGCTCGGACTGCTTTACGCGGAGATGCGACAGCTCGGCAACGCGGAAGCCACGTTCGAGCGGCTGCAGCTGATCGATCCGCGATCCGCGTCGGCGGCGCTGGGCCTCGGCACCGTCGCGGTCCTCTCGAACGACCCGGCCGCCGCGCGGAATTATTTTCTTCAGACGATCGAACGGGACCCGCGCAACATCTCGGCACGGCAGTCGCTCGCCCGGCTGAACGAGATGGCGCCGGCCAATCCGGCTGAAGCGCTGCGGCTGTGCGAGGAAATCCAACACATCGATCCCCGGACACCTGGCAATGATGAATGCATCCGCCGGAACCGATCTCGACTCGAGACCGGTACGAGCGATCGCTGACGAATCGTCCCGCGTCCACCGTCCGGCGCTCGGCCATGCCGGTCTGATCTGGACCCTCGTCCGGACCGACTTCAAGGCCCGTTACCACGGCACGTTCGGCGGATTTCTCTGGGCGCTCCTGAAGCCATTGAGCATGTTCATCGTGCTGATGGGCGTCTTCTCGTTCCTGTTTGCATCGGATCCGACCTACAAGCTGGATCTCATCGTCGGCTTGTTCCTCTGGGATTTTTTCGCGGAAGGGACGAAGACGGGGCTGACGTCGTTGCACGCCCGCGGGTACCTTTTGACCAAAGCCCGCGTGCCGTGCTGGATTCTCGTCGTGACATCCATCTCGAACGCGGCCATCACGCTCGCGGTGTTCTGCGTGGTGATTGTCGTGTTTCTCACCGGCGCCGGCCGTCCGCCGAGCGTCGCGAGCCTGGTCGCGTTTGCGGCGTACTGCGTGGCGCTCGCGGCGATCGTCGTCGGCTTCGCGCTGGCGTCGAGCGGCCTGTTCCTCCGCTATCGCGATCTGAATCAGGTGTGGGACGTGGTCGCGCAGGCGGGATTTTTCTTCGCCCCGGTGATCTATCCGCTCGGGATTCTCCCCGAGCGATACCACATCTATCTGTACCTGTGGCCGCCGACGCCGATCATCGAATTCTCCAGGGCGGCACTGGTGACCGGCGTCGTGCCCAGCACGACGGCGAACATTTATTTATTGGCTGACGCTGCGATTTGTCTTCTGACGGGGATCCTGATCTTCCGCCGGTTGAGTCCCCGTGCGGCGGAGTACGTGTAGTGGTGGTGTAGGCCGGGTCCTGTGGACCCGGCTTCGAGGCGGGTCTAAAGAGCAAGACCCGCCCTACGTCTGATTTCACGATGTCACTGATCGAAGTCGACTCGGTATCGAAAGCGTTCCGGATTCCAAGTGTCCGGCGGGACACCGTGCGCGAGCATTTCTTCGGGATGCTGCAGCCGCGAAAGTTCCAGCGGCTGCAGGTCCTCGACACCGTCAGCCTCACGCTGCGCCGCGGCGAGGCGCTCGGCATCATGGGCCGGAACGGCTCGGGCAAGAGCACGCTGCTGAAGATCGTGAGCGGGGTGTATGCGCCGGACCAGGGTCGAGTGAACGTCCTCGCGCCGATCACGCCGATTCTGGAGCTGGGGGTCGGCTGGAACCCCGAGCTCGACGCCATTGATAATGTGCTGTTGATCGGGTCGGTGATGGGGTTGTCGCTCCGCGAGATCCGTCGCGATATGGATGAGATCCTGGCGTTCGCGGAGCTCGAACGGTTTGCCAACCTCAAGCTGAAACATTACTCGAGCGGCATGTCCGAGCGGCTCGGCTACGCCGTGGCGTTCAAGGCAGTTCGCGAAGTGCTGGTCCTCGACGAAATCTTCGCGGTCGGCGACGCTGGTTTCAAGGCGCGCTGCGAGCAGCGATACTGGGAGCTGCGGCGCCTCGGGCACTCCGCCATCATCGTGAGCCACAACACGCGCATCATCGCGGAGTTCTGCGACCGGGCGCTCCTGCTCGACAGCGGGCGCGTCGTCATGGACGCGCCGGCGAAAGAGGTGGCCGACCGCTATGTCTCGTCGCTGACGGAGGGCGTGGCGTGACCCGCCGGAGCGCGAAGCGCGAAGGCGGGTTCTCCGCGGTCGCGATCATCGCCGCCCACAACGAAGCAGACGTCATCGATCGTGTCATCCGCGCCCTCATCGACGAAGGCATCGACATTCACTTTCTGGACGACGGCTCGACCGACGGCACGGTGGAGGCGGTTGAGCCGTACCTGAATCGCGGCGTTCGCTGCATCGAGCGCCTGTCTGAAACGTTCGGAGACCGCGAGTCGCGGGCCTACGAATGGGAGCGCATTCTCATCAGGAAGGCGCAGTTGGCCGCCGAGCTCGACGCCGACTGGTTCATCCACCACGACGCGGACGAATTTCGCGAGAGCCTGTGGCCGGGTCTCTCGCTCTGTGACGCGATCCAGCGAGTCGACTCCCTCGGATTCAACGCCATCGACTTCGAGCTCCTGAACTTCTGGCCGGTCCACGACAACTTCCGCGCGGGCGGCGACGTGCGCGAGGCGTTCACCTATTACGCGCGCGGCGAGCCGTACGATCGCCTGCAGGTCCGCTGCTGGAAAAAAACACGGGAACCGGTCGATCTGGCGTCGAGCGGCGGTCACGAGGCCCGCTTTCCCGATCGCAGGGTCTTTCCGCTGCGCTTCATCCTCCGCCATTACCCGATTCGCGGACAGGCGCATGGCGAACACAAGGTTCACGAGCGACGCGGCCGGTTCCTCGAACGCGAGCGCGCCCGCGGCTGGCACGTCCAGTACGACCAGATGCCGGCCGACGGGTCGTTCATCCGCGATCGCTCGACGCTGACCCTTTACGATCCGGATTCGATCCGCCAGTCGCTGTCGCTGCGCGACCGGAACGTCGACGTGCTCGAAGACGCGCTGCGCCTCGCGCGCTGCGAGGTGGAACGGCTCGGCCGCGAGCTTGCCGCGCGAACCGCCGATCTCTCGACGTCGCATGCCGATGCGGTCAGGCTGGGTCGCGATCTCGACGCCCGCAACAGAGAACTCGAGACGCGCAGTCGGGATCTCGACGCACGTAATCGTGAGCTCGATGCCGCGCGGCACGAGAAAGAAACGTTCAGCCGCAACCTCGATGCGCGCAATCGAGAGCTCGACGCGGTCCGATCCGAAAAGGAGAGCTTCAGCCGCGACCTCGACGTCCGAAACCGGGAGCTCGACGCGCGCAGACGGGAGCTCGACGCGCGTACTCACGATCTCGCTGGCTCTCGCGAGGAGCTTCGAGTCCGGACTTAGGAGATCGCCGACCTTCGAAACCGTCTCGACGACCTGCAGCGCACGCTGGCCGCGCGAATCGCCGA
>Ga0114129_10009557_pt1 | contig 13829 bp, 17 predicted proteins | sample RhiMetdeltSRZDD1_FD_80071 | JGI IMG/M metagenome (GOLD analysis project Ga0114129, IMG submission 80071) | Populus rhizosphere microbial communities from Tennessee, USA - Rhizosphere MetaG P. deltoides SRZDD1 (version 2) (version 2) | ecosystem: Host-associated > Plants > Roots > Rhizosphere >...
ATGAGGTGGCGACGGCGTCAGGGGGTGGACTCGCCAAGGTGCTCGGTCTGGGGAGCGGGGTCTCGAGCGCCGAGGCGTCGATCCTCGATACCATTACCAGCACACTCCGGAGCCACAGCTGACGCCAGCAGAACACACGCGAGGTCTGTTTCGCAAGCCTGGTGCTCGTACACCGTCATGCGTGCGGAGGCGGGCATCCCGTCCCCATGGCGTCTGTCTCCGGCTTCCCGCATGCGCGGGAATGACGCATAGCGACAAGGAGATCGCTCAGGTGGGGCGCCTTGGGCGCGTTGCGCCCGAGGGAGCAACACCGGCTCAAGCACAAGGTCAAAACGCTCGCAGAGGTGTTGCAGCGCGCGAGCGCCAATGTCGAAGGCGCAACGGATACCTCTTGCTCAGGCATCCTCACCTGCGAGGACTTGGCCACCCCAGCAAGTGGGCATGCCTGACAGCAGTGCACCACTTCTTCCGCACCCGGATAGATGGAACGACTGCGGCGGAGCGGTTTTTCGGTCAAAGCCTCGTTCGAGGTTTGCCGCGATTCTCGCATACGTCGAGAAACCTCCAGCGCCCTTCAGTCCTCTGCGGCGAGCCATGGGGTAGGCCGGAGAGCTCTTGGGTGGCCGACGCCATGATCCAGGCCACTTAAGACTAGGGAATAAACCGCAGGCGTAAGGTGAGGGCAAAGCTTGTCGGCCAGATGGCAGGAGGTCATGCATGTCGCAGACAGTGCTTATGTGTGCGAGACTTTTCGATGGGGTAAACGATACGCTCGCCGGGTCGGCCGAAATCCTGATCGAGGATGGTGTCATTGCCGATATCGCGCCAGCAGTCGGTCGTCCAGCCTCGGCGACGGTTATTGATCTGGGCGATCGGACGGTCATGCCCGGATGTATCGATACGCATGTGCATCTCTGTCTCGACGGGCTGCATCTCCGGCAGCACATCCTGCAATGCTCCGCAACCAAAGCGCTGGCGGGACTGCATCTTGCGCAACACTATATGCGCTACGGCTTCACGACCTTGCGCGATATGGGCACGCTGGATCCAGACTGGCCGACCATCAACTTGCGCGATGCGATCGATAACGGCCTCATCCACGGTCCACGCCTGATCGTTGCTGCACACATGATCAGTGCCACCGGGGGGCACGGCGACATACAGGGCGCCTTTCCCTGTCGATGCCATCTCGGGCTCTCGAAAGTCGCGGATTCGCCCGGCAAGATTCGTGAGCTGGCTCGCGCGGAACATGCGTTCGGCGGCGACTGGATTAAGACGATGAACACGGGTGGATACACGAGCTTCGGTGACGATCCGGCGAAGGTGACGTGGTTCGAGGACGAGATGCAGTCTCTGGCTGAAACTGCGCGTCAACTTGGCCTTCCTGTTGCGGTGCATACGGGCGCGGCGGAGGGATGCAAGCAGGCATTGCGCGCGGGTGTACGCAGTCTGGAGCACTGCTCCCTGATCGATGGCGAAGGTATCGCCATGGCAGAGCAAAGCGGCACATTTCTCGTTCCGACCATGCAAAGGACGCGTGAAGACAAGGCCATGCTCCAGGCGGGGAATGTGCCGATGCAGGCAGCCTGGAAGTTTCGCCGCGATGTGGACGAGATCGAACGCGCGCAGCAACGCATTGTGGCGAGTAAGGCACCCGTGGCGTATGGGACCGACTGCGGCATGTTCCCGTTCAGTCACGGCATACTCGAGTTTCAGGCGATGGTGGCGGCGGGGTTGGCGCCGCTCCGCGCACTGAAAGCCGCAACGAGTGTCGCGGCGAGCCTGTTGCAACGGGACGATATTGGTGTGCTTGCATCCGGCAAACAGGCTGATATCGTCGCGATGCCGGGCGACCCCATTGCCGACATCGCCGCCACCGAAAAGGTGGATTTCGTCATGAGAGCCGGACGTATCTACCGGCATCAGACATTGGATGTTTTTCAGTCCTGACGTTTCCGTGGTGCCAGCATCGCGCCATGGAACTCGGGGGATGATTGGGGTAGGCATATGGATCAGTGCATCGCGGGAATACCTGTGCGCGTTGTGGAAAGCTATGCGTGCCCATAGCGCGGTCTGAGGAAACGTCTCCATGGAGTCGCTTCCGTCTATCCTTGATCTTGCCGGCACCTTTGTCTTCGCCCTCAGCGGCGCGATGGCGGGCGTGAAGCATCGGCTCGATGTGTTTGGCGTTCTGGTACTGTCCTTTGTGGCGGCGAACACCGGGGGCATCACCCGGGACGTTTTGATTGGGGCCGTTCCACCCGGGGCTATCGGCGATTGGCGCTATATGGGCGTGTCGCTCGTTGCCGGACTCATCACGTTCTCTTTTCCGTCCGCGATCACGCAGCGATGGAGCCCGGTGCTGCTGTTCGACGCTGCGGGATTGGCCCTCTTTGCGGTCTCTGGGGCACACAAGGCTCTCGCGTATGGGTTGAACCCGGTCATGGCAACCTTGCTCGGCATGTTGACGGGCATCGGTGGCGGCATGGCGCGCGATGTGCTGTTGGCCGAGATCCCCACGGTGTTGCGTGCCGATCTGTATGCTATGGCGGCCCTGGCTGGTGCGGCGATCGTCGTGATCGCACACATGCTGCAACTGCCGTACGGAGGAGCGGCGCTTGTCGGAGCGGCGCTTTGCTTCGGACTCCGCGTGCTTGCGATCAGGCACGGCTGGCAGCTTCCGGTCGCTCGGGCGGACAGGCGACCTTCCGGGGGCACTGAGATGACGGGCGAACCGTAACCGCTGGAAGGCGGAACGTAGAGCTCTCGCCACAGTGTTGTGCCCGGCGGCGATGCATAAAGCGAGGCTACGGGCAATTGACGTCGGTATAGGGAAGTGCGTGCTTTCCTTACTGCTTTCGTAACTGCAGTATCGATGCATCAAGTCGCGTTGAGATTCAACATGAACGCAACGAACGTCAGTGCAGGAGCTCCTCCTCACTATCACGGGGACGACAAACTTATTCTCGGCATTGTTCTTGCGGTTGTGACATTCTGGCTGTTTGCGCAGACGACGTTGAACGTTGCGCCCGCCATGCGGGGCGATCTGCAGATCGCTGAGGGGGTGAGCAATATTGCCGTCAGCATTACAGCGCTGTTTTCGGGCATTTGTATTGTCGTCGCGGGCGGACTGGCAGATCGTTTGGGCCGCGTGAGGCTGACCACTATCGATCTCGTCCTCAGCATCTTCGGCTCGCTGCTGATCGCCCTCTCACCTGCCGGCACCGCGACGTTTTTGATGGCTGGGCGCCTTATCCAGGGGATCTCAGCAGCTTGTATCATGCCGGCGACACTCGCTTTAATGAAAGCCTACTTTGATGGCAAAGCGCGTCAGCGCGCTCAGTTTCTGGTCCATCGGCTCGTGGGGTGGCTCGGGTCTGAGCGCCCTTTTCGGCGGCTTCGTGGCCTCGACCATAGGATGGCGAGGGATCTTTTGGATGTCGATCGCTGTTGCGGTCTTGAGTTTTCTCCTGCTCCGAGGCACTCCGGAGAGCAAGGCTGAACCGACGGCACGCAAGTCCTTCGACTGGTTAGGCTTGATCGCATTTATCGTTACCATAGGTGGCGCTGAACATCGTTATTGGACAGGGCGCGACCTTGGGATGGTTGAGCCCGACGGTATTGATGCTGACCGCCGTGTTTCTCGTCTCAAGCATCGTTTTCTTTACAATCGAAGCTGACCATGCGCACGGCTTCGTTGACCTCACGCTTTTCGGCAAGACAATCTTCAGCGGAGCGACCTTATCGAATTTTCTGCTCAATGGAGCTGCCGGAACGCTGCTTGTGGTATTGACCCTCGTTCAAGAAGCGGCCGGACTCTCGTCGCTACAATCGGGTCTATTGACTGTTGGGTACTTGGTAGGCGTTCTTGCCACGATCCGGCTTGGTGAGAAGCTGTTACAAAGGATGGGTTCCAGAAAGCCGATGCTGTTGGGTTGCTGGATTACCGGCACTGGCATCTTCCTGACCGCCTGTACCTTCTTGCTGGCGGGTGCATATCTCGTTGTTGCATGTGTCGGGTTCACGCTGTTTGGTATTGGATTGGGACTCTATGCGACCCCTTCAACCGATGCGGCGCTATCCAATGTACCGCAAGAGAACACGGGGTCGGCCTCCGGCATCTACAAGATGGCGTCGTCCCTGGGTGCAGCCTTTGGCGTCGCAATGTCTGCGGCAATCTTCGCCGGGTTCAGTTGAGTTTATCCCGATTAAATCATGGGTAGCCAGGGGTGCAGGCGCACCCGGAAATTGTGCAGGGCGCAACAGAGCTCCATCACGAGATCGCGGACGCCCTCCTTCCACAGGCGGATCCGGTCCTTCACGATGCGACAACGCTTGACGCTGCTGTTGACATGCTCGATCCGGAGTCGCCGCTGGTGGAGCACCTGATTGGCCAGGTCTTGCTCCAGGGTGAGCTCCGCACCGCGGGGCTTCTTCGTCGGCATGAGGATCTCCACCTCAGGGAGCGTGAACGACAGAAAGCCCAGATCCTGCAACAACCCACTCCCAGCCGGGAGCGGGTAGGGAGTGACCTCCGCGATGCGCAGATCATGCACACGGCCACCGTAGGTGTCACTGAGAAAGAGGATCGTGAGGAGGGCGTTCACGAGCAGGACGTTTTTGACGGTGTGGTCCTTTTTCTTGCCGCTATAACATGCCGTCTGTTCCGCAGGGTCTTGGGGGCGGACGATGCGCCGTTCCGTCCCGTCATGGGCAAAAGGGGGGAGGCCGGTGCGGCGGTGGGTACGGCAACGACGGGTGCGGGCTCCTCCTCGAGCGGGGTGAGCACGGTGGCGGCGTCAGCCTCCGAAACACCGAGTCGTTGGGCCAGGGCCGTCAGAGAGCGGGCGGGAGCATCGCCGAGGGTGCGCAGGGCCGCCAACAGCACGGGTAAGAGGGCGTGGATCCATTGATTGGCTTTGCTCTGGCCCATGCCGAACAGGCGTCCCTGGACGACTTGTAGGCTGTATGTTTTCAGGTAGACCAGGATAAATAACAGCCGGTCTTCGGGTGTCCGCAAGGGGCAGTTCTCATAGACGGTAAATCGGCGGGCGGTGCGGGGTTTCCCATCGAGGCACCATGCGGCCATATGCGCGTGGAACGCCGCCTCAAAGGGCGGGACCAGCTGCTGAAACTCGTCGAGCGTCAGGCTGGTGAAATCCAGGAACTCTGTGGGGCGAGACTGCAGATCGGGGAACCGTACACCAGCCATGAGTCGTGCCTCCTGTCACTGTCTTGTGATGTCAGAGGCGCATCATACCAGAAAGAAAGCGAGATAAACTCAAATGACGTGCGCCTGCGTGAGGGTGACGATGCCTTATCGATCAAGGCTCTTGTTGGATTCCAGGGTCTTGGATGCGCCGATGGCGTACAACTTGATTTTTGTCACTCTCTCCTCCTTGAAGCCCTTATTTTTCAATAGCCATAAAAAGGAGTTGTGTTTCTCGGACAATATGGGAACATAAGCCCCCGGAATCCAATAAGAGCGAACGGAGCATCACCTGGACCGGGTACAAAGTGCACGTGACGGAGACGTGTGATACAGACACGCTCCACGTCATTACCCACGTGGAGACGATTGAGGCGGCTGTCACCGATGTCACGATGACGGCCCCTATCCAGCGCGCTCTGTGTGACAAACAGCTTGGCCCCGCAGAACATATCGTCGATGCGGGCTATGTGGACGCGACCCTCCTGGTACAGAGCCCTCAGGAGTTCCATCTCCAACTGATTGGGCCGGTACCCTCCAATAGCTCGTGGCAGGCGAAGGATGAAAAGGCCTATGATATTAGTCAGTTCCACATCAATTGGGCAGCACAGCAGGTCACCTGTCCGCGGGGCAAAATCAGTTCCTCGTGGACCACACGCGTCGATAGGTGGGAGAATCCGGTCGTGAGTGTCAAGTTCGCCTCTAAGGACTGTCGGCATTGTGATGGGCGATCACGATGTACCAAAGCCAAGACGAATCCCCGCCATATGACGCTGAAGCCGGAGCGCGAACACGAGGCGCTGCAAGTACTCCGACAGCAGCAGCGTACACCGGCATGGAAAGCACAATATGATAAGCGAGCAGGCATTGAAGGCACGCTCTCACAAGGGATCCGTGCCTTTGGGCTGCGCCATTGTCGGTATGTGGGCCTCGCAAAAACTCGGCTCCAGCATCTGGCTACCGCTGCGGCCATTAATATGCATCGGCTCGCAGCGTGGCTCGATGGCCGTCCACACGCCAAAACGCGGACCTCTCGTTGTGCCGCATTAGCGACCTAAAAGGTCGCTCTGGAGAATTGGGCAACAGTATCCATCATAGGTCGCACCACCAGGGAGCTGCGTATGACGACCTGGCGCACCACCGCCATCATGAAGACCGACATCAAGGGCTCTACCGTACGGCTCCGCGCGCTACCCGAGGCGGATCTCGACGCCCTGCTGACAGAGCACCGCGCGTTCGTGTCGCGCATCGCCGCCACCCATGACGGCCGTCTGGTCAAGCCGGAGGGCGACGGGTTCTGGGTGGTCTTCCCCAGCGTGACCGCGGCGGCGTTGGCCGCGATGCGCATGCAGGAGGAGCTCCAGCTCGCACAGCCGAACCGGGGGGATGATCGCCTCGCGATGCGCATTGTCCTGACCCTCGGCGACGTGCTCCATCAGGAGGGCGCCCTCGTCGGGGACGCGGTCGTCCTGGCGGCCCGGATCGAGGAGATCACCCCACCCGACGCCATCTATCTCTCCGCCGTGGCGCAGGGCGCGGTGAACCCGGCCGAGGTCCGCACTGCCATGGTGGACGCGTTCACGCTCAAGGGGTTTCCCGCCCCGGTGCCGGTCTATCGTCTCGAGCAGACGCACCGGACCCGTATCATCGCTGAGCAGTATATCGTGGTCACGGACCTGCACGGCTTTGCGACCGTCACCGAGACGGCTCCCATTACGGTGGTCGAGCAGGTCCTCGACTCCCTGCTTGCTCTCGTCGACCGTGTCTGTCGGGAGTGCGAGGGGACGAGCCGCTTCAGCGCGGGGGATGCCTACTGTTTGACGTTTCCAGAAGCGCCTCGGGCGATGGCCGCGGTCGAACATCTGGCAGAGGAGTGGGGCACCTTTACCCGTGCCGCAGGGTTGCACTGCCCCATCAACGTCGTGGTCCACAAGGGGACGTTGTATGCGTTCCGCTCCTATCTCTGGAGCAGTGACCTCAACGTGGCGTTTGGGGTCGATCGCGCCACCCACCGGCTGCCGCCCAGGGACACCTGGATTTTCGTTACGGGGCCGGTGCGGCAGGCCCTCATAGCGACCCCCTGGGAGAAGCGGCTCCAGTCGGTCGACCTTGGGGCGACTGCCCCCCAGCTCGCTGCGGTCGAGGTCTACCGCCTGTGCTAAGGGGGCCTGAGCCGGCGCGCGCCGCACATCGGCGGAGGCGACTCGTGCATGGCTCGCGCCTCACGCAGGGCGTTCCTACGGACCGCGCCCGCGGTGTTGGCGACCGCATGCTGATCGCGGACGAGCCGTGGGCCCGAGGGGGAGGTCGTGATGGCATTGCGTAAGCTGCATCAATGCGGGTGGTTGGCGCCCTGCGTGCTTGCCATTTGGCTCAGCAGCACGCCAGGGGTGGCCGCCGATGAGGCCACGGCAGCCTGGGCTGCGCTCGTCCAGGGCGGCCATGTGGCCCTGATTCGCCATGGCAACGCGCCGCCCGGCTCCGGCGGTGACCCGCCTGGCTTCAGGATTGACGACTGCCAGACGCAACGGAACTTAGACGAACGAGGGCGTGCCCAAGCCCGGGCCCTGGGTGAGGCCTTCCGCACGCACGGCGTGCGCGTGGACCGGGTCCTGTCCTCGCCCTGGTGCCGCTGCCTGGAAACAGCTCACCTCATGGCCGTCGGCCCTGTGGCGCAGTCGTGGGCCCTGGTGCCGGACCGGGAGCCCACCGCCCCGGTCCGGCTCCGCCAGTTAAAGGAGCTGGTGTCCACGTGGCGCGGCCCGGGCACGCTCGTGCTCGTGACGCACGGCTTTACTGTGCAGGCGCTGCTCGGGTTTGTGCCGTACCAGGGCGAGACGGTGGTGCTCAAACCAGGGCCCGAGGGCGGGGCAGCCGCCGAGCTGGTGGGCAGAATCACGGCGTCGCCATAAGGACGGAGACCCTCGCGTGCGACCGGACGCGCTGCGCGTGTCGCTCACCGCGGCGTTGGGCGATGTGTGAGCGTGGCATGGCATGCAGCCTCTGTCTCGTGTGTGAGGGAGGAAGTGTCTCTGGCACTGTGAGGTGTTTGCAGCATGCCCCGCCCCCTCCCCTGTCCTCAGCTGGTCACCACGCGGCGATAGAGCGCCTGGGACAGACAGAAGAGGCCATAAGCCGCTAGCCCCAGGGCTACCACCCCGAGCAGCCAGGGCCCGTAGGGTTGCTGTGCCACGGCCACCAGTGCTCCCCCCAGGCCGCGGGCTTCTGATGGGTCTGCCGAGACCCCCGCATAGAAGAAAAAGCCGCCGATGATCCCGAACGTGACTCCCCGTGCTGCCAAGCCACACTGCCCGAGTCGCCGCGCCCAGCACCGCTGCCGCACACTCATCTCACCCGTCGCATACTCCTGCATGAATCGGGCAGTATATGCCCGATAGCAATGGGCAAGCCCGACCCCAATAATAATGCCACCAATCATACAAACGAGCCATGGGCCAAATGGCTGTGCGAGCACCACCGCCGTCCATTCCTGTTCCGCCCTCTGGCCACCCCGCCCGCCCGCGCCCACCGCCATCCGTGCTGCGAGCACGGCCAGCGCGGCATAGGCCATACCGCTGACGGCGAATCCCAGGCGGGTCAGCAGGCCGCGAGCATCCGTGCCTTGGCGCTCGGGATCCAAGCAAGCTTGGACCAACCGCCACAGGACGTAGCCACTGAGTCCGAGCGCGGTCAGCCCCAGGAGGACACGCCCGAACGGTTGCCGCGCGATGGTGACGAGGACGTCCCGGGTATCGGCGATCGCGCCCCCCGTCCCGAGCGCCGCTTGTGTAGCCAGCGTGCCAATCATCAGGTATACGACGCCAATGGTCGCATAGCCCAGTCGGGCCAGTGTGGCCACCCAGTGGTCCGGTGCCTCTTGGACACGCCGTGTCACTGTCTGGGCCGCTGCCCTGATCTCCCCCATAGCATGCCCTCCAGCATGTCAGATAGATCTCTCGCTCCTAGCGCGAGAGCTTCTCGCGAAGGAGAGGCCAGCAAAGAGCATGCCAGATAGAACAGGAGACACAGGAAAGCAGGTGACCCCGCCCGGTGGGGCGGCTGAAGAGTGCCACCCCTGCTGTGGTCAGGCCAGGCGCCTTGGACCGTGCCGCCCCCCTCTCATGCTGCGAGTACCGTGCCTCTCATTATGGGAGGGTGCTCGCGGGCCCGTGGAGTGGTGCCATGGCGTGCCGTCCCCTGGGGCAACGTCTGCGCCCTAGAGCGACTCCTTCCGTCCCGGGGCCACTCCCACCCCAACGCGGGCGTCGCACGCCTGCCCACACTCTGGACAGAGCCCCGAGCGACCTGCTGCCCAGCGGCGCCTTGCTACTTGCCCGTTCCACCGATGGTCTGTGCGTGCGTGGGCCAGCGGTCGCGCGCAAAGCCCGAGGCCTCTTCCAACGCCTTCGCGTCCACCGCCAGAAGGAAGGTGCCCAAGCCCTTGGACTGCTGGAAGGCCTGCCACGGCAGGGCGAACCACTTCTCCCGCCGCAGGGGCACGTCTCCAAAGGCCAGGACCACGTACACGACTTGGCCGGCGGCGGCGTCAGTGACCAGGTCTTTGATCGCGCCCAGCCGCTGGCCCCGCGGATGCATCACCGTGCCTTGGACGACCGAGGCGGCCCGCAGGACCAGCCGGGGCACCTGCGCGACCGGCGCATTATCCGGCCCCAGACGCTTCCCGAGACGTGGTGTTTTGCCATAGTACACATGCATGGCATCGACCCAGTGGCGGTCCAGCATATCGGGCCAGCTGTCGTTGTCGAAATGGGGCGCGTTGTGGAACTGCTCCTCCGCGATCGGCAGCTGGAACGCCTTGCGGTCCGCGGCGCCCTGGAGCACTGCCCAGGGCAGTGTCTGGAACGTGCCGCCCACGCCCAGCACCCGCCCCGAGCTCACCACCCCATACAGGAGGTCACCCGTGGCCGCGTCGAGGACGACATTCTCGATGTGGCCCACCTCCTTGCCCTCGGGGGTGGTCACTGCCTGCCCCAGGATATCGCGCATTTTTAGAGAGCGGAAACGCGACCTCTGATGCGGCCGTTTCACCCCGCATTACCACGGCGGTGTTCGAGAGATACACCAACACGACCAGCATCCACAGCACGTACATCGGTGCCCTCCTCAGCGCAGAAAAAAGGGTTGAGAGTAGGAAGGTGCGTGTGCAGGCCCTTGCCTACAGGGCCAGATGGCGCAAGAGCGATGCCAGCAGAGAGCAGCACAGCCATGGCATGGGGGACGCAGGCGGGGCGGTCCCTTTTGCCTGGCCTCCTTGAGCCCCAGGCAGCCAGGCGCACGGCAATCCAAAGACCCGGCGCGCAGCATACACCGAGTCCCTACCCTCTCCACAGCATGGGCAAAGACGCACAGGCGTGCCTTGCACAGGAAGCCCCACTCGATGGCCAAAGAGCCCACAGGCCACGCCTATCTGGGACTGGGTTCATCTCACGATGAAGCTGACGGTCTGAGGCCAATGCGGCAAAGGCCTGGTGCCGTGTGAGGCCGTGTTGGGTGAGGCGATACGGGACCAGATCGCGCGCCTGCACTGATCGCTGTGGCATGGGCAGGTCGACAAAACGCTTGGCACGAGCGACGATCTGGAGACCTCGATCGCGCCCTTGAGCGCGCCCTATGCCCGGTTCATGCCCTTGGTCCAGGCGTTGTCGGCGTTGCGCACGTCTGTCGTGCACAACCGGCACGTGATCCCGCATGACGGGGAGCGCTATCACCAGGGCGAGGCGATCGCGATGGGCTTTGTAGAGTCAACGATCAACGAAGCGGTCAGCAAACGCTTCTGCAAGCCACAGCCGATGCAGGGGTCCAAAGAAGGGGCACCTGTGTTGTTACAGACGCGTGTGAAGACGCTCGACGGGGAGTGGGGTGCCATCTTCACGCGCTGGTATCCGGACATGGACCTGGAGGTCGAGGAGCGCTCGGTAACGGCATAACCCCCGGCATCTCCCTGCTCTCACAGGGCTTGTACACGGTGAATCGACGGGCGGTCCGCGGCGCTGAAACGCATCGAGCGTCACGCTGGTGCAACCGAGGAACTCGGGCGGGCGGGCCTGCACATCGGTGCACTGGATACGGGCCATCCGTGGTGCCTCCTGTCCGTGGAGGCACAGCAGACCATACACCGTACACCGTGATACACGCAACGGCACGTGGCAGATCGCAAACTGTGCATCGCGCCGTGACTGTGCTGTGACTGGCACGCGTTTTGCTCTCTACATTGGGACAGTGATGACGCGGAGCAGTGTGCAGCTTTGCTGTCCTCGAGGCGGGCTCCGTCATCTCCAGAGATGCCGACCAGGGGCAGGGCTTGTGTGCCCCTGGTGTCAGGGCAAGCAAAGGAAGCATCGAGTGGTTACATGGCTGTATGAGCATGGGGCCGTGCTCTGGTGGTTGGGGGCGCTGTCGGTCGTGATGTGTGTGGGGACCTTGGTAGCCCTTCCCCTGGTGGTGGCGCGCCTTCCTCGAGATTACTTCACGCAGGCGCAGCGCCCTGTCCAGCGCCACCAGGCCCAGTCGCCAGGCGCACGCGTGCTGTGGCACCTGGGCAAGCATCTGCTCGGTCTGCTGATTGTCCTCGTTGGGGTGGCCCTGTTGCTGCTCCCTGGTCAGGGGATTCTCACCATCCTGATTGGTCTGATGCTGCTCGACTTCCCAGGCAAGCGTCGGCTCGAGCGGCGCCTCGTGCACCAGCCCTCGGTGTGGAGGGCCCTCAACTGGATGCGGGCCAAGGCACACCAACCGGCGTTGGAGATGCCGACCGCAGCAACGACACCTCCAGGCGAGAGGCCAGAAACCTCGTCGCTCAATTTCTAATGCTTTGTAGCAGGTCAAAATGGTCTAAACACTGCACAAATGCTCCCTTTTTGGCCTTGCTGGCAATGGATGGCTCTAAGGCTGCATACAAGATCATCTCGGCCTGTTCAAATGCTGTCATCTGATACAAGTTGTGCAGAAACTGAAAGAACCCGACATCCCCCGGCAGGTTGAACTTGCTGAGACCGCGAAACACGCGCAAGTAGGGCTTGAGCAACGAGAACAGACTCGCGGCCCGATTCTCGTGCACGTCCCCACGTACGTATTCCTTCTTCGTGTGATGCACTGCGTCATGCTCATCGCCCGTGATCAACCGATAGCTGCTGGCCGAGTCCGTAGAGAGCTTCCTGCCGGCTTGCATGGCGAGGTCGGCGGCCTTCTGCACCGTCTTGACCGTAAAGTCCCGGGTCGCGTGGATCACGACGCCACCTTGACGGCTCACCCAGGCGATGATCGCGGGCCGATCTTTGTCGTCATGGCCCCACCCGGGCTTGCGTGGCTTGCGGCGCCCCCGTGGCTTGCGGCCCAACGAGGCTTTGGTGCATGAATCGGGGAAACGCTAACGAAATCAACACGCTACGTTTTTCTGTGTTAAATCGAAAAACGTAATAAATTCAATGGATTGCGCATATTTATGCACCAAAGCCCCTCGGCACTGCGGGTCCACAGGAGGGGAGTCGGAGGGTGTGGCGGTATGATAGAAGATGAGGTCCCATACACTCCTGATGGTCAGTATGTGGAGAAAGTCATACATGGAAGCACCCCGCCGTGAGATCGTCTTGCCCCGCGCTGCATACATCGTGGCAGCGCTCGTGCTTGGGGGATACGTCGTCTATTGGCTGAGCGACGTCCTGACCCCGATCTTTCTTGCCTTCAGCATTGCCTACATCTTGGATCCTGTGGTGGACTGGCTCGAAGCCTGGCACGTGCCCCGTCCGGCCGGGATTGTGCTGGTGCTCGGCGGGACGCTCGGTACCCTGGGGCTGTTTCTGGTGCTCGTGGTGCCGGGCATTGCCACCGACGCCGCTGGCGTCATCCAGGAGCTCCCCAAGCAGCTGGCGCGTCTCTGGACCACGATCGCGCCCTGGCTCGAACAGCGCGGTATGGCCGTCCCGCATACCACGACCGAGTGGGTCGAGCGCCTGAATGCCGTGGCCAGTGAGGTGGCGAGTGCGATGCTGGCTCCTGCGGGCAGCGTCGTCAGTGCGTTCATCGGTGGGACGCTCAGCGTCATCGGCTCGGTCGCCGCCGCGCTGGTCGTGGTGGTGCTCGCGGTCTACCTGCTCAACGACTTCGACCGGATCACTGCCGGTGTCCGCGAGCTGCTCCCGCGGCGCTGGCGTGCCATCGTCACCAGCTATGCCGCGGACATCGATGCCATGTTAAGCCACTTCATGCGCGGCCAGCTCATGGTCATGGTGATTCTAGCGGTTCTCTACAGTAGTGCCTACGCGCTGCTAGGGGTGCGTCTGGCGGTGCCAATTGGCATGGCGGCCGGGGTGCTCAACTTTATTCCGTACCTGGGGAGCGCCTTTGCCTTAGGAGCGGGGGTGCTGATGTCCCTGCTGGACGGCTGGCACGGCTGGCAGCTCGTCGGGGTCGTGCTCGCCTATACGGCGATCCAAACGCTGGAGGGCTTCGTCATTACCCCGCGGATCGTCGGCCAGACTGTGGTTTGTCTCATATCATGGGTTCTTGCCCGCTTTTGGTGATAGTTGAAAGAGAAATATCATGTGCAGTGCCTGTCTGCCATGTCGTGGAGGTCGAGCACCGGCGGCAAGCGCCTGTCTAC
>Ga0114129_10009558_pt1 | contig 13829 bp, 9 predicted proteins | sample RhiMetdeltSRZDD1_FD_80071 | JGI IMG/M metagenome (GOLD analysis project Ga0114129, IMG submission 80071) | Populus rhizosphere microbial communities from Tennessee, USA - Rhizosphere MetaG P. deltoides SRZDD1 (version 2) (version 2) | ecosystem: Host-associated > Plants > Roots > Rhizosphere >...
AAGTCTACGTGGCCGATACCGGCAACAAGCGCGTCGTCGTGTTTGATAAAGATGGGAACGGTCAGGCGATCATCGGCTCGCCCGGCTCAGACCCCGGGTTGTTGGATGAACCGGTCGGGATCGCGGCCAGCACGGACGGCACGGTCTACGTCGCCGATACGTGGAACCGGCGCATCCAGACGTTTAAACCGGACACGACTCACACCACTTATAATTTTGCGCAGGAATGGGCGGTGGAGGCCTGGTACGGCCAATCACTGGAGAACAAGCCCTATATGGCGCTGGATGGTGAAGGTCGTTTATACATGACCGATCCGGAAGGGTATCGCATCCTGGTCTTTAGCAAGGATGGGCAGTTTGTTACCACCTGGGGCGATTATGGCTCGGACAACACGACCTTTAATTTGCCCAACGGTATCGCAGTAGATCCGGCTGGCAATATCTACGTCGCCGACGGCGGCGCGGCGGATGGAGGCAATCACCGGGTAATGAAGTTCCCGCCGTTGACGCCGTAAGTTTAGCAGGTGAGTTTTAAAGGGTTCGAGACCTCACAGGTCTTTAAGACCTGTGAGGTCTATCCTAAGTTGAAGTTTTAGGGGGAAGGTAACCACCACGACACCAGGGCACGAAGGAAATTGAAAGTTTTCTTTGTGGCCTGGTGTTTTTATGAATCGCTATGAACCCCCTCCCCGACCCTCCCCCATTTCGGCGATCAGTGCATTGGAGGTACAAGTAGTCTTTCGCCGAAATGAGGGAGGGCAGGGTGGGGGTTGGACAAAAGGTGAATAGAATCTAGCCGGTTTTACGGTAAAACATTGCCGTCTACTCACATGTTCGGCGCTTTAGGGGTGCTAAGTGGTACGATGTTCATATCATGCGATCCGATGGGTATCCGTTGACACCCGACTCAAAAAACACTTCTTAAAATCCCTATGCTCCTAAAATCTCCCCACCACAAAACAGCTCTATTGGTCTTGTTCATGGTCTTATTAACGGCTTTAGCCGTGCATCAAACGAGAAATAGTCGGCGTGAGAATTCAGTCGTTTTACCTTCGGAAAGATTGGGAGAAACAGAAGGGGAGGAGATGGAAGATGGCGAAGATGAAATGTATAACGACGCCCTGGAATTCTATTTAGCCAGGCTAAAAGACGAAAACGGTAACGTGGCCTTTGATGGCACGGCGAAAGCGAATCAGCAAATTGCCGCGATGCTGGCGGCGGAAAGATCAGCGAGAGCGCTCAGTGTGAATACCGGCTCATCCCCCTCCTGGACGTGGCTGGGGCCGGCCAATGTCGGCGGTTATTTGGGAGGCATCGTCATTAATCCGGTAGATACCAATAGCATGTGGGTTGCCAGTCGTTCGGGTGGCCTCTGGAAAACGACCAACGGCGGCGGCGCCTGGAGTGTGATCAATGACTTTCTCCCGAACTTGGCAATCTGGTCGCTGGCGATCAACCCGGTTGATCCAACAGTTTTGTATGCCGGCATCGGTGGCCCACCCTTTCAGGGGAATGGTGTCTACAAATCAACCGACAGCGGCAATTCGTGGAATATCTTGCCTAACTCCGTACCTATTATGGCATACGCGCATAGTCTCGCGCTCTCTCCCAATGGCGGAATAATTTTGGTCGCAACCGAAAACGGAATTTGGCGGAGCGCCGACGCCGGGGCCACGTGGACACTCGGCTTTGACGGTCAAGGGTTTGATTACTGGGATCAACGGTTTGTAAAATTTCACCCGACGAATAACAACCAGGCCCTCGCCACTGGCTATCGCGTGCCTCCCCTCAGCAATCCTTATACTCCGCTCTATTCAACCAATGGGGGACTCAGTTGGACGGCCGCTAATACCCCGGCCTCCAGCGCTGGGCTGGGATTTCAATTGGTGACCTATGCCAAAAGCAATCCTTCCATCGTCTATGCCACGAATGGGATTTATCCCTCCGTTTATGAATTATGGAAAAGCACCGATGGCGGTATCACCTATTCGATGGTGAATGCAACCCTGGGCTTCTATTCCACCGTGTTATGGGTGGACCCGACGAACCCGAATGTGATTGTAGCGGGCGCATTGGAATTGTGGCGGAGCACCGATGGGGGAGCGACGTTTACCCAAATCACGGAAGGGTGGCATTTTGCGGATAATCCGCCCACAGTCATTTCCCCCCATGTTGATCACCGCTACGTTATTGAATCGCCTAATTTTAACGGCGGCAGCAATGCCACTTTTTTTACCGGCAATGATGGCGGGATCTATAAAACGGCCAATATCTATTCCGTCACCGCGACGACCGGCTGGCAGAATCTTAATCACAATTTAGGTGTGACTGAATTTTACGGCGCCGGCGGCAGTCCCACTTCGGGATTGATCTGGGGGGGAACGCAAGATAATGGCACGGTGCAATACAACTATAGTTTAGACAACTGGAATGTGATCTGGGGCGGGGATGGCGGTTTTGCGGCCATAGACCCAACCGATCCCGGTTATAAATATGGTGAATGGCAGGGAGGCAACCTGTTTCGGGTCCGAAATGGCTGCGGCGAGTTTTGCTACGAGACCATTTACGAGGGGATCACGGACGACAACGTTAATTTCATTGCGCCTTTCATCCTGGACCCCAATAATCCCAGCGTGATGTTGGCGGGGCGATCAAGTTTATGGAAAAGCGCGAATGTCAAAGCCGTTACGCCCACCTGGAGTTCAATTAAACCGGTTCATCCCACGAACGACACCATTAATGCAATCGCCGTGGCGTTCGGAAATTCAAACGTCATTTGGGTAGGCCATAACGGCGGCGATATTTATCAAACGACAAATGGGACAGCGGCCTCTCCGACCTGGATAAAAGTGGATGAGAATGCACCTGGCCTGCCGGATCGCCTAGTTACTCGCATCACCCTTGATAAGAATAATTTGAACAAAGTGTACATTACCTTCGGTGGTTATACCGCTGACAATGTCTGGCGAACGACCGATGGCGGTTTGACCTGGAATGACATGACAGGCTCCGGTGTTACGGGATTACCCGATGTGCCCGTGAATAGTCTGGTCATTCACCCCGACGACTCTAATCGCTTGTACGTCGGGACTACCCATGGCGTGTTTAGAACTGACGACGGAGGCGCAAATTGGTATGTATTTACCGATGGGTTGGCGAATGTCTATGTGAGTGAATTGTTTTGGTTAAGTAAAACCTTGTTTGCGGCTACGTTTGGGCGCGGCGTCTACAAAGTCTATCTTGGCTCGCCTCTAGACCAACAGGTTTTCTTGCCTTTAATTTGCGTAGCATGCAACTCCGGTAACTGATATGAACTCATCCCCTTTCTCCCCCGGCTGGCTCGCCTTTGAACTTCCCGGCTACCGTGACTGTGACGGAACGTATTGTTTCGTCCCCTATGAAGAACTACCGCTGCTTGATGAAGCACTGTTTCGTGGGGATTTTCAGTGGCTGCCCGGCCTGGATGAGAAACTTCAGCAGGCGCAGCAGGTGTATAAACAGACGCCCGAGGACAAGTTGGGCGCTAAACTCAGCGCGCTACTGAATTACGCCAAAGAATCGGGCCTACCGTTGCCTGCGCCCTTCGTGAAGTTCATGAGCGCCCCCGCGCTGCAAGATCAAATTCCATCGTGTACGGCCTGCTATTTCGATCTGCCCGATCAGATCGTCAAAAATCCCCTCGAGGAGGGCGGGCACCTGATTCGTTTCTTGAACGACCAGCAGGGTGTTCTATTCTGGTATCTCTATCTCTCGCCTCAGGGCGATCAGGCGGTGTTGGTTTCGCCGATTCCCTTTGACGACCCGCAAGCCTTGCAGGATGTCTCCCGCGAGATCATCCTGGCCAACACTGCCTTGTGCGCGCCGAGCTTTGAAGCGTTCTTGTATCGCTACTGGCTGGAGAACACACTCTGGTTTGCGCTGTCGGATGGGAAGCCGTTGACCGAGGCGCAGCAGCGCTATGTGAGTCACTATAATTAGGTTGCTTACCTAAAGCCTTTTTTTCACCGCGGAGTTCGCAGACCCCGGCACTTGCACCGCTTCGCGCGTTAGCGCCGGGGCAAGTGGAGCGCAGAGAAAAAGAAAGAGAGAAAGAAAAAATCTCTGCGTTCTCAGCGTTCTCTGCGGTGAATCTCTACTCAGGAGGAAAACTACTCCGTGATTAAGAAAAAACTTCCGCGAAATTTACTAAGCCTGGCCTACGCCGGCGCCTCGGCGTTAGTCCTCGCTCTCGCGCTCTTGGCTGCGCCGGTCGCGGCGTGTGGGTGTGGGATTTATATTCCCGAAGAAGGCGACGCGCGCGTAGGGCAGGAGCGGGCGCTGATTGTTTGGGACGCCGGACAAGAAGACATTGTGTTGGAACTCGGCGTCGAGGGCGATTCAGCGGAAGCGGCCTGGATTTTCCCGGTCCCCTCGCCCGCGACCGCTCAACTCGGCGATGCGCGGATTTTTGAGACACTGCAAGAATTGACGAAGCCGCTGACGAAAAAAGTCTATGACTTCTTCCCGGATTTGATGTTAGGAGCGGGCGCGCCCGGCGGGGCGCCCGGCGTCCTCGTTTTGAATCGGCAGACGCTTGGCCCGTTCGACGTCAGCTCCCTCGCCGCCAGCGACGCAAACGCGTTGAGCGATTGGCTGACGACGAACGGCTATAAGTTTCCCGATGGATTGAGCAGCATCCTTGAGCCGTACGTCGCGCAAAACTGGTATTACGTCGCCGCGCGGTTATCGCCGGGCGCGAGCGGCGAAACGCTCACCGGCCGGCTTGATCCGCTTTGGGTCACTTTCCAATCGGACAAAATTGTTTATCCTATGCGCGCGACGGCGCTGGCGACCGGCGACTTGAGCCTGTTCCTGTACGTCCTGGCCGACCATCGCGTCTATAAGCAAGCGGCCTTTGGCTCGTCTGAGGTCAGCTTTGCGGATTGGGTGGAGCCGGCCTCGCTCACTGCCGATTCGCCGCTCGCGCCGTTCGTCACGCGCAAATTATTTTTGACTAAATTTGAAGAGCGCATTTTCGACCCGGCGCAGGTGGACGACGATTACGTGTTTTCCCCAGCCGTGCAAGACGAAATCTATCATGAGGTTGAAATTGAGCACGTCTCTGATTTTGCGGGTGTGCCACTGTTCCTTTGGGCGTGCTGCTTGTGCCTTCTGCCGTTGGTGTTGTTGGCCTTGTTGGGAATCGGGCGTTGGGCGCTCAAGCGGCAGCGTGGATGACATCCTTTTTTTACCGCAGAGTTCGCAGAGAGCGCGGAGACTTTTTCTTTTTCTCTTTCTTTCTCTCCGCGCTCTCAGCGGTTAAATAATCCTTCAAAAAATGCTGATCTGGATTATCCTGGCAATTGTCATCGTTATTGGCTTAGCGCTCTTGAACCGCGAAGTCTTCTATTACGACGGCGCGCATTTAGGGCCGAGAATTCAGGCTTGGCTTTACAGCATCTGGGCCGCCAAGTATGACTTCGATAAACGCGAGACGCAGGCAAAGGACGCCGAACTGCTGATCCATCCCCTGCTGGAGCGATTGGGGGCCGGGCCGGCGGACGCGACCGAAATCCATGTCCTGGATGTAGCGACCGGAACCGGGCGTTTTCCGTACGCGCTGCTGCAGTCGCCGGACTTTACCGGGCGGGTCGTGGCGCTGGACATCTCGCCGGGGATGCTCAACCGTGCGGCTCAAAAACTTATTCCTTATCAAGAACGACGCCTATTGGTTCAATATCTGACGCTCCCGCTGCCCTTCGCGGATAAAACGTTTGACGTAGTCTGTTGTGTGGAAGCGCTCGAACTCATGCCCGATATGGAAGGCGTGCTGGCGGAGTTGGCGCGGGTGGTGAAGCCGGGTGGGGTGCTCGTCACCTCGCGCTGCACCAAAGCCTGGGGCAATAAACTCAAACTGCGTGAGCCGGAAGAATTTGCGAGCCTACTGCGCAGGGTGGGGTTCGAGCAAGTGGAAGACCTGCCGTGGTGGGAATGGTTTGACCGAGTCTTCGCGCGCAGAGTTAAACTGTACACGGATTACACCCCTTCGGGAAAAGCCGGGTGACACCCCGGCCCGCGCGGCGCAGCCGGGGCGGGCAGAAAAAAGAAAATCAGTGACATCCGTGGTAATCCGGGTGATCCATGTACGCTCTTGCTCTTTCGCTTTTCCTCCATTTCACAATTCGCCCATTACCGATTACCATTAACCCCCACAATCACCAATCATAAATCTGCAATCCCCAATTCCTATGGACCCCCTCTCCTTCATCTCCTTCATCAAATGGTATCTCGTCGTCTTCATCGCCGGTGTGCTGGCGCTGCCGCTGGCCTTCCGGTTCTTCAAGCATCTGCCTGACCGAGGCTATGCCTTCATCAAGCCGCTTGGCCTGCTGACTATCGGCTACGCGTTTTGGTTGCTGGGATCGTTCGGGTTCCTGCGCAACGATGTCACCAGCCTTTTGCTCGCGGCGGCGCTCGTCGCCGGGCTGGGGCTGTTCTGGCTCAAACGTGGCCGCGGCCAGGGACTCGCGGAACTGCGGGACTGGCTTCGGTCACAGCTTCCCACTCTCATCCTCATCGAGGTCGTCTTTCTCGTCGCCTTCGCCGCACTGGCGGTGTTCCGCGCGTACAACCCGGATGTCGTCGCCACCGAGAAGCCGATGGAGTTCATGTTCATCAACTCCATCATGCGCAGCCCGGCCTTCCCGCCGAACGATGCCTGGCTCTCCGGCCATGCCATCAGCTACTATTACTTTGGCTATGTGCTGATCGCTTCGCTCGCGCGCCTGACCGGCACGCCGACCGCGTTCGCGTTCAACCTCGGGCTGGCGCTGCTCTTCGCGCTGGCCGCAGTCGGTTCGTTGGGCGTGGTCCTGAATCTGGTCGCACTCGTCAAACGCGGAGAAACGGTGGGGGACGAGGCAGAATCTCCTTCGACTACGCGGCGCGATCCTTCGACTGCGCCGCTTCGCGGCTCCGCTCAGGATGCGCGCTCCGCAAGTGAAAGTTCCCTTCTCCCCGCCTTTTTGCCGGCGCTCCTCGGCCCGCTCTTCGTCCTCATTATCGGAAATTTTTACGGGGTGTTGGCGGTTGCTCACGTCAACGGGATGTTTCCTAATCTCAACGTCTGGGCGCCGCGCTATGACTTTGGACAGGACGGTGGCGCCAGTCCGCACCTGACGGCGGGGTGGATTAACGTCTGGCAATGGCTCGATCTCAAAGGCGTGAGCGATCCGCCGCCGCCACCGTCTCCCCAGTTTCAGTGGGACCCCGGCTATTGGTGGTGGTTCAACGGTGCGCGCGTTATTCACGATAAGAACCTGACCGGCGTCGAGACCGAAGCAATTGATGAAATGCCGGCCTTCTCGTTTATCCTGGGCGATATGCATCCGCATGTGCTCTCATTGCCGTTCGTCATTTTGGTCGTGGCGCTGGCGTTGGAATGGTTGCTGTGGGGACAGACGATGCTGCTCACCGGTTGGGACGAGCCGGGATTCAAGTTGACTCAGACGTTGTGGCCGCTCGCCGACCGGCTGCTGCTTTCGGCGGTGATCCTCGGTGGACTGGGTTTCCTGAACACGTGGGACTTGCCCATTTATTGGTTCCTGACTTCGACGGCGCTGGTGATTGGTTTGGGATTGCAATGGGGCTGGGACACGTTGCTCAATCGTTGGCGTTTCCCGGTTGGGCTGGCCGTGCTGCTGGGCGCGTTGAGCGTCATCCTTTATTTGCCTTTCTTCTTTACGTTTCAATCGCAGGCCGGCGGCATTCTGCCGAACATCATTTACCCCACACGCTTCCAGCAAACATTCGTCATGTTCGGGCCGCTGTTGATCGGCGTGACGTTGTTCATTGCCTGGCTGACCTTCCGGGGCCGCGCCCTCCTCGATCAAGATGCGGCGCTGTGGTCGGGGGGCGGTTTAGTCCTCCTGCTCATCCTCCTGTTGCTGATCTTCGTCTTCGCGGTAGCGAAGCTCTATCCCAATGTGAGCAGCATTGTGGATCAAGCCATTTATCCGCTCACGCGCCAGACTGCGTTAGGTCTGATCTGGCAGCGCCGCCTCATGGACAGCCTGGCGACGCTTTTCCCGGCGGCTATCATCGGGCTAGCGGTGGGTTTGGGCGTGGGCGCGCTGCGTGGTCGGGCTGAGGGGATGCCTGAGAATGAATTGCAGCTGGAGGCCGTCTCTCAACCCGTGGTTGTCCCGGCGGTGGCCGAGGTAAAAAACCCTCGGCCCTGGAGAAAAGGAAAAAAACAGGCGCGCCCTCAGGTTCAAGAATTCCCTCTGAGGTGGCTGGTCGCCCCCACTTTCGATTTCCGTTCCCCCGCCGTGCTGCTCGCGTTAGCGATGACGTTGACCGGTGCGCTGCTGCTGATTGGGCCGGAGTTCTTGTACCTGCGCGATGATTTCGGCACGCGGATGAACACGCTCTTTAAATTTTATTTTCAAGCTTGGGTGCTATGGGGTCTGACCGCGGCGTTTGGAACCTGGCTCATGCTGCAATTTGCCGGGCCGGTATTTCGCTGGATTGTGGCGGGCGTGATGACCCTTGCCATCTTGGGCGGAATGGTTTATACCGTCAGCGGCGTGTACAGCAAGGGGGGCCAGTTCAAAGGTTTCGCCGGGCCGCCGTCGCTGGATGGCATGGCCTACTTTGCGCGGGATTACCCGGATGATTGGGCCGCCGTGCAGTGGCTCCAGAAAAATGTGCCGGCTTCGCCCGCGCCGGTCATCGCCGAAGGGATCGGCGGACAGTATTGGATCGAGGGGCGGTTCTCGCGCATTTCGATGGCGACCGGTATCCCGACGGTGATGGGCTGGCCGGGACACGAGAGCCAGTGGCGCGGCCGGGCGTTTGAAAAGGTGGCGGAACGCGAGGAACAAATCCGCACCCTGTATCAAGTGCGAGACTGGAACACGGCCCAGGCGATTTTGGACAAGTATCACATCGAGTACGTTTACCTGAGTCAACTGGAGCGAGATAAATACAAACCGACCTATCTCCCCAAGTTCGATCAAAATATGCGGGTGGTCTTTCAAACGGGGGATGTGACGATCTATCAGCGGCAGGGTGCGCATGAATAATCAACGATCTCTTCTGACACTGGAAAACTTTCTGTACCTCGCCTGCTTCGGGCTGGCGTTGGCGTTGCGGCTGTATCATCTCAATGCGCCTCCGCTCAATGAGACCGAGGCCCACGAAGCCATGCTCGCTTATCGGCTGGTGCAGGGACAGGCCGCCGCCGGGTTGCCTTACAGCCCGGCGTATATATTTTTCACCTACTTTGGTTTCCTGCTCTTCGGCGCGAGCGAGGCGATCGCCCGCCTGGCTCCGGCTGTCTTTGGCGCCGGGCTGGTCTTCCTCCCGCTTTTCTTCCGCGAGGAATTAGGACGCGAGGCGGCGCTGGTCACGAGCGGGCTGTTCGCCATCTCCGCCGGGCTGCTGGCGGCTTCGCGTGGTGCGGATGGCGCGATCCTTGCGCTGCTGGCGTTGGGAGTGGGCCTGGCCGCGTTCCGCAAATACCTGGCCGCCGACTCGTCCTGGTGGCTGGTCGTCAGCGGCGTTGCGTTGGGCCTGGGCTTGGTGAGCGGCGGCGTCTTCCTCACCGGGCTGCTCAGCCTCGCGTTGACGGCCGTCGTCGCGGCCTGGGGCGATCCTGACGAACGCGAATCGCTACAATCCGCCTGGGCGCGCTTGCGCGAACACCTCCGACTCTTTCTAATTCCTTTAGCTTTGACGGCTTTGATTGTGTCAACCGTCGGGTCGCTGTATCGGCCCGGCCTGGGGGCGTGGTTCAACAGTTGGGCGGCGTGGGGGATGGGGTTCGTGCCCTCGGCGGCGAGCCGCACCCCGCTCACCTTCATCGTTTTCTTATTGGCTTACGAACCGCTGATTTTTATCTTCGGCGTCATCGGCGGGGTGCGTGCTTTTCGGAACCAGCATCGCCTGAGTCAGTGGTTAGCCTGGTTCAGCCTGATCGCGTTGACCCTCACCTTGTTGTACAGCGGCCGCACACTCTTCCAAATGATTTGGATTATCGCGCCGTTAAGCGTGCTGGCGGCGCAGGCCATCGTCGAACTCATCGGCGGCGAGTGGGTCGGGGAAGAGCGTCCGTTGGTCGCGGCGCAAGTCGGGGTCGGCGCGGTCCTGCTCGTCTTCGCCGGTCTAAACGTCGCTACCTTCGCCGAACAGGTCCGCACCAATCCGAACATCACCTCTCAGGGACAGTTCTCTTTTCTGGGAATGACATTCTCAAACTCGCCTTGGACTAGCCTGGGGATGTCTGGCCTGACAATTGCGCTCATGCTGGTCATTTCTTATCTCTTCGGCATGGGCTGGTCACCCCAATCCGCGACGCGCGGTCTGGTGCTGACGGTTTTCCTGGCGTTGGCGACCATGTCGGCGAGCGCCGCCTGGGGCCTGACGCAACTGCGGCCCGATAGTCCGGTGGAGTTGTGGTGGGAACGGCCCGTCGCCGACGGATTGAATCGCCTCGTGCGAATATTGGAGAACACCTCGAATTTTTCAGCCGGCAGCGAGCACGATGTGGAACTGGTGGTGCAAGGCTCGCCTGATGGTGTGCTGGGCTGGGCGCTGCGCGATTATAAGCACGCGAGCTTTGTGGATCAATTAGACCCCTTGGTGAAAAGCCCGGTCGTGATTGCGCCGGAAGGCCTAGAGAATCCGACGTTGGGATCGGCGTATGTGGGCGAGGCCTTTGCCTGGCGACATACCTGGACACCGCAGGCGTTGACGTGGCCGGAGTGGATCGGCTGGGTCGCCTTCCGCCGCGCACCCGTCCAATCCGAGCGCGTCATCCTCTGGGTGCGGCAGGATGTGCAGCAATTGGTGAGCACGCAGTAAGCTAGGAGTCAGAAGACAGAATTCAGGAGCCAGAATAAATTCGTGATCCGTGAAGCGTGACTCGTGAACGGGTGACTGGTAGTTGGTTGCTCGTTGCTGGCAGTTGGTGGCTGGTTGTTGGCCGTTATTCATTTGTCATTTTGCATTCGTCCTTCGTCCTTCGTCCTTCGTCTTTCGTCCGTCCTCCGTCGTCCGTCCTCCTAAATGCCCCCCTCGCGCATCGCCATTGACGGCCCGGTAGCCTCCGGCAAATCGGCGGTCGGCAAGCGATTAGCAGATAAACTCGGTTACTTGTTCTTTGATACCGGCGCCATGTATCGAGCGGTCACGTGCCTCGCGCTGCGCGAGTTCGGATCGGTGCAGGATGCGGCGGCGGTGACGGCGCTAGCCGCCCGAGTCCACATTGGCGTACAGCCGCCCACGGTTAACGACGGACGTGATAGCACCCTCCTGGCCGATGGCGAAGACCTCACCTGGGCCATCCGCCGCCCGGAAGTCGAAAACAACGTCTCACTCGTCGCGGCCATGCCGGAAGTCCGACGGATTCTCACCGAGCAGATGCGGCGCGTGGGGCTGCGTGGGCGCGTCGTCATGGTTGGGCGAGATGTGGGCACGGTCATCCTCCCGGAAGCGGATCTCAAAATTTTTCTGGTAGCCTCGACGGAGACGCGCGCCCAGCGCCGCTTTCAGGAAGTTCAAGCCCGTGGCGAGGCCCGCCGCTATACGGACATCCTCGCCAACCTGCGCGACCGTGATCAACTTGATTCTTCCCGCGCGATCGCACCCCTCCGTCCCGCCGCCGATGCGATTGAAGTAGATACGACGGACTTGGACTTGCCGGGCGTTGTGGAGGTGATTGAGAAGCGAATGGTGGCGAAGACCTAAGAATTAACCGCGGAGCGCGCAAAGAACGCAGAGATTTTATTAGCGTCATTCCCGCGAAAGCGGGAATCCAGAGTCCAAGACCTAAATTCCCGCACTCTAAAGAGTGTCTTCGACTTGCACGGGAATGACGTTATCGAAAAGTACGGACTTATTCTTTTGCGAGTCCTGATTCGTGGCGTTTCCCTCTGTTGATCATCATTCCCTCTGGCGCTCTCTAACGCGTAGCGTTTCTCAGATTTTGCTGCGCCTAACCGTGCGCGGCGTCGAGAATATCCCCCTCAGCGGCGGCGTGCTGCTGGCGATGAATCATTTGGGCGACGCCGACCCTCTCCTCGTCTTCGGCTTCACCCCTCGTCCTCTGGCCATCATCGGAAAATCTGAAATCTTGGACTGGCCGGTCTTAGGCCGGCTGGCGCGGCTCTATGGCATGTTGGCCGTCCGGCGCGGGGAACCGGACCGGGCGACGCTCCAGGCCGCGCTCCAGGTCTTAGAGTCGGGCGGGGCGCTGCTCATTGCTCCCGAGGGCCGGGAGAGTCTCTCCGGGGCGCTTGAGTCGGCGAAGGGCGGCGCGGCTTTCCTGGCCGTTCACAGCAGCGTCCCGATCCTCCCGATTGCCATCAGCGGCACAGAGTCACTCTACGCCGAGTGGCGACATTTTCGCCGTCCCTGTGTTACACTCACCTTTGGCCCGGCCTTTCGTTTGCCGCCCGGAATTAAGCGGCGCGCGGCGGCCGACCTGATCATGCAGCCGATCGCGAATCTTTTGCCGCCGAAGTATCGGGGAGTGTATGGTGAAGAGTAAAACGTGACGCGTGAGGCGTGATGCGTGACTCGTGAAGTTCAATTATCACGGGTCACGCCTCTTACTCAAATGTCTGATCAAAGCTTAATCATCAACCATCAGGAATCAGAAATCAAAAATCGCTCTTACGAGCATGCTCGACATGAACCGATGCGCCGCGCGCTGCGGTGGGCGATTAACAACATCGCCTGGCGTTTTCTGGCCCGCATTGACGCCGGGCGCATTTCCGGGCTGGAACATCTGCCCGCGACCGGCCCGGCCATCCTGATGATTAACCACATCGCCTTCATTGATCCGATTGTGGTCCTGGGCAATCTGCCGCGCAACATTGTGCCGCTGGCCAAGGCGGAGGTCTATCGCATTCCGGTCTGGGGCATCTTCCCTCGGCTGTGGGAGGTGATCCCGGTGCATCGGGCGGAACTGGATCGCCGCGCGCTGGAGCGAGCCTTGGCCGTGCTCGAAGCCGGGGAAGTTATTCTGATTGCGCCGGAGGCTACCCGCCATCCCGCGCTGGGCCAGGCGCGCGAGGGCGTCGCGTACTTAGCGCACAAGAGCGGCGCGCCGATCATTCCCGTCGTCGTCGAAGGCACCACCGGCTATCCCACGCTGGTGGGGCCGTGGAACCGCCACAAGCCCAAAGCCTACTTTCATTTGGGCCGCCCTTTTCGCTTCAAACCGATTACCGGCCGCCTGCCACGCGAACGCCTGCGCCAAATGACCGATGAGGCGATGTATGTGCTGGCGGCCCTGCTACCCGAACATCGCCGAGGCCATTACGCTGAGCTATCGAAGGCGACGATGGAGACAATTGAGTTTTTATAGGAAAAGCGTACACGGATTTCACGGAAACCTTCGGCGGATTACACTGAAAATCAAAAGAAAATTCCGTGACATCCGTATCGTCCGTGAAATCCGTGTACAAAGGTCTTTTTACTTGATCAAAAATCAACCTCCTACCTATGTCGGATTGATTCAGACCGTCGAGCCGGATTCCCTCGCCGCCGAGATGGGCCTGCGCCCAGGCGACGAAGTCCTCGCCGTCAATGGGCATCCGGTCGAAGACGTCATTGACGTTCAATTCTACGCCGCCGAGGATGTTGTCGAGATTGCCTATCGCCGAGGGGAAAATCCCAAAGGGACTTTCAGTCAACAATCAAAAATCAACAATCGAAAATCTGGTCAGGCGTTGGGGATTGAGTTTTCTCATCCCACTTTTGACATTGACATCCGGCGCTGCAACAACCTGTGCCCGTTCTGCTTCGTCCTGCAGACCGCGCCCCGTATGCGCCGCACACTC